>Ga0070765_100000861_pt1 | contig 18048 bp, 42 predicted proteins | sample HubBroMetageWFT5_FD_71516 | JGI IMG/M metagenome (GOLD analysis project Ga0070765, IMG submission 71516) | Warmed and freeze-thawed soil microbial communities from the Hubbard Brook experimental Forest, New Hampshire - Hubbard Brook CCASE Soil... | ecosystem: Environmental > Terrestrial > Soil... | reverse complement strand
TCGCCGCCTCGACCGTGCCCGCCATCCTCGGCGTCCGGCCGACCGGCGACGTTATCTACACCGCCCGGGCCAGCGCCTACAACGACCCGGTCATGTGGGTGCTGGGCGACAATCAGGCCGCGGGGGAGATCCCGTTCCTGCCGGACTACGCCCCCGACTACGACCCGGGCCGCGTCGTCAACGACATCTCCATCACCCAGCTCGACGACCAGTCGGTCACCGTCCCCGACCAGGCCGCGCTCGAAGCCGCGTCCCGGGTCGCCTACGGCGACGTCACCTACCAGCCCACCGGCTACCTGCAGAACGACCCGCTGTCCGCGATCACCGCCGGGCCCGGCACCCAGGACCTCGCCGACTGGATAGCGGCCACCAACAGCAAGCCGCAGTTGCGCGCCGCGTCGGTCACCGTCGACGCCTCGAAGCACCCGTCGGCGTGGCCGTTCGTGCTCGCCGCCGGGATCGGCGACGGGATCACGGTCAACATCCGGCCGCCCACCGCGGGCGGCCAGCTCGTCACCGTCACCGGGCGCATCACCCAGACGACGCGGGCCCGCCAGTTCGACCAGTCGCAGGTAGCCGGGTCCGTGACCTGCGTCATCGACACCGCGCCCGACCTGAACGTGCTCACCGCGGACGACCCGGTCCGCGGCCAGCTCACCGGCTCGAACGTGCTGGGGTACTGATGCCCGGACCCATCGCGCCGATCCCGTCGCCGCGCACCTGGGCGAGCGGGCCCATCCTCGCGCCGTCGCTGCGCGCCGACGTGTCCGACGCCGTGGCGTTCCTCACCTACCGGCCCCTCGGGATCTTCGCCAACCAGTCCGGCACCTCCTTCAACAACGGCGCCGACAACTCGCTGTCCTGCCCGGTCGAGTTCTACGACAACTGGAACGGCCACAACGGCGCCAGCCCGTCCCAGTACTTCGCCCAGGCCCCCGGCTGGTACCTGTGCAAGTCGATCGTGCCGTTCGTCTACTCCGGCGCCACCCAGTTCATGTTCCGCGCCGGGTTCGTCGGCGTCACCGGCGGCGTCAACTCCGGCGTCATCGCCGGGCCGCTGCAGGAGAACGCCTCCACCCACTTCCCGGCGCCGGTGTGCTGCGACCTCATCGAGCAGACCGTCACCGGGCCGATCGGCGGCACCGGCGACTACATCCAGCCCACCGCCTTCAACGGCACCACCGCCAGCATCGCCCTGCAGAACACCACGAACACCTACCCGTACTTCTCGGTGCGCTGGGTCGCGCTCAACACGGGCACGACAGGCCTGCCGGTCCCGGCCAACCCGGCGTGGGTGTCGCCGCCGTCCTTCGTGACCAGCGCGTTCCTGAACGCCAACATCCGCGACACGATCCGGTTCCTGCTCTACCCGCCGATCGCCAAGGCCATCTACACGCCCGGGTCGACGACGCTGCCGTCGTCGGTGTTCCCGGCCGGCACCGTGATCAACCTGACCACCGTGACGGTGGACAACTACGGCGGCATCACCACCGGGGCGTCCGGCGGCTACACGGCGCCGGTCACCGGCAACTACTTCGTCTACGGCCAGTTCAATCTCGGCGCCAACGCCGCGGGCGGCTCCTACGGCGCGGGCCTGTCCGTCGCCGGGGGCACCACCATGTGGGGTGACGTGGTCGCCAAGTCCAGCGACACGGCGGGCTGCGGCGTCAGCGTCGGCCGGCGGCTGCGCCTGACCGCCGGGCAGCAGGTGCAGCTCATCGGCACCCAGAACACCGGCGCCGCCATCGCCTACGACGGCGCCGCGGTCGGGCAGACCAGGCTCATCGCCGTGTGGGAGGGGGCGTAGATGCCGGTCACCGAGCCGCCGGTCCCGGTCTTCCCGGCCGGGTACGGACCTCTGCCAGCGGATATGGACACCTGGGTCCAGTCGCCGTTCCAGTTCCTCACCACCAAGGTCATGCTCCGCGCCGAGCTCCAGGCCGCGCAGGCCCTGACCGCGAACACCAACACCCTCGCCCAGTTCGGCGGCACCGCGGGCGACATCCTCGAGGACCCCTACAGCGGCTGGTCGACCACGGCCACCGGGTCGCAGCCCGCCTGGTCGTGGCTGTGCCCGCAGGGCTGCACCGGCTGGTACGAGTTCACGATGACCGCGTTCACCGCCAACCCGGGCAGCAGCACCGACGCGGTCCAGGCCATCATCTACGTCGACGGCACCGAGTACGCGGTGACGTCCTGCATCTGGGGCGACAACGGGCACGCCACGGGCGGGTGCGGCGCGGTCACGGTCCCGCTGATCGGCGGGGTGGACTACGTGCAGGGGTTCATCTACTCGACGATCGGCGTGAATACCACCGCCACGGCGGGCCAGTACCCGACGCTCGAGGCCTGCTGGATTTCGACGTGACCGCCGGCGACCCCCGCACCGGGGACTGGCGGCCTATCCCGGACCCCACCGTCCTGACCACGGCCCAGCTCCTCGGCGAGATAGCCCATGTCCGCGAGCTGGTGGCGGAGCAGCTCAAAGCCATGTCCTCGATATCGGAGGAGCGCCTCAAGGGCATCGAATTGCAGTTCACCGAACGCGACGTCCGGACCGAGCAGGCGGCCAAGGCGGGCAAGGACGCCCTCGACGCGGCGCTCAAATCCCAGAAGGAACTCGTCGCCCAGCAGAACGAGGCCAACCGCGCCGAGGCAGCGAAGACCGAGTCGAACTTCGCCAAGCTGATCGAGGCCCAGTCTGCGCGCACCGACGAGCTGAAGGAGCGCATCGACCGGGGCGAGGGCAGCACGGCCGGGGCGGCAGACACCCGCACCGAGCAGCGGCTGAACATGAACACGGTGATCGCGGCGGTGGCCCTGCTGCTGTCGGCCGTGATCGTGTTCGCAGCGTTCCACAAGTAGGAAGAATGGCAATAGCGACCGCGCCTCCAGACCCCGGGCGCCGAGAGGAAGTGGAGTGGAGCGATGGCGGCTGCTGAAGGACATCCTGCTGACCGGAACTGGCGTGGCCGTCATCTTGTCGCAGGTTCTCAGCCTGCACCCGTCGGGGCTGCTGCTCGGCACCGGCCTGGCGCTCACCGTGCCGACGATCGCCGACCACGTCCGGGGCCTGCTGCCGTCCTCGCCTGGCGATGGGCATTCCTTGCCGTCAACGCAGCCGCAGCCGCTGCTGCCGTCGCCGACATCGCCGGAGGGGGAGTCCGCTGGTGAGCGACGAGCAGAGTGAGTTCGTGAACCGGCACGCCCCGGCGGCCGAGCAGTACGTGGCGCGCGGGCCGAAGGGTGACCAGGGGCCGAAGGGCGAGCCGGGCGCGCGCGGGCTGTCGTCGCGGACGGCGCGCGCGATCGTGGTCCTGTTCCTGATCGTGTTCTGCGTCGGCGGCCTGAGCCTGCTGCTCGCGGCGAGCGCGAAGAACTCCGCCACGCACGCGGTGCAGGCCAACAACAAGACGTGGTGCGCGGCGATGGTGCTGCTCACCTCGCATCCGGTGCCGAAGCCCTCAGACCCGGCGGCCAACCCGTCGCGGGAGCAGGCCTACCAGCTGTACACGACGTTCCGGACGCTGCGCCGCCAGCTCGGGTGCGGCTGAAACATATGTTCTAACTAGTTTCTAGATAGTAAGGAGATATTCGAATGAAGCCGAGCATCGGCCGCATCGTCCACGTCTTCGCCAACCCCGCCCAGAACAACGGCGCCGACGTCGCGCCAGCGGTGATCACCCGCGTGTGGAACGACCAGGGCGTCAACGTCCGCGTGCTGCTTGATGGCCCGGACACGCCGTGGCTGACCAGCATCACGCTGCACGAGACGCGCGAGGAAGCGCAGAAGGCGCACGATGAGATGGTGGCCGCGTGGCCGGAGGATCAGCGGGGGTCGTTCGCCCCGCTGCCGTTCCGCGCGTTCTGGCCAGAGCGGGTCTGATCACGATGCTGGCCAATCATCCGTTCTCCAAGCGCGGGCTCAGCGTCCGTGACGAGAACGGCAACGAGGGCTGCGCCACGTGCGGCCGGCCAAGAGGAGTGCACCGACCATGACCACGACGTTCTACGACTCGACGCAACCAGCGAAGATCCCCGGCGGCAGCCACGCCTGCCTGTACTTCGACGGCGACTACAAGGCCACGGCCGAGCAGGCGAAGCGGTTCGCCGCGGTCCGGTGGATCACCGTCACCGGCGACTACAAGAACTGCGGCATCGCCGACTACGAGGCCGGGAACAGCGTCTACAGCAAGCCGGGCGCGCTGCGCGCGTTCGTGCAGGGCCGGATCAGCATGGGCACCCGTGCCCGGGTCTACACCGACCTGGCCAACCTGGCCAAGGTCCGGGCCGAGCTGGAAGGCCTGGAGTACCTGGTGTGGCTCGGCACCCTGGACGGCAACAAGCTCAGCGCGAGCTACACGCCGGGGCTGTGGGGTGTGCAGTACGCGGGCGGCGTGAAGGCCGACTACGACACCTCGGTGCTGTACGGCACCTGGTAACCATGGACATCGCGTCGAACATCCCGGACCTGACCGGCGTGCCCCTGGCCGGCATCGCCGCCGCGCAGGCAGCCGACGACGACACGTCGTTCAGCTCTGGCATCTGACGCGAGCGGCCCGCCAGGGAGAGAGGTCCCCGGCGGGCCGCTCGCTCAGCCCCAGGCCGGGTCGTAGTCGGGGTGGTCGCTCCAGACGGCGGCCATCTGGCCGAGCGCGAATTCGAGCCCCGCTTCCAGCACGTACGCGACTCCCTGGCCATTGGGCTGGTACGCGGCCACGATCTTCCGCTTGGCCTCGACCTCGCGGACCACGCGCGCCGGGTCGTGGCGGGCGATGTGAGCAGCGTCCGCTTCGTCAACCGGGCCATCCCACGGACCGGTAGCCACGTATAGGGTGCTCTCGTCCCGGACGTTGCCCTCGGTGTCGATGTGCCAGCGTTCGGACAGCGCGTCCTTCGCCGCCGCCTCGTCCTCGTCGAGGCGGGCGGTCACGAACTCGGTCAGCGTCATGACGCTCATCCTGTCCTACCCCGGCCCTGGCCGGCCCAGAGCCGCCGCCGCGGCGACCAGGAACACGATCACGGCGATGCCGACCAGCACCCGGTGACGCCAGATCCACTGGTCCGCCCGGTCCGGCCAGGGCATCACCTCCTGCACCGGCCACCTGGTGCGGCATTCCGCGCAGACGTACACGAACTGCGCAACGTCCCATTCAGCCGAGCCGCACTGGGTGCAGCGCGGATCGTGCAGCGCCTTCCACCAGGCCCGCAGCCGGGACCGCCGCCACAGCCGCCTCACGGCCGGCTGTCCTGGTTGGCCACGCGCAGGGCCTCGATGCAGGTGTCGACCACGGCCTGCGTCGCGGGGTCGGCCCGGGCCGCCTGCTCGCGGAGCCAGTCGTCGACCGCCGTCCGGAGCTGGGCCTCGTCGTCGCGGGTGATGATCTCGCCGGGGCCGCCCGCGTCCGCGATGAGGCGCCAGCTCCACCGGCTGCTGACCGGGCCTGTCCACACCTGGGAGCCGGGGTAGTCGGCCTCGACGGCGGCGACGCGGCGCTTCTCGTCCTCGGTGGCGCTCACGCGTCGGCCAGGATCTTGGCCAGCTCGTCCAGCGTCAGCGCGGCGTAGTGCCGGCCGGTGCCCCGGCCGTTGCCGTCCCGGCGCTGGGCGTCATACCCGAAGCCCTCAGCGCCGATCTTTATGACCCACTGCTTCTCGTGGTCGGCCATGAAGCGGCCGATATCTAACCCGTACTCCTGTGCGATGCTTTCCATTGCCGGACTCACCTCCGGTTCTGTCGGCCCTGGGCGGCGAAAACGCCCGGGGCCGAATCATGTTCAGGGGAAATCCCCACGCTAGACCTAGTCCGGCCTGCCGGGCTAGACCCAGAGCGCACGGACTGTGACGCGATGCGCCTGGGTACGTTGCCCGGGTGACCGTTGATCATGACGGCAAAACACCCGTCTACCTGCAAATAGCCGCGATCCTGCGCGACCGGATCACCTCAGGGCAGATCCTGCCCGGCCGGCCGGTGCCGTCCGAGCCGCAGCTCGTGGCCGAGTTCGGCGTGGCCAAGCTCACCGCGCGCAAAGCCGTGCGGGTGCTGCGGGACGAGGGCCTGGTCGAGGTCGTGCAGGGCCGGGGTGCCTACGTCAGGGAATGACGAAGGCCCCCGCCGCTCCGAGGACGGCAGGGGCCTTGCGCCCGACACAACACCTTCAGGCTACCGCCGGCCGTGCCACCGCCGGAAGTTCCGCACCTCGGCGCGGACCTCGGCCAGCACCAGCACCGCGCCGATGCCCGCGACGATCCCCCACAGGCCATCGGCACCCACGGCCACGGCCAGGGCGCCGCCCGCGGCGACGATCACGATGAGCGGTATCCACAGGCCGAAGCTGACGCCGGCGTGGCCGCGGCTGGTCACGTATCCCCTCATAGCTGATCGCCGTACCTCCCTGCCGCGGCCCACTGCGGCGGCCCGGCCGGCGGCTCGCGGCGGATGGAACGGCAGGCCAGCACGAGCAGGATCACCCAGCCGATCACTGTCCAGGCGAGGAAGAAGTTCGCGATCATCAGCGCCGGGCCCTGCGGGTCGTTGCGGATGAACGCGACCACCGACGGGACGAAGTACACGATCCCGAGTAAGACGGTGACGAAGATGGCCATTGGGTGCTCCTTTACGTGAAATATAGACGCGCCAAGGCGGCGCGCGGTTTACGCGGCGGCCGGTAACCCGGCCAGCGCGCTGGGGACGGGCAGCGCGGCGACCGTCGCGGCTGCCGCCGACACCTCGACGAGGGTGTAGACCTCGGTCGACGTGATCGACGCGTGGCCGAGGAGTTCCTGCACCTCGCGCAGGTTCCCCGACACTTTCAGGGACTGGGTGGCGAACCGGTGCCGCAGCTTGTGCAAGGTGGCGGCGATGCCGTGGCCGTGCAGGAAGTCAGCGCAGATGTGGGACACCCGGTGCGGCATGTTCGGGCCGGGCCGGCCGTCCATCCGCCGGAACGCCCACCCGGACGAGGGCAGGCCCGCGGCGGCCAGCTCGCCCGCCGCGAACGGGCACAGCGGCACCATGCGCTCGCTGATGCCCTTGGTGGCGTCCCACCGGACGTGGATGTAGGGCCCGTCGGCGTGCAGGACGATGTCCTCGGCCCGCAGGCACGCGATTTCCTTGGCGCGCAGGCCGGCCCAGGCGGCCAGCACCAGCCACGCCCGGATCCGGGCCGGGGCCTGGCGCAGCGCGGCCATTAAATCCTGCTCGGTGATGGGCCGGGGGACGCGTTTCGGCTTGCGCGGGACGGGCACCGCGGCGGCGGGGTTCACCGGGCACAGGCCCTGGCGGACAGCCCAGGAGTAGTAGCAGCGGATGTGGGAGACGTAGAGCGCGATGGTGGCGGGCGGGAAGGCTAACGACGCCCGCCAGTCTTCGAGCATCCGCGGGGTGGCCTGGGTGACCGGGCAGGGCAGGGCGAGTTCGAGGCGGCGCAGGAGCAGCCGCCGGGCGCCGATGGTGGAGTCGGACAGTCCTTCGAGGCGCAGGTGCGTCAGGTAGCGCGCGACGTCTTTGTCCACGCCGTATCCCCCCTCGTAGCGGGGTGAGATGGCGGGGACCAGGGACAGGGTAGTCACGCTGCGCTCCTGGTTGTCAAGAGCCGCAGGTGCCGCACGGGGCGGCGGTGGCGTCCGTAGCCGAGCTTATTGACGTCGCGCTGACCTGCCAGAACGGCCGGGTTACGGCCTTCGGTCAGCCATTCGTAGGACACTCCGCAGCGCAGCGCCCAAAGGCGCAGCGTCTGCGTTGAGGGCTCGATGCGCCCGTTGATCCAGTTGCCGACGGTGTTCCTGGACACGTCGAGGTAGCTGGCCATCTCCTGTACGCCGAGGTCGGCGTGCCGGAGGGCTTTGCGCAGTCGGTCGGCAGTGTCCCACTCGGGGACGCCCGGCGGGGTGGCCGGCTGCTCGCTCATGTTCGTTCCTCTCGTTGGTTGCCCCGCTCTCCCATGCGCAAACTCTTGCACATGCCCAAGGCTCCGCGCAAGTTATTGCGGAAGGGACTTGCACTCTTGTTGGGCATTGCCCAATACTGGGGCCATGCCAAACCCCATCCCGCACGACGCAAGCACCGCGTGCGAGCGCCTCGGCATCAAGCGCAGCACCTTGCAGCAGTGGCTCGACAAGGGCTGGATCGAAGGCGCCCAGCTCAGCAGCGGTGCCTGGATCTTCACCGACGACCAGCTCGAGCAGGCCGCCGCTAATCGCGCCGCGGCTGCGCAGCCGAAGGCGGCGACCGCGTGAGCCGCCACCGCCGTCTGCAGCGGACGCTCCGCAGCCCGCAGCGCCTCACCCGCCAGGCACGCAACCGGTTCGGCCGCCGGATCGGCCGCGAGCTGCGCGCGTACTTCGAGCAGGACGCGGCCCGCGACGGGAAGCGGGGCAAGCGGTGAGCTGGCGCAAGGCCACCGCGGCCAACGTCCGCGCCGGCCAGACCATCCGCGTCCCCGGCATCTTCCGGACCCGCACCATCCCCGTCGTCGAGGTCGAGCAGTCACCCGGCCAGCCGGTCCGCATCGTGCAGCCCGGCGGCCGGACCACCCGCCTCGCACCCGGCAAGCGCGTGGACATCGGCCCGCGCGGCCGCCGCCGCAACATCAACGACCGCTGAAAGCGAGAAGCGCATGAGCCGCGTCGGCCGCAGGGCCGGGACCAAGTCCCTGACCTGCATGGAATGCCAGAAGCACGTCAAGGCCAAGTCGGGCACCTCGCCGCGCACCGTCATGTCGTTCCGCGGAAGGGGCCCGGCCCGGCTGGCGCGCCACCTGCGGGAGGTGCACGGCCGGTGACGTTCTGGCTCGCGGCCATGGCCGCCATCACCGCCGCGTGGCTCCCCGCCTACTGGCTGCTCGCCGTCCGCGACCCGGCCACCCCGCTGCCGCACATCGCGGCGTCCGGCCCCGTCCTCGCCGCGGTGTTCATGGCCGTGCAGCTCCCCGCCAGCCTGCTCGCCACTGCTGTGGCCGAGGTGGCGTGGCGGCGGGCGCGGGCGCGGCGTGCGCGCCGGCTGCTGGCCGCGATCCGCCAGGCAGGTGCCGCATGAGCGCGCGAACGCGGCCGCTGCGCGAGCGGCTCTACTCCCGGCTGGTCATCGACCCGGAGACGAACTGCCTGCTCTGGACCGGCACCAGGAACCACAAGGGCTACGGCTACATACGCGTCGGCGCCCGCCAGGTCAGGGTTCACCGGCTGATGTATGAGCTGTTCGTCGAACCGGTCCCCGAAGGTCTCCAACTTGACCATCTCTGCCGTGTCCGGCATTGCGCGAGCCCGGCGCACATGGAGGCGGTCACGTGCCGGGAGAACCTCCTCCGTCGCGGCGACCTGTCGCGGCCCGGCGGCTGGTCAGGCGGCCGGGGCCGGAACTCGGACAAGACGCACTGTGACAGCGGCCACGAGTTCACCGAGGCCAACACCTACGTCTATCCCGGCACCGGGAAGCGCGCCTGCCGTGACTGCCGCCGGAGGTGGGACCGCAGCCGCTCGACGTGAAAAGCGCCCGCCTCCCTGCACCGGGAGACGGGCGAACGGAGCACTACCAGCATAAATGAACGGAGCGTCATGACCACCGAAGTGCGCAACTACTACCACCCCGCGGCATACTCGCAGGATCTTGGCGTCATCACCGCCAAGCCGTTCGAGCGCCCCGACGGCAGCACGTGCGCCATCATCGACCTGGCCAGCGACCTGGACCACCCCAGGGCAGGCTCGCTGTGGATCGACGACCCGGCCATCGCCCGCGAGCTGCTCGCCGCCGCGTTCGAGGCGCTGATGATCCTCGACCCGGACGGCGCGGTGATCGTCCGCACCGGGAACCGGGAGATCCATACCGTCGCGGAGATCCTGCCCGGCCGCGAGCCGGCCGAGTGCGAGCTGGACGAGTGCGACTGCCACGACGCGCCCGCGCCGGACGCCGTGAAGCAGGTCCGCGAGCTGCTGCCCAAGACCACGCTGCACGAGCCCGACCCCGGCCCGCCGCCGTTCGCGCCGGACCCGCCTCAGCCCGCGCCGTTCACCGCGCCGGGCCTGGTGACGCCGCCCGCCGACGAAGCGTGCCCGCAGACCGCCGAAGGCTGCACGGACGAAAGCTGCACCGAGCACGCGCCCCGGACCGCCGTCCTTAGCTGCGGCCACAACCACTCGGTGCCGGACGACGCGCAGCCGGGCGACCTCGTCTTCTGCGTCCACTGCGCCGTGCGCCGTGCGATCCGGGCCGAGTCCCAGGACGTGGCCCGGTGAGCCCCCGCAAGGTCACCGCCGCCGAGTACTCCGCGAACATCGACGGCGCCGCCCGGGCGTCCAAGCCGCCCGTGATCATTGACCTCGCCGTCGGCAGCAGCGCGGCCGACGCGATCCTGCACACGCCCCGCCCCCGGCCGCCCGTTTCGGTCGAGCCCGTCGACACGTCGCTGCTGAACGGGCGTCTGCCGGAGGCGTGGGAAGCGGTGCTGATCATCAAGGCCCGGCGCGGTGCGCGGGCGCGGGAACTGGTGCTGCTGGACGGGTGCACGTGAAGACCTACGACAGGCAGTTCTGGAAGAGCTACGTCATCTACGTGCTCGTGATCGCGGTGCCGCTGGCGCTGGACATCCTGCTGGTCGATCCGTTCTCCCGGGTGCTCGGGTACGTGGTCGCGGCCCTGATCATCTTCGCGGGCCTGACCGTGAAAGACCCGCTGCAACGGAGGTACTGGCAGTGACCGGCCGCCTGGGCGCGCTGCGCACGGTCCTCGGTGCCGCGCTCTGCCTGCTCGTGTCGGCGGCGTGCATCGCCCTGGTGATCGCGGGTGGAAGGTGAACGGCCCCCGCAGGCATCCCGCCGACATCACGGCCGGACGGCTCCTGACCCACTACGAGCGCTGGTTCGACCGCTACTACGGCAACGAGCTGGTCGCGATCAGCACCGTCCGCGCTGCGCTGCAGCGAATCGCCGAAGAGGACCAGGGTCTCGCCAGCGATGACGACGAGGACGAAGAGGCCGCCGCCGAGACCACGACCTCCGAGGGAGGCACCGAATGATCATCACCGTCAACGTCACCGAGGATGACATCCGCGACGGCCAGGCCGGCGTGTGCCGGGAGTGCCCCGTGGCCCTGGCCATCAAGCGCGCGCTGCCCGGCACCGACGTCCACGTCAGCTACGAGCGGGTGAGCCTCGGCGGCCCGCGCCGGCAGGAGATTCTCGGCACGCCGGACGCGGTGCAGGAGTTCATCGGCCGGTTCGACAGCGCGCTGCCGGTCGAGCCGTTCGAGTTCGACCTCGACATCCCCGACCACCTAGTGCCCGCCGGGGCCGTGGCCGCAGGCGGTGAGCACTGATGGCCGAGGTCTTCCTGTGCCAGAGCGGCCAGCTCACCGCCGCGTCACGCCGCGAGATGAAACACGCCGGGATCGTCGTCGTTGAGGTTGCGGACCCGGCCGCCTGCCAGTTCATCCGCGCGACTGAGGTCGTCAGCGCTGACGACATGCTGTGGGCCGCCATTGACGCGCTGAAGGTCGTGGGCGACCACAACAACAAGGGCACCGAGCAGCGCGAACGGCTGGCCGTGAACCTGTGGAAGATCGTTACCGCCGCGCGTCAGGAGCGGGCAGGTGAGCCCCGGTGACCACCGCGCAGATCGCCATCCCTGCCGTCTTCCTCGCCTTCAGCGCGCTCTTCGTGCTCGCCCGCGTGGTCCGCCACCGAAACGCCGCCCGCCCGGCCGGCCGCCACGAGAACGGCCACACCATGCACCACGACGGCCCCCCGCCCGCCGCGAAGAGACTGCCCTCGGCCTCCGATCGCGCCGCCGCGTTCTCCGAGCTGGCCACGCCCTGCCCGGACTGCGGCGGCGGCCACATCGGCGGCTGCGGCATGCGGCCGGGGCCGGGCAGCCTGCCCGCGCACCTGCGGCCCGGGGTTGTGCTGCCGTCCACGCCGAAGCTCGCGCTCGCCCCGGCGCTCGAACCGCTGCCGGGGCGCCCGGCCAGCCTGCCGAACTGGCGCGGCGAGGACGTCCCCGGACCGGACGACACCGACCCGGACCTGACGATCACCGCCGGCCCTGGCGCTGACGAGGCGTACCAGGACGTGGTGAACGCCGCCAGGACCCCGGACGTGGGCCAAGGGACAGATAAGAGCGGGACTGCCCAGAGAGCTACGGGCTCACTGAGCGGCAGTGAAAGCGCAAAGGCCCAGACGCCACCCGCCGCCCACCCCAATCGCCCGGATGGCCAGACCACGGGCGAGATCTTCGAGCACCTGTGCGAAGGCACCGGCTGCTGGTGCCACTCGTTCCGGCGGCTCCCGGCGGCCGTGGTCAAGGAACTCAAGCACGAAACGGTGGATGAGGCCGTGGCCTCGATCGTGCTGCACGCGAAGGAAGCGGCCGAGTTCCGGGCCGAGCTGGACGCGCGGCTGGCCGAGGACGAGGCGGCGCACGCTGACGGGCAGGTGGCCAGCGATGCCTGAGGCCAGCATCTACACGGCCGAGGAACGGCTCCGCGTGGCCGAGGCCGAGAACAAGACACTGCGCGAGCGGGTGGCCCTGCTGGACAGCCGCTGCGGCCACCTCATGGTCGACCGCGACCGCCAGGTCCAGTCCGCGCTCGGCCGCGCCGAGGACTGCGAGGAGCACGGCCGGATGCTCATGCACTGGCAGCGTCTCGCCGAGTGGCACTGGGCCGCGTCCGGCCAGCAGGAGAACGCCCGCCAGTCGATCGTGACCGAGCTGATCCTCCTGACCCGCGACCAGTTGCGCGGTCACGAAACGGTGCCTGTGGACGCGCTGAAGCGGTGGCTGCAGGCGGCCATCGACGCGCAGAAGCGGGTGAAGCGCCAGCCCGACGGGTGGCCTCCGCTGGAGGAGCACCTGCACAAGGACTGTGCGTGCTCGGCGGTGACCCGGTGAGCGGCCGTACCGCGTCGAACCTGGAGCCCTGCGGCACCCTGGCCGCAGCCCGCCGTCACCGGCGGCACGGCGAGCGGCTGTGCGAGAAGTGCCTGCCAGTAGACCATGCCTCGAAGCAGGCGTACCGGCAGGACCAGCCCGGATCGCCGGACTTCCGCAGGGTCCGCAACGGCATCCCGTGGAAGCCCTACGTCTACCGCGGCCTCGGCTACGACCTGTTCGAGGTGGCCGCGTGATCGCCCGCCTGGCCGCCGCCATCACCACCGGCATCGCCCTCGCCGTGTTCGTCGCGGTCGCCTGCGCGCCGTACTGGCTCGGGTACGCCCACCTTCCCGAAAGGGCGGCCATGACGCGCGACGCGGTCCATTCCGCGCTCACCGGCACCCGCAACGGGCTGCCCGGACCCAAGCCGTACGTCTACGGCGGCGACGAGCGCGATGCCGAGGTCGCCGCGAAGATCGCGGACGCCCGGGCCACGCTCGCCGCCGGCCGCCGCGACGAGGCCGCCGACGTCTACGACCCGGACCTGCCGCCGTACGAGTGGTACCGGGAGATGGCCGACACGCCGCCCGATCCGGCCCCGGCCGAGGTCTCCCGGTGCGACACCTGCGGCTACCTGGTCACCGCCGTTGGCCACCAGATCGCCTGCGGAGACACGCCATGACGCGCGAGGAGATGCAAGCCGTTGTCGAGACCGTCCTCGACGCTCCCCGCACCGAGCCGGGTCGGCTGGACACCATCATGCGCGCCGCCGACGCCTACGCCTTCGCCCGCTACGCCTACACCCTGGCCGAAGATGCGTGGGCTGACCGTCCCGCCAGGGTCAGCCGGCCTGTCCACCTCCTCACCGCCGCTCTCACCTTCGCCTGCGGCCACGACGGCCAGGACCCCGGCTCGTACCAGGTGGCCAAGGTCACCTGCCCCGCCTGCCTGGAAACGAGGACGCCGTGAGCGCCGCCGTCTGGTGGACCTCCCTCGCCATCGCCTTCGCCTGCGGGGCCGTCGCCGCCGGCGGGTTCCTCATCGCCTGGCGCCGCGCCGGGCGGCAGGTGGGCGAGCTGACCGCCGGGAAGCCGGACCTGCTGGACGAGCTGGCCGCACGGCAGGCCGCGGGCCGGCTGGGCCACCAGAACCTCGCGTGGCCGCCGCATAGCCAGCGGCCATTTCGTTCCCACGCCGCTGCCGACTGGGCCCTGTGGGCCGAGGAGATGAAGCAACGATGACCGAGACCACCTACCGCCGCAAGTACGGCAGCGGCCACACCTACGTCCTCGACGGCGTCCCGAAGATCAAGGGCGTCACCACGATGATGAAGGGCCTCGGCGGGCCGCCCGAGTCGTACTTCACCGGCTACACCGCGGGCCACGCCGTGGACAACTGGGACCGGCTCGCGCAGATGCCGCCGTCCGCGCGGCTCAAGGAGATCGCGGACGCGACCAAGGCCCGGTTCCAGGGCGCAGCCGTCCGCGGCACCGCCGTCCACAAGCTGGCCGAGGCGCTGGCCAAGGGCGAAAAGGTCGACGTCCCGGACCACCTGCGCGGCCACGTCGAGGCGTGCATCGCGTTCCTCGACGCCTACGACCTCGAGGTCACCGTGACCGAGGCCGCGCTGTTCAGCCGCGCGAACAAGCACGCCGGGTCGGCCGACCTGTTCGGCACCGTGCGCAAGCCGCGCGCGCAGACGCGGACCCGGATCCTCATGGACTGGAAGACGAACGCGTCCGGGCCGTGGGGGTCGGTGGCGTTCCAGCTCGCGGGCTACTACTTCTCCGACTTCATGCTGTCCGGCGACGCGGGCAAGACCAGCAGCGAGATACGGATCCCGAAGTGCGACGAGTTCTGGTGCGTGTGGCTGCGCGGCGACGGCTACGACGTCTACCCGATGCACGTCGACAAGGACGTCTACCGCCAGCTCCTGTACATCGACCAGTGCCGGATGGCGGACGAGGAGTGCCGGAACTACAAGGGTGACGCGCTGCCGCACCCGGAGACGGTGCGCAAGGTCCGGCTGGCCGACGTCGACGAGGCCGGCCAGTGAGCGGCGAGAAGCGCACGGAATCCCCGGCCGAGGAACTCCTGCGCGAGCAGCGCGAAGAGGTCGCGATCGAGACCACCGCCATGTCCATCGCCTACAACCACCTCCAGCCGCTCAGCTACAACGCCCGCAGGCGCGCCCTGGACTGGCTGACGCGAGCCCTGGAAACCCCAAACGACCCGCCGTTCTAACCCGAGGAATCCCATGACCGAACTGGAAATCTACGACCCGCCGCAGAACGGCCTCGCCGTCGCCTCCGCCGCCATCACCGAACGGGACGTCGTCGATGGCTGGGTCGAGGTCGTCACGAAGGTCGCCAAGCTCGCCGACATGATCGCCGACACCGACTTCGTCCCCAAGGCCCTGCGCAACAAGCCCGCCGCGATCACCGCCTGCATGCTCACCGGACGCGAGATCGGGGTTGGCCCGATGCTGTCCATGAAGGTCATCCACATGGTGAACGGGACGCCGTCGCTCGCCGCCGAGTACAAGCGGGCCCGCGCGTTCGACCGCGGCCACGAGATCGTCTACGAGGAGACCAGCATCACCCGCTGTGTCGTCCGCGGCCGCCGCCGGGGTGAGCGCACCTGGGCCACCGTGACGTGGACGATCGAGGACGCGAAGCGCGCGAAGCTGGCCGCCAAGGACGTGTGGCAGCAGAATCCGCGCCGCATGCTGGAGGCCCGCGCTACGGGCGAGCTGTGCGACCTGAAGTTCCCGGACTGCTCGTGGGGCCTGGCGACGACGGAGGCGCTGCAGGACGGCGACACGGGCGAGCACGGGGATGCGCCCGCGGGCCAGCCCGCGCTCGAGGCACCCGCGGCCGCGCCAGCGCAGCGCACGGCCCGCCGCAGGACCGCCGCTGACAAGCCCGCAGAGCCGGTCCCTACCGCTGCGGCTCCTGCAGCCGCCTCGGCACCCACGGTCGGCCCTGCGACCGGGCAGAGTGCCCCGTCCGGGCTGCCGCCGCTGCCGGGTGAGGACGAGCCGGACCCTACCGGCTCCCGCGGGGAGTCTTCCTCTGCGGGCCGAGACCGCCGACCGCAGGAGACCTCGCCGTCGTCGCCGAGTTCGCCGGATGGCTCCGCAGCCGGCCGCGCCAGTAGCGGCCAGGTCGGCATCATCCACCAGCACTTCAAGCGCCTCGGCTTCGGCGACGACGAACGCGCCGACCGCCTCGTCGCAACCGCCGTCATCGCCGGGATCGAAGGCGACCTCGCGTCGAGCAGCGACCTGAGCCCCGACCAGGCCAAAGCCGTGATCGACACGCTGGCCAGGTGCAAGGACCGGGGACGGCTGATCGCGCTGCTGGCCACCCAGGACAGGCCGGCCGATGGCTGACCCGCGCGTCCGCCCCGTCGGCACGCTCTACGACCTCGACGGCCTGCCGGTCGAGGTCGGCATCGACCACGACGCGGTCACGATCAAGGCCGGGGAGACGCTGATCCGGCTGGACAGCTCCGCGAACGAGGAGTTCGCCCAGCTCTACGTGTCGGCCGTCTGGCAGGCGGCGCGGCAGGCAGGCGAGATGGCGGCCGAGGTCGACGAGGCGGACGGCGGCGGCACGCAGGCACACGCCGTGTTCCCGATACACGCCCGCTACGCCTACCCGGACAACGGATGGGACGGCGACCAGAAGACCGCCGCGCAGGCCCTGACCGTTGGTGAGGTCTACACCGTCAGCAGCCTGCACGTCGGCCACTCGACGTCCTACCTCACCTTCGAAGGGGTCGAGGGCCGGTTCAACACGGTGCTGTTCGAGCCGGTCATGAGCTACGACGACGGCCCGGTCTTCATCACGGTGGACGACGCGCCGCCGCACCCGCCGCGCACGCTCGCGGACTACGAGCAGGCGGGCGGGGTGCTGCCAGATGGATGACCTGCGGCGCACCGTCTGGAAGGGCCCAGCCCTCGCCTGGTGTGACAGGTGCCCGTTCCGCGCTGACGGCGTCTGGTCCGAGCAGGCGGGCAAGCGCGCGCGGCGGCACACGCGCGAGACCGGCCATCCGACCCAGGTGCGCTACGAGCACACCACCGAGTACGCGGCCGACCCGTGACCGCCCGCCGCGCCCGCCAGAGCGCCTACAGCGAATGCCCCACCTGCCTTGACCGCATCCTCTGGGCCATCACCGCCAAAGGCGCCAGGCAGGCCCTCAACTACCAGCCCGACCCCGCCGGGAACGTCGCCGCCCGCCACGAAGCCAACGGCGGATGGCGCGCCCGCTCCTCACCACCCGGCGAGCCACTGGTCTTCCCCGACAAGCGGTTCATGCCGCACTGGGCCACATCACCACGGTGCGCACCCGCCCGCGACGGAGACGGCCAGCGCGCCGCCGCACAGGACGTCGTCGCCTACCTCGACGAATACCGGAAGGAACACACATCATGACCGTCAAGATCGCCGCAAAACTGCCCATCACCATCACCTCCAACGGGCTGCCCCTCATCGAGCAGCAGCTCATCGACGAGCCCGGCGAGAACCACTTCGTCATCGCCATCATCCGCACCAAGACCATCACCACCACGCCCAGCGAGGACGGGGACGAGGTCGTGCCCACCGCGGCCATCCTCCACATCGAGCCCATCACCGGCGCGGGGTCGATCATCACCGCGCGCGAGATCCTCCTCGAGGCGCACAACGTCCGCACCGGCCAGCACACGCTCCCGTTCGACGACAATGCCTGAGCAGATCACCGGCCTCGACCTGTCGCTCACCTCGACCGGCTTCGCCGAGATCCGCCACGCCTGCGCGTGCGGCACCGAGGTGAAGCTCGCCACGATCACCCCCGGCAAGCGCGCCGGCCACGAGCGGCTGGAGTACCTGTTCGACGAGATCTGCAACCGCGCCTTCGCCGCCGACCTCGTCGTCATCGAAGGACCGTCGTACGGCTCCGACTACGGCAAGGCGCACGAGCGGGCCGGCCTGTGGTGGCTCATCGCCCACTGCCTGTGGCGCACCAGCACCCCGTACGCCGTCGTCACGCCGTCGCAGGTCAAGAAGTACGCCACCGGGGCCGGCGCCGGACCGAAGTCCGGCAAGGACAAGGTGCTCGCCGCCGTGATCCGCCGCTACGCCGACATCCCCGTCGACGGCAACGACCAGGCCGACGCGCTCGTCCTCGCCGCGATGG
>Ga0070765_100000860_pt1 | contig 18050 bp, 11 predicted proteins | sample HubBroMetageWFT5_FD_71516 | JGI IMG/M metagenome (GOLD analysis project Ga0070765, IMG submission 71516) | Warmed and freeze-thawed soil microbial communities from the Hubbard Brook experimental Forest, New Hampshire - Hubbard Brook CCASE Soil... | ecosystem: Environmental > Terrestrial > Soil... | reverse complement strand
TCATGCAGCTCACCGGCCTTTATTTCATGAGGCCTCTGATTCTCGTGTTGTTCGGCGCCGTGGGATTTGTCCTGCTGATCTCGTGCGCGGATGTGGCCAACATGCTGCTCGCACGAGCCAGCTCTCGAACGCGCGAGTTCTCGATTCGCGTGGCGATCGGCGCGGGAAAGATTTCAATCATCCGGCAGCTCATGGTCGAAAGTGTGGTTTTGTCGATCGCGGGCGGATTTTTTGGTTGGCTCGTTGCGCTGGGTGGATTGCGGTGGTTCGATGTCGGATTGCCCAAGACGACCAGGCCGCCGTGGATGCATCTTACGCTCGATCGCACAGCGATGTTTTACCTCGCTGCAATTTCTATCGGCACGGGAATCCTGTTTGGGCTGGCGCCCGCGCTGCGGCTGGCGAAGTCGGATGTAAATGCCTCGCTCAAGGAAGGCGGCGGGCATGGAGTGGCGGGCGGAAAGTTCACGATGCGCCTATCCAATTCGCTCGTGGCGTTCCAAATGGCGCTGTGCGTTGTTTTGCTTGCGGGAGCGGGTCTTATGGTCCGCAGCGCGATGAATCTTTACAGCGCGCCGATCGGCGTGAACACGGCCGGCGTGTTGACGATGCGCGTCAATCTTCCGGAAGCGAATTATGCAAAGCGGGAAAGCTGGATTGCTTTTCATAAGGACCTGGAAAAGCGGTTGAGCGCGTTACCCGGCGTCGAAATGGCCGGTGTGGCGTCAAACCTGCCGATGGCCGGTTGGTCTCCATTCGCTTTTGAATTCGAAGGCCGTCCCAATGATGCCTCGCAACCGCCGCAGGCCGGCGGCTTGGTCGTCAGCAATAATTATTTCGACCTGATGCAGGTGCGACCGCTGCAAGGGCGCGTCTTCACGGACGTAGACGGAGATTCTGGCCCGCCCGCAGCCGTGGTGAATGAGAGATTCGCGGCGGAATTCTGGCCCGGCGAGAGCCCGCTGGGCAAACGGTTCAGGTTGCTCGACGAGGATACCTCCTCCACATGGATGACCGTTGTTGGCGTGGTGCCCGATATCATGCAGAACTTCCGTGAATACTTGAAACACGATCCGCTGGTCTACATTCCATTCGGGGAGAAGCCGGACCGGCAGATCTTCGTCGTGGCGCGAACTCTCGTGCCGCCGGGAACACTTTCCGATGCATTCCGGCGTGAAGTCCAAAGCATTGATGCAAATCTTCCGGCGTATGACATGCGCACGCTCCAGGATCACATCGATGAAGCGCGGCTCAGCGCCACCCTGTTCAGCGCCATCTGCTCGGTTTTCGCAGCAATCGCCACGTTGTTGGCTGCGGTAGGACTCTACGGCGTGATGGCACACGCCGTCAGCCGGCGAACCCAGGAAATCGGGCTTCGCATGGCGATCGGCGCCAGCCGCCGCGACATCGCGAAGCTTGTCGTCGGACAATGCATCGGGCCACTGGCCGCGGGATTATCGATTGGCCTGCTGCTCGCCCTAGCGGCAACGCGGCTTCTCGAGACGCAACTGGAAGGCGTGTCATCGCATGATCCATTGACCTATGTCGCGACGGTGCTGGTGCTCTGCCTGGCGGCGTTGCTGGGTTGCGTGATCCCGGCCCGCCGCGCCATGCGCGTGGATCCGATGGTGGCGCTGCGATACGAGTAAGGCGCCGTGGCACGGCCAGGGAAGAGGAGGAGCGATGCGCGCAGAACATTGGATTTACACGCTGCCGTTGCGGGTGCGCTCGCTCTTCCGCCGGCAAGAGCTCGAACGGGAGCTGGATGAGGAGTTGTCGTATCACCTGGAACTGAGGACGCGCGAATTCGTGGCTGGGGGGCTGAGCGCGGACAACGCACGCACAGCAGCGCTGCGTGAAATGCATGGGATCGAAGCTCGGAAAGAGGAGTGCCGCGACATGAGAAAAGTAAATTGGATTCAGGATCTGATTCAGGATTTGGGTTATGGGGCGCGGATGTTGCGAAAGAGCCCCGGGTTCAGCGCGGTGGCGGTGCTATCGATCGCGCTGGGAATCGGTGCGAACACGACGATCTTCACCGTCGTGAACGCGATTTTGCTGAATCCGCTTCCGGTGCGCGATGTTTCGCGGCTGGTGGAACTGGACACGGTGGATTCGAAAACAAAAGTGGGTTTCGCGCACGCGGAGAAATTGGGAATGTCGTTTCCCAATTGCCAGGACTATCAAAAGCACAACGAGGTTTTCTCCGGGCAATATTGCATCGTATTTGCGGGGTTTACGTGGAGCGGAAGCACGGAGCCTCAAAACCTGGCCGGGCAACTGGTGACGGCAAATTATTTCGACGTGCTGGGCCTGACGCCGGCGGCGGGACGTTTTTTTCTTCCCGACGAAGATACGAAGCCGAGCGGGAACAATGTGGCTGTGATCAGTTACAGCCTATGGGCTAACAAGTTCGGATTAAATCCGGCCACGATCGGAAACACGATGACGCTGAACGCGACGCCGTACACCGTAATCGGCGTGGCACCCCGCGGATTCAAAGGGACGTTCTCCTTCGGCAGCGCGGAGCAAGTCTGGGTCCCCACCAGCATGTACCCGCAAGCATTGGCGGGATTTGAAAAGGACAATTTCAACGACCGGCGATTCCTGATCGGGGGAGCCGCAGCGCGGCTGAAACCTGGAGTGAAGATCGGACAGGCTGAAGCCTCACTTCGGACGATTGCATCGCAACTGGAGCACGATTTTCCGAAAGACAACAGCGGCCGGAGCGTGGCGCTGACTCCGCTTGCCGATGCGGCAGTGGGGGCAAACCAGCATGATCAATTCACGCTGGCAGGCGGAATGATGATGGGGATTGTGGGAGTGGTGCTGCTGATCGCTTGCGTAAACCTGGCAAACTTACTTTTAGCGCAGGCAGCAAGGCGGGAAAAAGAGATGAGCGTGCGCGCGGCGCTGGGAGCAAGGCGCGGACGGCTGCTTCGGCAAATGTTAACGGAGAGCATGTTGCTCTCGCTCGCGGGCGGAGTGGTCGGGCTGGGGATCGCCTACTGGGGGCGAACGGCGCTGTGGTCGTTCCGGCCGCCGTTCATCGAGAAAAACGACATTGACCTGAGCCTCGATTCACACGTGCTGATGTTTACGCTGGGGATCGTGCTGCTCACCGGACTACTTTTCGGACTTGCTCCGGCAGTGAAGGCCTCCGATCCGGACCTGATCGAAACTTTGAAAGTGGGAGGACGCGGCAACACGGTGGGATGGGGACGGAACCGGTTGCGCGGGCTGCTCGTGGTGTCTGAAGTTGCGCTGGCGCTGGTGGCTATGATTGGCGCAGGACTTTTTATTCGCAGCATGCAGAATGCGCAGCGCGTCAATCCGGGATTTGAGTCGAAGAAATTGTTCGTGATGGCATTTGATCTGGGGGCGCTGCATTACAACCAGGGGCGTGCGGACCAGTTTTACCGCGATGCGGTGGCGCGGGCCGCAGCGGTTCCGGGGGTAGTGTCAGCGACGGTCGCTTCAGACGCCCCGCTGGGCGGCGGCCTGGCGCGCACGATTTTTCCAGAAGGACAGAATGAAGGTTCGGGCTACCGGGGCACGTTGACTGAATTGGACGACGTGACGCCCACTTATTTCGAGACGTTGCGAATCCCGCTGCTTCGCGGGCGCGTCTTCAACGATTCGGATCGCGCGAACACGACGCAGGTGGCGATCGCCAACGAAGCGATGGCGAAACATTTCTGGCCTGGTGAAGATGCGATCGGGAAGCGGTTCCACTTTTTTGGCGATCCAACGCTTCGCGAAGTGGTGGGCATAGCGGCAAATTCCCTGACGAATGAGGTTGGAGAGGATCCTCCGCCGGTGGCTTACTTGCCCATGACGCAAGACTTTTCGTTCGCAGCCACGCTGCAAGTCCGGACGACGGGAAATCCTGAGACGGTGATCGGAACCGTGCGAAGCCAGATTCAGAGCCTCGACACAAACCTGGCGATCACCGGCGTGGAGACGATCAGCGAAACGATGAGCCAGGCACTATGGGCGCCGCGTATGGGCGCGGCATTGCTTTCGCTCTTCGGCGGGCTGGCGTTGATACTTTCGGCGGTTGGAGTTTACGGAGTGCTTTCCTATTCGGTGAACCAGCAATCGCACGAGATCGGCGTTCGCATGGCGTTGGGGGCGCTGCCGTGGGATGTGTTGAAGCTGGTAGTGGGGCAGGGATTGCGGCTGACCGGGGCAGGGATTGCGATTGGGCTGCTCGGGGCGTACGCGTTTGCGCGCTGGATGACGAGCCTTCTGTACGGTGTGCCCCCGACGGATGCGATCACATTTGTTGGAGTAACGGGGCTGCTTTGCGGAATTGCGTTTGTGGCATGCTCGATTCCGGCTCGGCGCGCGATGCGCGTGGACCCGATGGTTGCGCTGCGCTACGAATGAAGGCGTTCGGCAGAACGGGACAAGCGGGATGCGAGTTGGAGATTGGATATACAAGTGCGCCCGCAAATTGCGTCTGCGACTGCGCTCACTCTTGCTGCGGCGCGAAGTCGAACAGGAATTAGATGAGGAACTTGCGTATCACCTGGACCAGAGGACTCAGGAATACACTGCCAACGGTCTGGATGCGGATAGTGCTCGTATCGCCGCACTGCGGGAAATGCACGGGACAGACCAGATTAGGGAGGAGTGCCACGACATGCGTAAGGTGAACTTCATCGAGAATCTCGTGCAAGACGTTCGATACGCGGTGAGGATGCTGCTGCGCAGCCCGGGATTCACGGTGACGGCGATTGCCGCGTTGGCGCTAGGCATCGGCGCGAACACTGCGATATTTACGGTCGTAAATAAGGTGTTGCTCGAGCCTCTCGGGTATCCCGAACCAGACCGTCTGGTAGAGCTTGAGCTCAGTGGGCCGCAAGGCAACGGAAACATCACCTCGATTCCCAAATACACCGTGTGGCGAGAGCAGACGGAAGTGTTTGAGGCGGTTACCGCCTACGATTCCGGTGGGCCGGGCGTGAACCTCACCGGAGGAGATCACCCCGAACAGCTCCACGGAATTCGCGCATCCGCAGATTACTTTCAAGTTTTCGGAGTGCCGATGGCCATGGGTCGCCCGTTTACGGCGGAAGACGACAGGCCGAACGGACCGAGACTCGTGGTGCTGGCGAATGGCTTGTGGCGCAGTCATTTTGGTGCCGACCCGGACATTGTGGGAAAAACGGTTGATCTGGGCGGCGAGCCATACACCATCACGGGTGTGATTGGTTCAACGTTTCACACAGACCAGCCCACAGACATCATTTTGCCATTGCGCGCGGATCCCAACAGCGTGGACCAATCCCATTACCTGGTGAGCACGGCGCGGATGAAGCGCGGAGTCACGCTTGCGATGGCGAAAGCGGCGATGAAGGTGTCGGCAGAAGAATACAAACGGAAGTTTCCCGGCGCGATGGACCAAAAGGACAGCTTTACCGCCGAGCCGCTGCGGGACACAGTGGTGGGCGACATTCGCGTGTCGTTACTCGTGCTGCTGGGAGCCGTGAGCTTCGTTCTGCTGATTGCCTGTGCAAACGTTGCAAATCTCCTGCTGGCGCGCGCGACGATCCGCCGGCGCGAGATTGCGATTCGCGCCGCGCTGGGCGCGGGGCGGATGCGGATCATTCGCCAACTGCTCACGGAAAGCGTGCTGCTGTCGCTGGCCGGAGGCGCGCTGGGGCTGGTGCTTGGATTCCTGGGTGTGCGGGCGCTGCTGGCCATGAATCCGGGCGGAATTCCGCGGATTGGGGAGCACGGGGGGGATGTGACGATAGATTGGCGGGTGCTGATGTTTACCCTGCTTGTCGCTGTTTTTACAGGAATTCTGTTCGGGCTGATACCCGCTTTCAGCGCTTCCCGATCCGATTTGAGCATCACGTTGCGCGAGAGCGGAACGCGCTCAGGCAGCGGGCTGCGGCAGAATAAGGCACGGTCCATGCTGGTGATCACGGAAATGGCGCTGGCGCTGATTCTGCTCGTGGGTGCGGCATTGTTGATCCGGACTTTTGCGGCGCTGCGTGCCGTTGATCCCGGGTTTAGCACGCACAACGTGCTCACCATGAGCATGTCGGTAACAGGACCGCGGTTTGAAAAAACTGCCGGCGTAGCACAGTTGGTGGAAGATTCGCGGCAGCGTGTGGAGGCTCTGCCGGGAGTCGAATCTTTCGCCAGCGCGTGCTGCCTGCCGCTCGAAGGTGGTTTCGGATTGCCGTTTACGATTGAAGGGCGGCCCTTAACGGACGGTCCCTATCACGGCGGCGGAGGCTACGACATCGTCTCTCCAGAATATTTCGCGGCGTTTCGGATTCCGTTGCTGCGTGGCAGGATGTTTACGATTCATGATGACGGAGGCGCGCCAGGAGTGGTTCTGCTCAGTGACACCTTGGCCAAGAAATACTGGCCGAAGGGAGACGCGGTGGGTGCCCGCATTTCCATTGGCAAAGGCGTAGGGCCTGAATTTGCGGAACCTCCGCGGGAGGTTATCGGGATTGTCGGCGACGCCCGGAACAGCGGTCTCGACAATGAGCCCCCTCCCGTTATGTACATTCCCGTGGCGCAGGTGCCCAACGGAGTTACGGCGCTCAATGCGAATATCACGCCAATTCAGTTTGTGGTTAGGACGAAAGTGGACCCCTTTACGCTCAGCGCAGACATTCAGCGCGCGCTTCGGGAAGCAAGCGGCGGACTTCCTGTGGCGCACATTCGTTCTATGGACCAGGTGGAAGGTGAATCCACGGCGCGCAGCGATTTCAACATGACCCTGCTGACGATTTTTGCCGGGGTGGCGCTCCTGCTCGCTGCCATCGGGATTTACGGGCTGATGGCGTATTCGGTGCAGCAGCGAACGCAGGAAATCGGCATTCGCATGGCGCTTGGAGCCAGCCCTGAAAAGGTACGTAGAATGGTTGTGGGACAAGGGATGCGCCTGGCGATGATCGGAGTGCTGGCCGGAGTCGTGGCGGCATACGCTCTTGCGAGGTATATGACGACTCTGATTTTCGGCGTGAAACCTCACGACCCGGTGGTATTTGTTTCGGTAATCGTGGTGCTGAGTGTTGTCGCTTTGCTGGCAACATACGTCCCGGCGCTGCGTGCTTCGCGCGTGGACCCGATGGTTTCGTTGCGCTACGAATAATTCGCCAGGAGGCTACCGATCAGGAGCTGCGTAGCGCGCAGAGGCTGCCAGTATAAGCTCGGACAGCAATTCGCCAAGCGTGGTACCTAAGGATTCGGTGGCGGCGCCACGGGTCGTTCGGTCCATCCACCCAAGGCATGCGAGCTGCACAATTTCGGACCAGCAATCCGCGGCATGGGCTGTAAATCCAGTGTCGCGAAGAACGCCTGAGATAAACCTCGCCTTTTTTTGCTCGACTGCAGAAATCAAGGCGGCAGCGGCGTGATCCTGCCGAGCCCAGTTGCGGATTGAGATTTCTAGGCGGGCTCGCTCGGTTGAAGCGCTGCGCTCCACAAACAAAGCCCAGCGTGCGGCCGCGCTCTGATTTTCAGCCATGGCTCGATCGAGCCAAACCAATTCGTCCTCCGTCCATCGCGCCAAAAGCCTTTCCAACAGATCCTCGCGATCCTGAAAATGCCAATAGAAGCTGCCTTTGCTGACGCCGAGATCGCGCGCAAGGACTTCGACGCGGACGGATTCGACTCCTTCAGATGATAGGCGAGAAAAAGCGGCAAGAATCCAATTGTCGGGTTGGAGCGGTACGGATTTGATGGGTGCGGGGCTCGCCATACGCTACCGTATGTTCGTGCTGACGTTAACCGATGCGTTGCAGCTGGTCAAGCATTCATTGAGATGATGTTTGGATCGCGGCTAGAGCTTCGGCAAGAATCGCGTCGTCTTCGCCAAAACCGGAAACCCAATGGACATTTGGTTCCCGCCTGAACCATGTGATCTGGCGTTTCGCGAAGCGGCGAGTGGCTTGTTGGATTCTTGCGATGACGTCTTGAAGACTGAGGCGGCCCGCGAGGTGTTCGCGCAAATCGGCATAGCCGATAAACTGAAACGGCTTCGAGCCAGCTTGTACGGCTGTGGCAATCAATCCGCGCACTTCTTCGAGCCATCCGGAGGCAATCATTGCCTCTACGCGCGAATCAATTCGCGCATAGAGTGCCGGGCGCGGCGGAAGGAGACCGATCTTAACAATGTGGTAGCCCTCCAGAGGGCCGCGGTTGCCCGTGTGAATTTCCGTGACCGGCTTGCCCGCTAGAATCCTCATCTCAATCGCTCGAATTATTTTCTGCGTATCGCGAGGAGCTATGCGCGCTGCGTTTGCGGGATCCTTGCGCGCCAGAATTCTGTGCAGGTGGTCCGGGCCGCGACGATCCACTATCTGGCGAAGTTTGTCGCGTAGTTCCTCGGAACGTTCGGGTGCCTCGGAGAGGCCTTGCAAGAGCGCTCGAAGGTAAAGGCCCGTTCCGGCGGTAATGATCGGGACTTTTTTTCTGCGGGAAACATCTGCGAGGACGCCCAGTGCCTGGCGCCGAAACTCCCCGGCAGTGAAAACCTCTTCCGCGTCAACCAAATCCACAAGATGGTGCGGGATGCCGCGCTGCTCGCTCGCGGAAACTTTCGCGGTACCGATATCGAAGCGACGGTAAACCTGGGTGGAGTCGCAAACCAGAACCTCGCCATCCAGCTTTTCAGCGAGCGCGACTCCCAGGGCGGATTTACCGGTGGCAGTCGGCCCAAGGATGACAACGAGCCGCGGCAACGCACTCATCCTGAGAATTTCCAGTAGCGGAGCAGGAGCACGAGCAGCGCCAGAGCGGCGAGGAGAAGAGCGCCTATGACTTGAGTCCGATTCAGCTTCACGGTCAGTCGTTCACTGGACTGAATTTGGATTGATATTGTAGAAGAAAATAAACCGCAACTCGAGACACGGCCTCTTGAACTGGCTTGGCAGCGGCTCGAATGGACTCGAAGCACGTATGGCAGACATTGCTGCGTTGTCGAGCGGCGCTCTTCCTGAAGTTCTCTCCAAGTTTGGGTCGGGCATGGGGACGGTGCCGTCTTGATTAATGCAGAACGTGAGAGCCACGATGCCCTTGTCACCCATATAAGCAGATTCGGGCATGATGGCGTACCAATTGCGCCTGACGCTCTCGAGTACGCGTTTCAAATAATCGTTGAAATCCACGCCGTCAGTGGGCGTAAGCACAGAGAGGCCCGGTTGCATTCCTGGGCCCTTCACGCCACCTCCGCCAGAACGAGAATATCCTGTGCTGGGCGGAATGTAGACTTGGCTGCCGCCCTGTTTGCCGGATTTGCTGATTTGATCTTCAAGCGACTTGCTGGGTGATGCCTGATCCAGTCCCAAATTGTAGTGACCCGGAGTCGGTTTGGGCGGCTGAATCGGCTCAAGGTGCGAGACAGGGTCTGGTGGCTGGACGGGTTGCGTATTCACCGGAGGTCGCGTCTGCGGCTTGGGTGCTTCGGGCAATTCCTTCGCCGGCGGTTCAGGCGAAGGCTGCGGAACAGGGGGCAGCGGAGTCTCGCGTGGCGGAGTTATCTTGGTTAATGTTTTCGGAGCGATATGGATTTTGGGTGAGGACGGCGCAGGAGCGCTTGGACCCTCGGGAGGCATATAAACGAAACTGAGTTGTTTGCGAGCAAGCTCCATCTCCTCCGCGGTGGGCGGGCGCGAGAGAAGAAACTTCGGAGGAAAGATGAGGAGCAGAATCACGGCGATATGAACGATCAGGGAGATCGTCCTGACGGCCGCATCGGACACGGCGCTCTTCTTAACTTCGGGCTGGATCAGCAGGTTCGCGTCGCCGGTGATGAACATATCCGGCTCGACGATTTCGCGCAGGTCCGCCGTCATCTGCGGCGCGTGGCCGAACTCTTTTCGGTCTTCCGGCGCGGGCAATTCGACGTACGCGGGCACGACGACTCGCGCGTCCTGAATTCCTTGCGGGATGCTGTATTGGGAAAACGGTTTAGCATTTTCCAGCAGCTTCACCGGCATGCTGCGGTCCACAAGCGTGCGGTTGACCAGGACGTTCAACGGAAGATGCGAGGGAATTGTGGTTTTCCCGTCGAGGGGAGGTGCGTCCGAGAGCTCATTGGGGACGACGGTGCGATCGTCCATGTAGGTGGTTGTGCGGCGGGCAGTCTTCTTCAGCTCATCCGGCGAGACCGGACGGACATCCCTCGGGACCAGGGTTCGGGGGATCATGAAGTTGCCTGCGGGGTGAAAGCAGAGAGTTGGACGCGCTGCGCGTGCGCGAGGATGCCTGCCATTACGCGGTCAGCCAATTCCAGGGCGCGGCGCCCTGCGGCGCCGTCAACCAAGGGAGTTTTGCGCGCACGAACACAATCCAGGAAGGATCTCAATTCGGCGTGCAACGGCTCTTCTGGTGTGGTGGCGACTTTTTCGAATCCGATTTCCGGCATCGGACTACCCGGTTGGACTCGAACGCGGAGGACGTCTTGCCGCGCAAAATCAAGCGATACGTATTCATGCTCCTGAAAGAAGCGCATTTTACGGACACGCTCGGTGGAGACACGGCTGGCCGTGAGGTTTGCAACCGTGCAGTTTGAGAATTCCAGGCGCGCGTGGGCGATGTCCACTTTGTCCGTAATCACCGGGATGCCGACCGCTTTCAGATCGTCCACCGGAGCGTTTACGAGCGAGAGCAGAATGTCGAGGTCGTGGATCATGACGTCGTACACGACGTCGATATCGAGGCTCCTCGGTGTAAAAATTCCCATGCGATGGACTTCGAAGAACATCGGCCTGGAGACGATCTCCTGTACGGCTACCACTGCTGGATTGAATCGCTCGACGTGGCCCACCTGAAGAATGCGCCCGGCTTGTTTTGCGGTGGAGATTAATTTGTCCGCTTCTTCGAGCGAAGCGGCGATGGGTTTTTCGACGAGCACGTCGTGGCCCTGCCCAAGTAGTTGGCAGCCGACTCGCGCGTGGTCTTTCGTGGGAACGGCGAGGCTCACCGCGTCCACTTTTTCGGCGACGAGCGTTTCGATACCCGGTAGAACGCGTACGCCGAATTCCGCCGCGATTTTTTGGGCGCGGTCGGCGTTCGTGTCCACAATTCCAACAAGCTCCGCGCCTTCCGTTTCGCGCCACACGCGGATGTGGTTGCGACCGAATTCCCCGGCGCCGACGACTGCTACTCGAATGGGTTTCACGGTCACGATTTCTTTTTCTTCTCAGGCGCCGCTTTCCCGGTCGCAGCCGATTCGGGCGCGTAGGCTTGAATCGCGATATCTGCTTCGTTGGCGGCTTGAATCAAGGCATCGCGATCGAACAGCAGAGTGCGCCGCGCATCAATCGCCAATGCCGTAGCATTGGAACTCCGCATCACTTCGATGGTTTTCAGGCCCACAACGGGGACGTCAAAACGCATATCCTGCTGCGGCTTGCTGACTTTCACAATGCTGAGCCGCTGGCCGCCGGTGATTCTAGCGGCGCGCTCGATTGTTTCATCAGTTCCTTCCATCGCCTCAATAGCGACACAAGCACAATCGCGGACGACGACGGTCTGGCCGAGATCGAGCCCAGCAATTTGGCCGGCAACCCGGCGCCCATAGGCGATATCCGCAGCTTCCAAATCGTTCGGCGCGCGGCGCGTGAGCACGCCCTCCTGCGGCAGCAGCGCACCAAGAAACTCTGTGGAATTCACAAGCTCAATGCCTTCATCGCCCAGAACCTTGGCCACCGCTCCGATCAGGGAGTCCGTGTTTTTTGCCGGGAGCGCGAGAAGCAATTTTGCCAGTCGCCAGTCCGGACGAATCGCGCTGAAAATCTTATTGTGCTTCACTTGTCCGGCCATCACCGCGCGTTTCACTCCTTCTTTGTGCAGCAATTCGATCGTGTGGCTCAGCTCGCCAAGGCTCACCCAGTGAAACCGCTTCGCCGCACGCTCCAGCGCCGGAGAAGCCTCCTCGCGAATCGCAATCACTGTCATCTCAATGCCGCGGCTACGCGCGCCTTCGAGAACCAAAAAGGGAAAGTCGCCATTTCCCGCAATCAATCCCCACTCACCGGAAATGTTTTCGCGCGTCGCGGCCAAGGTTGCCTCTATTTGGTCAAGCCGCGCTCGGCCGACTCGATAAAGCGGATAAGTGTTAAGACGTCCTCGGAGTGCGAGAGGGTTCCACGCATTTTTTCGACGGCCTGAGTGGTATTGAGCTTCGAGCGAAGGAGCAAGCGGAAGGCCTTCTCAATGGCCTCGATTCGTTCTCCGGAGAAACCCTGGCGCGAGAGGCCCACGGAATTGACGCCATAGCAGGTCGTGTTCCGAGGCGCCGCGACTTTCGCGAACGGCGGCACGTCCTGGGTGATGACCGTGTGTGCGGCAATGTAAGCATGGCGGCCGACGCGGCAGTATTGATGCACGGGAGAAAAATTCCCGATGGTTGCATAGTCTTCGATAATCACGTGCCCGGCCAGCGTGGCGCCATTGACGAAAATCGTGTGATCGCCGACGACGCAGTCATGGCCGATGTGGGCGTAGGCCATCACGAGATTATGGCTGCCGACGCGAGTGACACCGCCGCCCTTCTTTGTGCCGCGGCTGATGGTGCAGAATTCGCGAAAATCGTTGCGGTCGCCAACTTCCAGGGAAACGCGCTCGCCCGCAAAAGTCAGATCCTGTGGATCGCCCCCCACCGCACTGAAAGGATAAAAATGGTTTTCGCGGCCAAATCGCGAAGGGCCCTGGACAGACGCGTGGTGATCGAGAACGCAGCCCTCACCAAGCTCGACATCGTCACCGACGACAGCATAGGGGCCAATCCTCGTCCCATTTCCGATGCGAGCCGAAGCGGAAATATCAGCTCGCGAATCAATCTCGCTCATCGCGCATTCTCTGTAGGTACCGCAGGCGGCGTGGCGGAGGTTTGCGGCGTGTTGAGATCGATCATCATGCAGGTCATTGTGGCTTCAGCGGCGAGCTGATCTTTAACGTATGCTTTCCCTTCGATCTTGCAGAAATTCGTTCCACGCCAGGCCAGAACTTCCACCACCACTCGAAGCTGGTCCCCGGGAACCACGGGCCGGCGAAAGCGCGCATTATCAATTCCGGCGAAATAGAGAAGCTTGTTTTCGCGATCTTCGATTTCAAGCAGTAGCAGCAGCCCGCCAGTTTGGGCCATGGATTCGACGATCAGCACTCCGGGCATGACCGGCTTCGCGGGAAAATGACCCTGGAAGTAGGGCTCGTTGATGGTGACGTTTTTGATTCCGACGATGCGCTTTTTCCGATCGATTTCTTCGATCGCGTCAACCATCAGGAAGGGATAGCGGTGTGGCAGAATCTTCTGGATTTCATTGACGTCGAGAAGCATCACAATATCCTTTGCCGTGCCTGCATGAATTGAACAAGGCGTGCGCGCCAGCCTTCTACTTTCCGCTCAGACAATCGAACAATTCTATACGAAACTTCGCCGGGGGGAAACGACGTTGCCGGAGCAGGGTGCGGCTGCTAGCATAGCGGCCCAATGAACGAATCTGCCAATCGAATGCGCGAAATCTTGAAAGAATTGCGCAGCCGCGAAAGTGAATTAGTGCGGTTGCTGGGGAAATTCGTTCGCTGTGAATCGCCTAGCCACGAAAAAGCTGCGGTAGATGAATTTGTGCGGATGATCGCAAGCGAATGGCGCGTGCGCGGCGCAAAAGTTCGCGTTCTGCGGCAGCCGGAGCGCGGAAACCACGTGCGCGCGGTGTTGTGGCAGGGTAATAGAAGACCCTCAGGACAAATTCTGGTGCTAGGCCACACAGATACTGTCTATCCGATGGGCACTATCGAGAAAATGCCATTCCGAATCGCGCGGGGGCGGGCATGGGGACCGGGTACATTTGATATGAAGGGCGGCCACGTGCTGGCCCTCGCCGCGGTGGATGCGCTGCAAAAGCTGCGAATTGCACCTTCCAAGCGAATCGTCTTTCTTTGGACATCGGACGAAGAAATCGGCAGCGCGACTTCGCAAAAATTAATCGAAGCAGAAGCGCGGCGGAGCCATGCCGTGCTGGTCCTCGAACCATCCTACGGCCCAGATGGCCGTTTGAAGACGCAACGCAAGGGCGTGGGCGGAGCGGAGATCATCGTCAGGGGGCGTGCTGCGCATGCGGGTATTGATCCGGAGAACGGGGTCAATGCGGTTCACGAGCTCGCGCTGCAAATCGCGCGGGTAATGAAGTTGAACAATCCAAGCCGGGGTATCTCCGTGCAGGCCACGGTTGTCCACGGAGGAACGCTGACAAATGTTGTGCCCGACGAAGCGCGCGCACAAGTGGATGTCCGCTACGCGCGGATTGCGGATGGACGGAAAATCGTAAGGAAGCTTCGGAGTTTGCGCCCGATTCTCAAGGGTGCGCGCGTCGAGGTGAGCGCCGGCGCCAATCGCCCGCCGCTCGAGCGGACACCCGGTGTTCGCGCTCTATTTCGCAAGGCGGAGGCACTCATGCGCGAAATGGGATTGCCGCTCTACGAGGGGGCGACAGGCGGGGGCTCGGATGGCAGTTACACAGCCGCTCTCGGGATACCCACGCTGGATGGACTTGGCACCGTAGGTGACGGCGCGCACAGTTCGCGCGAACACGTCATCATCCGGGCGTTGCCTGAACGCGCGGCGTTGATCGCAGGCCTACTTGCCTCGTTGTAATTTATGAAGAGAAACTACCGGACGTATTCTTTCTTCAGGTAGGCAATCGTCTGTTGCTCGATATCGGCATAGCTCGAATGCAGCGCTTCGCGACACGCGGCCTCTGTTGAGGGCGATGTCGCCACGCGATCGAGCAAGCGGCTGATATCACTTGTTCCACCCTGCTGAACGATGGATTCGACCACCGCGAGCGACCAGGCATAGGCCAAAGCAGCTGAATTTTCAGGCAGACCCATCCAGGAACCTTCCAGCGAACCAAGCCCCGGCAATCCACCTTGAACCGATGCATCCACAAGCGCAGCTGCAACCGATGTGCTGCGGCGGCCCTCCATATATTGCGCGACACCCTCCTGCAGCCAGGTCGGAGCGCGGCCATGCGATTTCTGTCCGACGAAACTGTGGGTGAGTTCGTGCTTCAAGACGTGCGCGAGATCGGGCGTCACTCCAGTCAATCCCTGCACGGGGATGCGCAGACGTCCATCGTTGAGGGCTCCAACCCAACCGGGAGCTCGAGTGATGTCGGCAAACGACTGCTCGGTATACAAAATCACGCCGATCGATTCCGGCGGCGTGTAGTCGAGCTGGGACTCGAGGTCGCGGAAATCTTCTTCGAGGGCGTGCAGAATGGCGCGCGCAAGATCCGGCGCCGCGCCGCCGTAATACTTCAATTCAAAGTGCGCTGTCTCCCCCTCGCGGTAACTTTCCTCTTCGGACCTGTCGCGCTGCGCTTTTTCGAGCGCTTGTTCGACTTCCGTGTCCGGACGCAATTTCTCGGACCGCTTCCATTCTTCAACGGCCTTGTCCAGCTTGTTGGCGCCGGAATAGGCCCAACCTTCCAACTTGGCGATGTCCGCCGCAGTGGGGGAAGTATCGGGTGTGACGCGTCGGGCATGCTCCAAAGGTTCGAGCGCAGCGGTAAACTGGCTTTCACGCAAGTAGAGGACTGCAAGGTTCAGCAAGAGCCCGGTGTTATCGGGCGAGAAAATAAGCGCCTGGCGGTAATGGTCAATCGCGTCGTCCGTATCGCCTTTGCCCAGGAGAAATTGGGCGGCGGCGTAGTGCGCTGCGGCCACTTTTTCGATTGCCGTCTTATCGCCAGTCCGCGCGTCCGTTTCCAGCTTGGCGATATAGCCGAAATCAATGGAGTCGCCGTGGATGGTGAGGCTTTCCACGTCCTCGAACCCATGCAGTGGTTCGATTTGAGGAGCTGAGACGGGAGGTGGCGCGTCAGTGACGGAAACTGAGGAATAAGACTGATTGTCATGCTCGATCCGCGCGACGATCGATTTCGGGATCGACATTTGCCCGGCTGGTGTCTCATAGGTGACATGATCGGCGTCTTCGGTGACGTTGGAGGCGATGATGCGGCGGCCGTTCTTAAGCACAATCGTATCGGCCGACGCAACCGACGAGACAGCCAGCACCATCACTAGCGCAAGTGGAGCTCGAATATGCACGGTTTGATTTTAGCAAGCGGAGGCCGGTTGACCGTGTCGCGAGTTGTGGCACCTTGCTCAAAGTTGTACATTCAAGTGATGCGGCGATTCGGTCGAATCCTCCCGGGTCCTGTTGTTCTCGGTGTTTGGCTTGCAATAGCGGCAATACCCCTTCCCTGCTCCGCCTTCCAAAGATCGGAAATTCCAGCCGCCGACCAGGTAAGCCCTGCGGCACCCACCGAGCCACGAGCGCTTTACCAGGCGTTGAACGCGTTGCGGCCTGATCCCGAGCATGTCTACGAAGTAAAGGGATTGAATCTGCGTCGCGATGCAGTCAGCTTGACACTGGCCGAAGGCAAACTCTCATTCTTTCAGCCACTGGGAGGAAAGATAACGGGCGCGGTGTTCCTTGGCCGAGGGCATGTGATTGCAACTCCCAGGAACTCCGGCGAACGCAGGTCGCTGGCAAGATTTCTGAATGTGCCCATCCTGGACCAGACGTTTTCGAAAGCCTATTTGCGGTTCGACGACGATACGGCCGCCGAACTCCAGCGGCTGCTGCAAAATTCGAACGCCACGCCCGCGAGCGATCCGGAGTTCACGGCTGAATGGGGGCCTATCACCGCCAATTTGAGCTCGTGGCATTCCTTGCGCTTGCTCGTGGATTACCTTTCCACCGATCCGTTGCCTTACTTTTACGCAGCATTGGCTGGCGATACCGAGGGAGCATTTGATGTGCTGGTGGATCAAAGGCGCGACGAGCAAGTAATGTTCGGCCAACCGCGAGTGGAAAACGGCTCGTTGTTTTATGACTTGTGGGCTTCCTTCCGAACCCAGGACGCCGGAGCAGCACCCATCGACACTTTTGCGGCGCGCGACTATCGCGTGGATACGACCATTGCGGACGATTTATCGCTCGAGGGCAAGACCGTACTGCATCTGAAGGGCGTGCGCGCAGGAGAAAGAGTCGTCTCGCTGGAACTTTCACGCAACCTCGCGGTCGAAGGAATCAAGGGTGCGGACGGGCAGCCGCTCGTTTATTTCCAGAATGAAGAATTGAGCCGCCGGGAATTATTGAGCCGCGGCAACGACACGGTTCTGGTGGTTCTATCCTCTGCGGCGCGCGAAGGAGAGGAATTTCCGTTGGAAGTTTCCTATCACGGCAACGTGATTACCGACGCTGGAAACGGCGTTGAGTTCGTCGGTGAACGCGGGACATGGTACGCCCATTTGGGTGGAGAAAATTTCGTTCCCTTTGACCTCTCATTTCGTTGGCCGAAGCGCCTGACCCTGGTTGCCACGGGAACGCAGACGGAATCGCGCGACGAGGGAAGCATGAAAGCAGGCCGATGGCATTCACAGGTTCCCTTCTCTGTTGCGGGATTCAATCTAGGCGAATACGAGCAGGAAAATGTTGTCGGCGGTCGTCCCCAGATAGCCCTCTTTGCAAACCGAGAACTCGAGAGCGAGATTCTGGCACGTATCGAGCAAAACCCTTCTTTGTCCGAAGCAGCCGCGCAGGCTGCATTGCCGGCAATAGACGGCGCGCATATCGCCGCGGCAATCGCACCCCCGGCTCCGCCAAGCCCTGCGCAGGTGCTGAAGCATCTGGGCGGTGACGTTCTTGATTCCATTCACTTTTTTGAGAAGCTGAATGGAGCGTTTCCCTATGATCAGTTGGGAATTTCCCAGATCCCGGGCAGGTTCGGACAAGGTTGGCCGGGATTGGTTTATCTTTCCACGCTGGCCTTCCTGCCGGCCGAAGCGCAAGAGCGAATCGGTTCGAGCGTGCTGATCCAGGAAGAGGCGACCGAGCTAATGCCTTTTCACGAGGTGGTGCATCAATGGTGGGGCAACGTGGCCGGCGCCGCCAGTTACCGGGACGAATGGATCCCCGAGGGAATGGCAAATTATCAGGCGATACTTTATTCAGACAGCAAACACCCGGGCAAGCACCGCATGGCGACCTGGCTGGACCG
>Ga0070765_100000859_pt1 | contig 18059 bp, 16 predicted proteins | sample HubBroMetageWFT5_FD_71516 | JGI IMG/M metagenome (GOLD analysis project Ga0070765, IMG submission 71516) | Warmed and freeze-thawed soil microbial communities from the Hubbard Brook experimental Forest, New Hampshire - Hubbard Brook CCASE Soil... | ecosystem: Environmental > Terrestrial > Soil... | reverse complement strand
CGATGTCCGACTCAGCCACCCATCGCCTGCCCCTCCAGGATTCGTCAACGACGACCTGGAGCGCATCGTGCGCCGAGCGTTCGGGGCGAAACCCGAACGAGCACTCGAGCATGTCGGCCTGTCGCCACCGGTATCGAGCAGGGCGATCAGGACAATCAGTAACACCACGATCGGCGAGGGATCGCGCCAGCGCAGGGTCCGGCGCCGCCCCGAGTGCAGGATCAGGAACGCGGCGGTGAACCCCCGGGCCAGAAAGATCGGGGCGAGCCAGCCGATTCGCTCGCGGTCATACGAGATGCCGAACACAAAACCGCCGAATAGCACCATCGCTGCGATCGCGAGCGCGACTGCGTGCAAAGAGCGGCGATCGATCCTCAGGGCGCCGATCCGGGGCACGTCCGCGGAGACGACGATCACGCCGGCGATCGTCACGAGCACGGCCCCGGCCTCGACAGCGGACAGGCGTTCCCCGGCGATCAATACCGCCAGGACCACGGTGACCGCGGAATAGCCCGACACGATGGGACTCAGAAGCGAGATCGGCCCGATCGCGAGCGCCCGGTAGAAGGCGAGGTACGACAGCCAGCCGGCCGCGCCGAGCAGCGCGAACACCAGCACCTCGCCCGACGTCACGTTCGTAAGGGCGCCGGTGGCGAGAACCAACGCCGTCAGGGGAATCAACGCCGCGAGATGGAATGCCAGCGCCACCCGCAAAGCGCCGGCGCTGCGGGCTGCCACGGCAACGAAGTAATCGGCCAGACCCCACGACAGAGCCGCGCCGAGACCGAGCGTGATTCCCACGAGACCGGCTCAATCGACCACGGCAGGGCGCAGCGCCGGCGGTTCAGAAAGCAGCAGGTCGTACACTCTCGCGTCGCGCCGCTGGGTTAGATCGACGTGGACATGCTTGACCTCGGTGTACTCGTCCAGCGCGTGCGCGCCGAGCTCGCGGCCGAGACCGCTCTGCTTGTAGCCACCGAAGGGATGCGCCGGGCTGACCATATGGACGTCGTTGACCCACACGGTCCCGGCCCGAAGGCGGCCGGCCACTTCGAGTGCACGCTCGTAATCCGAGCTCCACACGGCGGCGGACAGGCCGTACACGGTGTCGTTGGCGATCTGGACGGCCTCGTCCTCGTCCGAGCAGCGGATCACCGACAGGACCGGTCCGAAGATCTCCTCCCTGGCCACGCGCATGTCGTTGGTCACGTCGGTCAGGATCGTCGGCGAGACCCAGAAGCCTCGTTCGAATCCCGGGCCCTCGGGGACGCCTCCCCCGAAGGCGACCGTGGCGCCTTCCGCTTCGCCGATCGCGATGTAGGCGAGGATTCGGTCGCGCTGCTCGCGGGAGATGACCGGCCCCATGTCGGTCTCGAAGTCCGTCGGGTCGCCGAGCGTCACCGTCCTGGCCCGCTCGATCATCCGCGCCACGAACTCGTCGTGCACCGAATCGGGAAGGATCAGCCGGGTGCCGGACTCGCACATCTGGCCGCAGTACAGCCACGCACCGAACAGCGCGGCGTCGACCGCGGCGTCGAGATCGGCGTCGTCGAGCACGACCACGGGGCCTTTCCCGCCGAGCTCGAGCGACACCTTCTTGACCGTTCCGGACGCCAGGCGCATGATCTCCCGCCCGACCTCGGTCGACCCGGTGAACGCCACCTTGCCGACATCGGGATGCGCCGCCAGGCGCGCGCCCACCTCGGGCCCATCGCCCGTGACGATGTTGAACACGCCCGGCGGCACGCCGCATTCGAGCGCGATGCGGGCCAGGGCGATCAGGCTCAGCGGCGTCTTCTCGTCCGGTTTGATGACGATCGAGTTGCCGGCCGCGAGCGCCGGCGCGATCTTCCAGATGCCGAGGACGAGCGGAAAATTCCAGGGGACGATCCCGGCACAGACGCCGATGGGCTCGCGCCGGATCTGGTTGATCGACAGGGTGGGGTACCTCAGCGGCGGCGTTGCCTCCTCGAAGGCGTACTTCGCCGCCAGCTCGGCGAAGTACATGAAGTGCGGTGAGGCGAGCCCGACGTGAAAGCCGGTGGCTTGGCGGACGGTGGCGCCGTTGGCCACCGTTTCGAGCTCGAGCAGCTCCTCGATGTCAGTCGACAGACGCTCGGCGATCGCGACCATGATCTGCGAGCGCTCATCCGGAGACTTGACCGCCCAGTCACCGGCGAGGAACGCGCGCTGGGCCGACTCCACCGCGCGGTCGGCATGCTCGACAGTTCCCTTGGCGACCGTGCCGGCGATCTCCTCGGTCGCCGGGTTGCGGATCTCGTAGGCCTCATCGGAGTCCACCCACTCCCCGTCGATCAGCATCTGATGGTGTTTCACCGAGACTGTTGACACGTCGTCTCTCCTCGCTTTCCGGTGTCTGGCCGCGGCGACATGGGCGTCCGCGATAAGAGCAAGATCGTCGCGCCCCACCCCCGTCAGCACCACCGTCCCTCGGGAAGATCTTGCCCCTCCGTTGGGGTGAGCCCGGTCAGCCGGCGCGCTCGACGCCCTCCCACCGCACCGGCCCGGCGGTCAGCACGTGGCTTCCGAGCGGCCGGCCAAGCACCGCCTGCACGTCCCGGCCGGCCTCGAGCAGAGCCTCCAGGTCAACGCCCGTGTCAACACCCATCTCGTGGAACATCGAGACAAGATCCTCGGTCGCGACGTTGCCGGTCGAACCCGGTGGCACCGGACATCCGCCGAGCTCACCAAAGCTCGACTCGAAGCTCCGAATCCCCACGTCGTAGGCCGCGAGGACGTTCGCCAGCGCCTGCCCGCGCGTGTTGTGGAAGTGCGCGGTCAGCTCGACCTGATCGAGCGCGTCCAGGGCCGCGCTGAACAGCTCCCGCACCTGCCGCGGATTGGCCATCCCGGTGGTGTCGCCGAAGCCGATCTCGTGCGCGCCGAAGGAGACCAGCCGTGACGCCAGGCTCAGAACATGCTCCGCCGGGACGTGACCCTCGTACGGGCAGCCGAACGCGACCGCAATCACCGCCTCACATTGGAGTCCCGCCGCGCCGACGGCCGGGATCATCTGCTCGAGCTCGGCCATCGACTGCTCGATCGATCGGGTGACGTTGCGCCGGTTGTGCGTCTCCGAGGCCGACACAAACACCCCGACCTCGTGGAAGCGCTCGCGCTCGCGCAGGGCTCGCTCCAACCCGCGGGGGTTGGGAACCAGCACGCTCAGCTGCACCACGTCGGGGACGTCGATGCGGGCGAGCACCTCGGGGCCGTCCGCGAGCTGGGGGATGACGTCGGCGCGAACGAAGCTCGTCACCTCGATTCGCGTGAGGCCGGCGCCGGCGAGTGCCTCGATCAGACGGACCTTGTCGGCCGTCGGGATCATCTCCGGCTCGTTCTGGAACCCGTCCCGCGGTCCGACCTCCCTGACCTTCACCGGCATGGACGAAGCAGCCTCCCCGGCGGCGCTATGCGGACGCGGCCGCGCCGTTGCGCCTATCCGTCATCTCCTTGTAGAGAGGAAACAGCGGCTTGGTGATCGGCACGAGCTTCAGGATCTTGTTGATCGGGCCCTTGGCCTTGACCTGTCCCTTGGCGAGTCCGACCGCGAAGTTGTACTCACCGCGCCAGTACTTGTGCGCGATGTCCGCCGGCATCGTCATCTTCACGTCGGCGGTCGCGTCGTTGCCGCCGTCGATCACCTCGTACGGCTCGCAGAACCTGACTGTGAGCTGGGCGACGGGATCGGTGTAGTTGAGCTGCATCGTGATGTTGGCCGCCCGCAGCCTCGGTCCCACATCGGCGTCCTCGCCGGCCTGCCGGAACACGCCACCGATGTACTCATAGACCTCGTCTGCGTCGTTGAAGTAGCCCATCGTCCTTCCTCTCTGACCGTGCGCTCCCGAGATCGGGCGCATCTGATTGGAGATGCCACCGTAGGACGGAAAACGCCGGGCGCCAATCCTCCGAAGTGGGAGATTTGTCCCCTGCCGGAGCATCCTGCCGGCCGCCGGTTGAGGCGGGACCGTCCCAACGGACGCCACTTGGGTCGGACGGCCAGTCGTGTGCGATATCGGCGCTACCCCGCGCCGATCATCCCCAGGTAACGGGCGATCACCTCGGAGCGGTTGACGGCGCCGAGCTTGCGGAGGATCTGCTTGACGTGGGACTTGACGGTCCCCTCGGAGATGACCAGTCGTTCGGCGATCGCACTGTTGGCCTGCCCGGTCACGAGCAGCGCGATGACCTCGCGCTCGCGGGTGGTCAGCAACTCATCGATGGCCGGCGACTGGCCCGCAAGCACCAGCGTCGCCGCTGCGCCGGCCGACGATCGCTGGTCGGCACTACGGACGAGCTCCACCTCGGCATGACTGAGACTATCCATGAGCGTCTCCGCGGTCTTCAGGGTCTCGTGTACGTGGTCGCGCTGGCGGTGGAGGCGCGCCAGCAGCACGGCGCGCTCGTAGATGCGGCCGAACGCCTCCGCGAAGTGCCCCAGGATGTGGCAGTCGACCTCATCGACCGGGCGCGTCAACGGATAGTGATCGGCGTGCAGAAAGCCGATCACGCGTACGGCGGGGACGATCGGCGCAACCGCGTATGACGAGGTCCCCACCGCCTCGACGAACTCTCTCGAGGTCCGGGGGTCCGCGTGGGCGTCGACGGCGAAGGCAGCCCGACTCTCCTCCAACACCTTGCGCTCGAGCATCATCTTGGCAAGCGGAATCCGTCCGGTCGACATCCACTCCCGGTCCGACTCCCGGACGTCGCGGTGCTGGAAGTACGCCATCCACGGCATCCATGTCTCGTCCTCGACGCGACTGAGCATCGCGCGGGAGAACCCGCAGCTCCGAACCACCTCCGTGCACACGGACTCGACCAGCTCGTCCGGGGTCACCATGCAGCGGAGGCGTCCGAGCGCGGATTCGACACCGGCAAGGACACGCTTACGGCGCGTCAGATCGTAGTCGCGCAGGTCGGCGTCGAGCTCCGCGCCGCGCAGAGCGAGGTCGCACAACACTGGAACACGTTTGTTGCGAGCGCCAAGGGACCCTAGCTGCTCGAGGCTCATCAGGGCCACGGCCACGACGACGGCGGTGGCGGCGTCCAGCTGTGACACGTTGAGCTCGGGCGTGGAGAAGTCGGTGTGGAGAGCGGTTCGAGCATCGGCGACGAACTCGGCAAATCGCCGCTGGAGCTCCCGCTCCCCGACTGGGCGGGCGTCGCTCGACTGCCCAGGGCGCACGGCGCTCGTGCTCACCGGCCCGCCTGCTCTTGGTCCCGGCGCAGCAGCTGCAGGTATCGAGCCACGGCCTCCGCACGATTGTTGACGCGGAGCTTGCGCAGGATGTGCTTGACGTGCGACTTGACTGTGCCCTCCGAGATCACGAGCTGCTCCGCGATCCGGACGTTGGTCGCTCCACTAGTTATCAGCTCCAGCACCTCACGTTCTCTCCGTGTCAGCAGCGCGTCTAGACGGGATTCTGTGCGCGCGAACAGAGCGGTCGCGGGTACCTCGGGAGATGCCTTATCGGTGCGGCCGAGCTCGATCTGGGCGTCACGCAGATCCTGGAAGGCCGCCTCGGCGCTCCGGAACGCCTCCTGTAGCTGATCGTGCTGGGAGGCGAGACGTTCCAGCAGGACGGCGCGGTGGTAGATGAACGCGAAATGCTCGGCAAAGCTCCAGATGTTCTCTCGATCGTCGCGCGACACCTGTGATTCCTGCCCGATGCGATCGGCGTGCAGAAATCCGATCGCGCGGCCCGCCGGGATGATCGGAGCTACGACGTAGGCAACCGTGCGCCCACGGTTGACGATGCCCTTGAACGTGCGCGGATCGTGCTGTGGGTCCGGCACGAGCGCCGGCATCCGGCGCCGCACGAGCTCCGTCTCGAGCAGCATGTGCTCGAGCGGGATCTCGACGCTCTGAAGCCATTCGCGGAACACGTCTTCCTCCGGGTCGACTCCTGGCACGGTCTCGTACACCTGCGGCACCCAGTGCGAACCCCGGATCTGGGAGATCAGCGCCCGGCTGAAGCCACACGAGCGGCATAACTCTCCTGGGGCGGCCTCGATCAACACCTCCGGGCTGTCGAGCTCATACAGGTGCTCCATGCTCTCCTGGATGCGCTCGAGCACACCGAGCCGCTCGACCAGCTCGCGGGACCGCAGCTCGGAGCGGAGGCCCGAGATCTCGTAGACAAGCTGGATCTTCTCGATCAGGACGTCGGGCCGTCCGCGGGCAGCGTCGCGCACGGACGCCCGAAGCTCCTCTCCGAGGCATCGCAGCCGGACGTCCAGTCCGGCGGCACCCGAGGGCCGCTCGCCTCGCGGCCGGGCCAGTTCGCGGCGAACCGCGGCGAGCGTCGCTTCGACGCTGGCCACCGAACCGTTCTCGCCAACCAGGCTCGACGTCGATGAAGCCAAATGCCCTGTCTCCTCTCGGCCACATACTACTGTGACCTCGCGCACCCAGCCGAACGACGAACGGTCCCGCCGGGCGACGCAAGTCCCTCACCGGGGTGATGGCGAGGAAGCCTCAGCGGCCTAAGGTGGCGGTCATTCGATGAGTCAGCCGCCTGCCATCACCGTCGACGACCGAGCTGGGGTTCTGCACGCGGTGATGCGCGATCCGCCGCGGAACGCCCTGGGCGAATCGCTGATCGAGGCGCTGGCCGCCGTGGTCGAGGAGTTCGAGCAGGGCGAGGCGAAGGTCCTCGTGCTGAGCCGGCTCGCCTGGCCATGCCTGGTGTCGGCCTCGGACGGATCCCGGCGGCGGACGGCGCGTTGACGGCCTCTTCGGCGTCGGCCATGGCTGCCGCGATGGTCTGCGTCGACGCGGCACGGGATCTACCCCATCAGAGCGGGCTGGCCGTCGAGGGAGCTGCGCTCGTCTCGACGGCAGAGGACTCCGACATCGCCGACCGGACCGGCCGCCAGGCCGCGGCGTGACAGCGGCCTAGTGGTCTCCCGCTAGATCGACCCGCCCTGCGCATCCATGAAGCGGATCGCGACTTCGCTGGCGAACTCGTCGTGGCGGATGATCGCGCGCTTAGCCGCGTCGAGGTCAGCCGCCTCGTAAGCGCCCACCAGCTCGACGATGTGCTCGTGCGCCGTTGCCGACTGCTCGCGGTCGAGGCCCAGCTCCTCCATCCGCTTCTGCGTAAGGCTGAGGATCATCGCCGGCGCGTTCACACGGCGGTAGGCGTCGAGCAGCGGGGCGCTGTCGGCGAGGGACACGAGCCCCTCGTGGAACGCGTTGTACGTCGGTAGCCAGCTCTCCAGGCTGAACTTGCCGGCCGCCGCCGGACGTGAGGCGTCCCCGAGCTCTTGCAGCGCGCGAAGCCGGTCGTCCGAGATCGCGCCGACCGTCAGCGTCGCGACGCCGAGCTCGATCGCACAGCGAGCATCCCATGCCTGCTCGACCGCGTCGAGGGTGAGCGGTGTGACCACGAAAGATCCCTGTAAGTCGCGGGCCACGAGCCCTTCCCCGGTAAGCCTCGTAAGGGCGTGATAGACGGGGGTGCGAAGCAGATCAAACCGCCTTGCCAGCGCGTCGAGGCAGAGCGGTGATCCGATCTCGATGTCGCGGCTCAGAACGCGCGCTCGGAGCTCGAGGAACGCCTGCTCGTCATGAGCGAGCTCGAGCCGGCCGAACTGACCTCGGAAATACGCCAGCGGCGTGCCGGTTCTGCCGGACGCACGCTCGACCTCGGCCAGGAACACCGAGTGGGTGCCTCCGGTGACCTCCTCGGCGACGCGGCACTCGAGCGTCGCCAGCGCGCCCGAGAGCAGCGGATCGCCGTACTCGCCAAGCGTGACCTCAAGGCCCTCGAACTTGTCGCGTGCCTTCCCGGCGAAGCGCATTGCCTCCTCGGCCTGGTCCTCGGCGAGGATGTTGATCGCGAAGTGTCCGGCCGCAGCCACCGTCCTCCCGGTCGAGGACGACTTGTTGAGGCACACCAGGACCATCGGCGGCTCGAGCGAGAGCGAGCTGACAGCGCTCGCGGTCGAGCCTCTCGATTCTCCTGCGTGGGTGGCGGTAATCACGGTCACGCCGCTGGCGAAGCGACCGATAATGTCGCGGAACTCATCGGGAGAGGGTCCTCGCCTTCCGCTCGCGACGCGAGGCACGGCCGCTTTCGACTCTGCAGGGTGCTGAACGGTTGTGCTCATGTCTTGCTCCTCCCGTTGGTTTGGACGGCGGCTCGGATGAGCTCGAGCGCGCCTGGATTCTCAGCACCTGACAAGTCCCCGGGATCGCTTCCGATCGCCGTCGCCCGGATCGCGCGTCGCAGGATCTTCGCCGAGCGCGTCTTGGGCAGCGCATGCACCTGGAACACGCGCGCCGGCGTGAACGGCTTGCCGAGCTGATGACCGACGGCGGTCGCGAGGTCCTCGGAGACGTCTGGATCGCTGTCGCCCACCGGCGTCCAGAAGCACCAGATCGCCTCACCCTTGACTGGGTCGGGAACACCGACAGCGGCAGCCTCCGCCACCGCGGGATGCGCCACGAGGATGCCTTCGATTTCGGCCGGCCCGACCCGCTTGCCGGCGACGTTGATCGCCTCGTCCGACCGTCCGTACAGAAACCACTGGCCGTCGATGTCGACCTTCGCCCAGTCCCCGTGTCGCCAGACGCCGGGGAACATCGACCAGTAGGAATCGTGGTAGCGCTGGAAATCGCCCCACACACTCCTGGTCATGGCAGGCCACGGTTGACGGCAGACCAGCTCGCCGAGCTGCTCGCGCACCGGCTTCCCGTCGCGGTCGAACACCTCGACGTCCATGCCCAGCGACGGGCCACCCAACGAGCACGCCTTGATCGGCTCGACCACGTACGGGGAGAGGAATGATCCGCCGACCTCGGTGCCCCCGGAGAAGTTGATGATCGGCACCGCGCCGCCCCCGACCACCCGGCTCAGCCACAGGTAGGAGTCCTCGTCCCACGGCTCGCCGGTCGACCCGAACACGCGGACGGATGACAGGTCGCTGGCAGCCGGTACGTCGTCCCCGTGCGACTTCAGCGCGCGAATCAGCGTCGGTGACACACCGAGCATCGTCACGCTGTGTCGCGCCGCCAGCGCCCACACGCGCCCCGGGCCGGGAGTGTCGGGCGCACCTTCATAAAGCAGCAGCGTGGCGCCGAGCGCATGCGTACCGAAGGTGCTGAGCGGTCCCATCACCCAGCCCATGTCGGTGAGCCAGAAGAAGACGTCTCCGCGGCGCACGTCGAACTCGTACGCCACCTCGGATGCCACCTTGACCAGGAACCCGGCGTGGGTGTGGACGGCGCCCTTCGGCTTGCCCGTCGTGCCCGATGTGTACCCGAGCAGGAGCACGTCCTCCGTGCTCGTCGGCTCGGTCGGAACGGGGCCGCTGACCGGGGGGGCGAAATCGGACCACGTGACGTCGATCGGACCGCGGGAACCCGGCATCCCTTCACGCTCGGCGACGACGACCGTGCGGACCGTCGGGCAGGCGGGAAGAGCCTCGTCCAGGACCGCCTTGAGCGGCGTCGGCCGGCCCCGTCGCCAAGACCAGTCGGCGGTGAAGACGAGCTTGGCTTGCGCGTCATTGATGCGCGACGCGATCGCCGCCGCGGCGAAGCCGGAGAACAGCGGCACGTAGAGCGCGCCGACCTTTGCGATCGCGTAGGCGGCGATGACCGCCTCGGGGCACATCGGCAACAGCACGGCGACCGCGTCGCCCTTGCCGATCCCGGCGGCACGGAGGCCGGCCGCCACCCGATCGACGGCGGAGGCGAGCTCGGAGTAGGTGAGCCGCCCAATCGCGCCGGTCTCGTCTTCGTACACGACCGCCGCCAGGTCGGCCACAACCTCGTCGGTTCGCCAGCGCTCGACGCAGGCGGTGGTCACGTTCAGCCTGCCGTCGATGAACCAGCTCGTCCGCTCGATCCCCCGCGAGGAGTCACGCACGCGGGTGTAAGGCGCGTCGAACGGGAGGGCGAGATCCTTAACGACGAGATCCCAGTACCAGTCGATGTCCTGCACCGACCGGCGGCGAAGCTCATCGAGCGTATCGACGCCGGCCGCCCTCATCAGGCGCGTCACGTTCGCTTGCGCGATCACTTCGGGGGTCGGCTCCCAGGCATAGCGCTCCACGCTCGTAATCCTTCCTCCCGTCCGCGGGCCGTGCCATGCACCGGAGGGTGATCACGGTATGCCGTAAGGGGGATCGCCGTCGCCGAGTCCACGGGAGGCTCCCCCTAACGACGGACGGCGATCACCCTCCGGGGCATGGTGACTCCGAGGCGGTCACCGCACAATCGCAGCGGCAACATTCACCGACCAGAGGAGAGCACGCATGAACTACGCCTTTGCCATCAAGTGGCTGAAGGCTTTCCGCACCAGCCCCGAAGAGGTGTGCGCACTCTACGCGGACGATTTTCTGTTCGAGGACCTGATGCTCGATCAGAGCATCACGGACAAGGACGACCTGCACCGCGTGTTCGCGCCGTATGCCAACAAGGATCCGGACAACGGCATCGGGATCCACAACTTCCGCATTCGCTCCTACACCGGGGACGAGCGGAGCGGGCTGATCCGGTGGGAGTGGACGCCGATCTCGGCGGCCGTGTTCCTCGGGCTCGACGTCAAGGACAAGCCGTTCTGGACCCAGGGCCACACATTCCACGTCTACAACGAAGAAGGGAAGATCGTGCGGGAGTCCTCCTGGTGGGACTCGGCCCAGGTACTCCGCGCGCTTGGACTCACCGCCGAGAAGACAGTTACCCCGACCCGCTCCGCTGTGGGCGTCTGAGGAGGCTTCGAGATGAATCTCGACTACGCCAAGCAGTGGGCCGAGGCGCTCGGCAACGACACCAACGCCTACGCCGAGCTGTACGCCCCAGACGGGGAGTTCGCGATCGAGCAGCACATGGTGGACGACCACATGGACGACACGATCACCGACCGTGCGACGATCCACGCGCGCGTCGGTGGCCTGGCGAACGACGATCCCGACAACGGGCTCGGAAGGCACACGTTCACCGTGACCGAGTTCATCGGCGACGAGCGCTTCGGGCTCATCCATTGGGATTACGCCGTCGAGGGCGCAAGTCACTACCGCGGGATCCCGGCCGACGGCAGGCGCCTGGAGACCAAGGGCTCGACTTTCCTTCAGTTCAACGCCGACGGCAAGATCGTGCTGGAGTCGACCCACTTCAACGACAATCCAGTCTTCCAGGCGCTGGGACTCCCGATTCTCACCCCCCACTACTGGGACGCCAACTTCGACCCGGCGACCCTGGTCGCGGGCTGACCGCCCAGACGAAGCCGATCCCGCCGAGCACCGCCTCGCACGTGCGCGCGGTGCTCGGCGCGGTGCAAACACCTACTCCTGATCGACGATGCTCACAGCTCCGATTCACCATCATCTCGCCCTGACCGCGCAGGACGTCCTGACGTTCGGCAGCTGGGGCATCACGTTCATCCTGCTCGCCGTCGCCGTCGAGCTGGGACGGCGAGAGCGGACGCCGTTCTACGTGCTGGTCGTCCTCGCCGCCATGGTCGCGGCCTTCGCCGAGCCCTTGTACGACGAAGCGTTCATGCTCTACTTCTACTCGACCCACGGAATGCAGACCTTCTTCACCGCGTTCAACGTCCCGCAGCCGGTCTGGACGCACAGCGGGTACGCGGTCCTCTACGCGCTGCCGACGGTGTTCATCGCCCGCCAGATCAGGCTCGGCACGCTCACCCAGCGAGGCCTGTACGTGTGGGCCGGCGGCGCGCTGCTGATGTCGTGCGCGTTCGAGATGCTCGGGATCAACCTCGGCACGTACACCTACTGGGGCCCGCACGAGCTGCGGATCCTCCACTACCCGCTCGTGATCGGCGCGCTCGAGAGCGCACAGGTGATCTGCTTCGCCGTCGGCGCCGCGTTCCTGCGCGATCGTGTCAAGGGCCCCGTCGGCCTGCTCGGCCTGTTCATCCTGTTCCCGTGCACGTTCTTCATGGCGAACTTCGGCGCCGGGGCTCCGACGATCATCGCGATCCACCTGAAGGGCACGACGCCCCTGCTCGTCACGCTGATGTCGCTGCTCAGCATCGGCGCCGCCGCCGCCCTGATCCGAGGCGCGGCGTCGCTGCTGCCGCGCGCGGCGGGCGAGCCGCAGCGGGCGCCCGCCGCCCGGGCCGAGATCGGGCTGGCGGCAGCGAGCTGATATCCGGACCGGCGGGCCGGGCGGTCGGGATCACGCGCGCTGGCTGGTGCGCCCGGAGCCGGTGATGGCGTACCGCCGTCACATGCGGAAGACGGGCTTGCGGCGCTCGGCCAGCGGCGCGTTGGCGCACACCGACAGCGCCAGGCCGAGCACGTCGCGAGTGCGCGTCGGGTGGATGACTCCGTCGTCCCACAGGCGAGCGCTGGCGTAGTAGGGGTGGCCCTGCGTCTCGTACTGCTCGCGGATCTCGCGCTTGCGCGCCTCGATGGCCTCCGGATCGCGCTCGCGGCCGACCATCGTGAGGACGGTCGCCGCCTGCTCGCCGCCCATCACCGAGATGCGGGCGTTGGGCCACATCCACAGGAAGCGCGGGAAATACGGACGGCCGCACATGCCGTAGTTGCCGGCCCCAAACGAGCCGCCGACGATCACCGTCAGCTTCGGCACGCGGGTGACCGACACGGCCGCGATCATCTTCGCGCCGTCCTTGGCGATGCCCCCGGCCTCGGCGTCCCGCCCGACCATGAACCCGGTGATGTTCTGGAGGAAGATCAGCGGGATCCCGCGCTGGTCGCACAATTCGATGAAGTGGGCGCCCTTCAGGGCGCTGGGCGAGAAGATCACGCCCTGGTTGGCCAGGATCCCGACCTGGTGGCCGTGCAGGTGCGCAAATCCACACACGAGCGTCGTGCCGTAGTTGGCCTTGAACTCGTGGAAACGGCTCCCGTCGACGATCCGGGCGATTATTTCCCGCGGGTCGTACGGGACTCGCAGATCGGCCGGCACCGCGCCCGGTAGCGTGTCGATCGGGACCGCGGGCGGCTCTGGACGCCGCACGTCCCAAGGCGCCGTGCCGCGCCGGGGCAGCGTCGCGACGACCGAGCGCACGATCGCCAGCGCGTCCTCGTCGTTGGCGGCCAGGTGGTCGGCCACTCCGGAGCGGCGCGTGTGCAGGTCGCCGCCGCCGAGCTCCTCCGCGGATATGACCTCGCCGGTCGCGGCCTGCACGAGCGGGGGTCCGCCGAGGAAGATCGTTCCCTGCTCGCGCACGATCACGACCTCGTCGGACATCGCCGGGAGGTACGCGCCGCCGGCCGTGCACGACCCCAGCACCGCCGCGATCTGCGGGATGCCCTCGGAGGACATGATCGCCTGGTTGTAGAAGCTCTGGCCAAATCCGCGCACGTCGGGGAACAGCTCGTCTTGAAGCGGGAGGTAGCCGCCGCCGGAGTCGACCAGGTAGATGCAGGGCAGCCGGTTCTGCAGCGCGATCTCCTGCGCCCGGGTGTGCTTGCGAGCCGTCATCGGGAAGTACGACCCGCCCTTCACCGTCGCGTCGTTGCAGATGATCATCACCTCGCGGCCCTCGACGCGCCCGATCCCGGTGATGATCCCGGCTCCGGGGGCCTGGTCGTCGTACATCCCGTGCGCCGCCAATGGAGACAGCTCGAGGAACGCGGATCCGCGATCGAGCAGCCAGCCGACGCGGTCGCGGGGAAGTAGCTTCCCGCGCCCCGAGTGCTTGGCGGCGGCCTCGGGACCGCCGCCGGCGAGGACTCTGTCGAACTGGCGATCGAGGTCGGCGGCGAGGTCGGCGTGGGCGCGCAGGTTTTGCTGGAACGCCTCACTCGAAGGATTGGCTTGGCTGCGAAGCACGACGCTCACGCTGCCGCCCCCTCGAGCTCGACGAGCGACTGGCCCTGGGCGACCTGATCGCCCTCGGCCACGCGCACGTCGCGCACGGTGGCGTCCCAGGGGGCGACGATCGTCAACTCCATCTTCATCGACTCAACGACCACGAGCACATCTCCCTCGGTGACCTCGTCGCCCGCCTTGACCCGGACCGCCAGGACCGCCCCGGGCATCGGCGCCTCCAGGGCGCCGTCTGCCTGAGCGCAGGAGCCCTCGACCACCAGCTCGGCCAGGCTGAAGGCGAACGCGTCGGCGCCGGCGGCAACCCATCGCTCGGCGCCGAGCACGGCGTGATCCCAGAGCCGCGCGTGGCCATCGAGCTCCACGCGCACACGGGCCCCCCCGGCATCCGACGCCGTCATCGCCAGTTCCGTGGTGCCCAGCCGCACGCGTGCCTGGTCAGGACTCCCGAGCACGTGGACCGAGATCTGCTCGCCGCCGCCGGCCGGCTCCAGATCCCAGACCACGCCGGCGTCGCCGGTCATGCGCCAGCCGGGCAGGGCATCCCATGGATCACCGCCGGCGCCGCGGTCCACGAGTGCCAGCGTCTCGATCGCGGCGGCTGCGACGGCCGCCTCGCGCGCCTCCCGTGGGGGGGCGAGCGGCTCGATGATGCCGCGCTCGAGCAGGCCGGTGTCGAGCTCGCCGCTGCGCACTTCGGGGGCCGCGAGCAGGCGCGCGAGAAAGCCCGCATTGGTCTTGACCCCGAGCAGGAGCAGATCCTTGAGCGCACGCTGAACGCGTTCGAGCGCCTCCTCGCGATCGTGGCCACTCCCGATCACCTTTAGCAACAACGAGTCGTAGCTGCCGCTGATCTCGGAGCCAAGGCGGATGCCGCTGTCGACCCGGACTCCCGGTCCGCGCGGCTCTCGATAGCCGATGACCCGGCCGGTGGCCGGCAGGAAGCCCACGCCAGGGTCTTCCGCGCAGACGCGGACCTCGACCGAGTGTCCGGTCAGCAAGACGTCCTCTTGAGCGAACGCGAGCGCCTCACCGGCGGCGATCCGGAGCTGCTGCTCGACGAGATCGAGACCCGTCACCGACTCGGTGACCGGGTGCTCGACTTGTAGACGGGCGTTGACCTCGAGGAACGCGAACGCGTCCGGGTCGTCGAACGGTACGAGGAACTCCGCGGTTCCGGCGCCGACGTACCCGGCCCGCCGGGCGATGTCGACCGCGGCGGTTCCGAGGCGCCGGCGGAGCTCCGATCCGACCGCCGGCGACGGGCTCTCCTCGAGCACCTTCTGGTGCCGGCGCTGGAGGCTGCACTCCCGCTCGCCGAGATGCAGGACCGTCCCGTGCGCGTCGGCCAGCAGCTGAACCTCGATGTGCCGGGCACGTTCGACGTAGCGCTCCACCAGGAGGCCGTCGTCACCGAATCCGGCCAGCGCCTCGCGGCGCGCCGCCGCCAGCGCTTCGGGCAGCTGAGCGAGCTCGCGCACGATCCGCATCCCGCGTCCACCGCCGCCCGCCGCGGCCTTGACCATCAGCGGCAGGCGATCCCGATCCTCAGCGAACCGGAGGATCTCCTCGTCGGTCAGACCCGGCCGCTGGAGACCCGGGAGGATCGGCACGCCCGCTTCTTGTGCGGCGAGCTTGGCTCGGACCTTGTCGCCGAGCAGCTCGGTCGCCTCCGGCGGTGGCCCGACGAAGACGACGCCGGCGTCCGCACATGCCCGGGCGAATGCGGGACTCTCGGACAGGAAGCCGTAGCCCGGGTGGATCGCGTCGGCCGCGGCCTCCTTCGCCGCACCGAGGATCCGTTCGATCGAGAGATAGGACTCGGCGGAGGCGGCGGGCCCGATCCGCACCGCCTCATCGGCGAGCTCGACGTGGGGAGCGCCGGCGTCGGCGTCGGAGTAGACGGCGATCGAGCGGATCGCCAGCGCGTTCAGCGTGCGGATCACGCGTACCGCGATCTCGCCGCGGTTCGCGACGAGCACCGAGCTGAACATCAGCCGCCCTTGTCCGTGCGGAACCGCGGTGCGCGCTTGTCGAGAAACGCGCTTAGCCCCTCGGCGAAATCCTGCTCGAGCGTGTTGTCGGCAAACATCCGAACCTCGTCCTCCAGCTGCCGGGCGAGCAACGCGTCTCCCGCCCGGCGCAGAAGGCGCTTGGCCGCCGCCTGGGCGCGCCACGGTCCGGCCGCGAGCGTGCTCGCGAGCTTCTCGGCGGCCACGTCGAGCCCGCCGCGTGGCGTCACGCGATTCACCAGCCCGAGCTGCGATGCCCGGTCGGCGTCGATGCGGTCGTTCAGCAGGTACAGCTCGAGCGCGCGCCGGTAGCCGAGATCACGCGCCAAGAAGTACGAATTGCCGCCGTCCGGGCTCGTGCCGATGCGCGAATATCCGAGCGCGAACACCGTGCCCTCCTCGGCGAGCACGACGTCGTGGGCGGCCATGATCCCGACCCCGCCCCCGCCAACCGCGCCGTGGACCGCGGCGATCGTGATCTTGTCGCATTCATGGAGCGTGGTGACGAGCGCGTTGATCGACTGCCCGAGCTCGAGCATGTAGGCGTGCATGCGGTCGCCGACCTCGAGGAAATTGTCGATCGCCCCGCCCACGCACCAAGCGGGTCCGTCGGCCTGCACGAGGATCACGCCGACGTCCGCCCGGCCCGCCGCTTCCTGAACGCGCGCGCAGATCTCCGTGGAGAACGGGGTGTCGATCGCATTGCGAGTACGAGCCCGGGCGAGCGTCACCGTCGCCACGCCATCCGCGACGACGAGGTGGACGTCCGTGCCTGTCGCGTGCACGCCGGTCATCGTCCCAGAAGCTCTCGCGCGATGATCAGCTGTCGGATCTCGGTTGTGCCAGCTCCGATCTCCCAGAGCTTGCCGGCTCGGTAGAGTCGGTTGATCTCGGTCTCCCAGATGTAGCCGGCGCCGCCGTGGACCTGGAGCGCTCTGTCCGCGATCGCCGTGAAGGTTCGACCGGCCTGCAAGATGACGGCCGCGGCGCGCTTGGCCACATGATTGCGTGCTTCGCCATGAGCGAGCGCGTTGATCTCGGCCCCGACGTGGTAAGTGAAACTGCGGAGCGATTCGAGCTCGGCGTAGATGTCGGCCACCATCCCCTGCACGAGCTGGAAGTCCGAGATCGGCCGGCCGAACTGGCGCCGCGATCGCGCGTACTCGACCGTCAACTCGAGTGCTCGCTCGGCCATCCCGAGGATCAGAAACGACAAGCCGACCCGCTCGAGATCGAGCCCGCTCATCACCACCGCGACTCCGCGGTTCTCCTCGCCCACGAGGTTCGCGGCCGGAACGCGGCAGTCGTCGAACACGAGCTCAGCCGTCTGACTGCCGCGAAGGCCCATCTTGACGAGCTTCTGGGAGACGGAGAATCCCGGGCTGTCGGTCGGCACCACGAAGGCCGAGATGCCGTGGGGGCCGGCGTCCAGATCGGTCTTGGCGTAGACCAGGACCAGATCGGCGATCGGGCCGTTCGTGATGAACAGCTTGGTGCCGTTGAGGACGTACTGGTCGCCTTGCCGGCGGGCCGTCGTGCGCATTCCGCCGAGCGCGTCGGATCCGGCGCCGGGCTCGGTAAGGCCCAGCGCCCCGACTAGCCGCCCTTCGCACATCCCGGGGATGTAGGTGTGCAGCAGCTCATCGCGCCCGTTGGTGAGGATGTTGTTCATGCACAGGTTCTCGTGGACGAGCAGCGACAGCGCGATCGCGGGGTTCCAGCGGGCCACCGCCTGGATGACGAGCCCGGAGGCGAAGAAGTCGAGTCCGGCACCCCCGAGCTCCGCCGGCGCCATCACGCCGAGGTAGCCGTTGTCTCCGAACAGCCTGAACGTGTGCTCCGGCCACCACTCCTCGTCGTCCATCCGCCGCTGCAGCGGATGCAGTTCCTTGCGGGCGAACCGGTCGACCTGCTCGAGGATCTCGCGATGGTCCTCGCCGAGGCCGAACACGGTCCCGCCTGTCTGTTCGGCCGTCGATACGGTGGAGCTCGGCATCGGTTCTCTGGCCGCTGTCGGCTAGCGCGCCGCGCGCTCACGGACGTAGAGACCGGGAGCCGGATCGAGCACCTTGTGCGACCGGTCGCCGAGCCGCCTGGGCGCTGGCTTGAGCGATCCCGACCGCTCCGCGAGCCATCCGTCCCAGTCGTCCCACCACGTGCCGGGCCGTTCCTCGGCGGACTCGAGCCACTCACCGGCGTTCGCGGGATAGTCGTCGGATACGCGATAACGAGCGCGCGGATTGCCC
>Ga0070765_100000858_pt1 | contig 18069 bp, 9 predicted proteins | sample HubBroMetageWFT5_FD_71516 | JGI IMG/M metagenome (GOLD analysis project Ga0070765, IMG submission 71516) | Warmed and freeze-thawed soil microbial communities from the Hubbard Brook experimental Forest, New Hampshire - Hubbard Brook CCASE Soil... | ecosystem: Environmental > Terrestrial > Soil... | reverse complement strand
TTCGATCGAACTGATCGGTGTGATGTAGCGCAGCCGAACGCCGGCCTCTTCGTCATCCGAAAAAGGCTCTGCCCGCCAGTTGCCCGTCCAAAGCTCGCCGTGATCGGGATAACTCTCTCCCTCAATCACCGCAACTTCGTCGTTGGGAAATAACTCGTCCCACCCTCCACTCCACACATCGTCGTAACGCGAGTTAGCCGGCAACTGGGCCGGAGCGATCCGTGGATTGTTCCACAGCAGATCGGCATCGAGCGGCTTGTAGGTGATCTGCCAAATCTTCGCCCCCGCCTCGGGAAGAATCACGAGGCGCAGAAAACGATTCTCCAAAACCACCGTGCTCAATCCGCGATAGCGCCAATCGGTGGTTACACCGAGTTCCATGAATCGTGTCCTGTTCTCGCGGGATGCCTGTTCCGCAAGCGCGATGGCATCCGCGCTCCTGTGCGCCGCGAATGGTAGCATAGCGTTGATCTTGCCGTGATTACCCGTCGTTTATCTGACATTCCTTCGCGAATTCGAGCGTCCTGTTGTCGACCCTGCGGCGCTCATCGTATGCTGCGGCGTCGAAAAGACTTCACGTTGAACGCTTCGACGTCGGAGGTGAAAGACACGCAGCGATTGGCTCGAAGTCTCACAATGCTTCTCATGGTCGGGCTTGGCATCGGGATCAGCATGCCGCTGCTGATCCTCGCCCAGCAACCGCAGGACCTCAAATCTCTGGTGCAGCAGGCCTTCGACTTCCACCAGAGAGGCGAGTTCACCCAGGCGCTGCCCCTGCTGCGTCGCGCCCATACGCTGGACCCCAACGACTACTTCGTCAATCTCCTGCTGGGCATCGATACGCTTCGCACAGGAGACTCTCCCGCTGCGATTCCGTTCCTGAAACAAGCCTCCCGCCTGCGGCCCAAGGAAGAATATCCACTCGACTATCTGGGCGAAGCCTACGCCCGGCAAGAAATGTACGGAGAAGCAGCCGAGGCCTACATTCGTGCCGTGCACGTAGCCAACGGTTCTGCGGAGTCGTCCGTAGCGTTCGTGGATTTTGCCCTGTCCCGCTTCGCCACCATGTCGGCGCTGCTGCGCAGCTCGAAAAAAGGTTTGGCGGCTGAGTACCGTCTACGCGCGCTTGCACTGTCGAATAGCGATGGCTCGCGCATGGTCTTGCTCCAGCGGACTGCAGATCTGGATCCGTCAGCTCCCGGCATCTGGTCCGATCTCGCCCGGGCCGCGCTCCTCGGAGGGGAAACCTCAATCGCTGAGAGTGACTTACGCCAGGCTCTGCAAGCCGATCCCAACGATCTCGTGGCCCGAATGGTAGGAGCACAACTCGCCGCCGAGGTGAATGACTGGCCCCGCGCCTTTCAGAGTCTCAACTTCGTCGCGCAGCATTCTCCCCTAATGCTCGCGCGTGCGGTCAGCCAGTGGCCGCAGAAACTTCAACCCCCTTCCGGCTCACCGGCCTCAGCTGCAGCGGCGAGATTTTTTTATTGTGTGCGCGAAGCTTCGGCTGCGTGTGATCTCGGTCCGCGGGCGCGAGTTCCGTCGGAAGATTCCGCGATTCTTTTTCGCGAACAGAAATGGGAGCAGCTGTCGAGTCTCCCGCGGCCCCACCAAACCAAGGACTGGCTGGAACGCGGAGTCGCATTCGCGCATCTCGAAGATTGCCCGCAAGCCATCCCTGCGCTCGAGCGCGGGCTGACGAAGTCCGATCCCGATATTTATGGAATGTTCCTGCTCTCCTGGTGTTACTCGCGCGAGGCGGGCCGAACCGCGGACCAGGTGCAGCAAGCAGGCAGCGATGATGCGCCTCTCCACGTGATGCGCGGCGACGTCTTGTTGCGCGTTCAGGCCAAAGCTGACATGGCAGCCTCCGAATATCAGCAGGCGCTTGCTCGCACGCCCAACGATCCGTCAATTCTGGAACGCCTCGCGGAAGCACAATTTGGCGCCGGCCAGATCGATGCCGCCCGGCAGGACGCCGAGTCCGCGCTCAAGATTGACTCGCAGCGTCTTGGGGCCAGACGCACCCTCGCGAAAATCGCCATGCAGCGGCGCGACTACGCTGCCGCTCTGCCCGATCTGCGCGAACTCGTCGCTCGCGACCCGCAGGATGTAACCATGCGCATTGAACTTGCGAAGGCTTGCGCCCAGACTGGCGCGGTAGAAGAAGCCTGGAAAAATCTCGCGCCCACATTGGACCACGGGTATCCCGACGAGAAGGGAAGCCTGCATTACCTGCTCGGGACCATCCTCAAGAAAATGGGGCGAGCCGCTGAAGCCGAGCAGGCCTTCGCCACAGCATCCCAACTTTCGGAGGCGTTCCAGCAGAAGTCCTATCGCGACCAGGATCCCGATGCGCAGCCGCAATAACCGACCCGCATTCACGCGCCGCGAATTCGCCAGGCTTCTGGCCGGCGCAGGCCTCGCACTGTCTTTGCCGCGAGCCCTCGCGGCATCGACCACCCCCGCGCCCATCCAGTTTCAGAACACAGCCCCGAAATGCGGCCTCGATTTTGTTCTGCGCAACGATGCCAGCGCCCGCAAGTACCAGGTCGAGACGGTACTGGGCGGCCTCGGAGTGATCGACTTTGACCAGGATGGCTGGCCCGATCTCTACTGCGTCAACGGCGCGTCGCTGCCGTCGCTGCAGAAATCCGATCCGCGCTTCTTCAACCGTTTGTACCGCAACAACCGCGACGGCACCTTCACTGATGTCACAGCGAAGGCCGGTGTGCAAGGTCGCGGTTACGAAATGGGCGTCGCGGTCGGCGACTACAACAACGACGGTTTTGACGATCTCTACGTGGTCGGCGTTCATGGCAACACGCTCTACCGCAACAATGGTGACGGCACTTTCACCGACGTGACGCAGGCTGCCGGGGTGAGCGGAACAGATGCCCACGGTCGCAAGTTGTGGTCGGTCGCCGCAGCCTGGCTCGACTACGACAACGACGGCCGTCTCGACTTGATTGTCTCGAACTACTGCGACTGGACCCCGGGCGACGATCCAGTCTGCGGCGGCCTGGACAACGCGGATCGCACCTACTGCCATCCCGACAAGTATCGCGCCGAGCCAATTCTGCTTTATCACAACAACGGCGACGGAACATTCACGGAATGTTCCTCGCAGGCGGCCGCAGGCAAACTGCTCGGGAAAGGAATGGGAATCGCGGTCGCCGACTACGACGGTGACGGATTGCCGGATATTTTCGTCGCCAATGATAACGACCGGAACCTGCTCATCCGCAATCTCGGCGGCGGCAAACTGAAAGAAGTCGGCATGGAAGCGGCCATTGCGTACAACGGCGACGGTCGCCAGATTTCCGGCATGGGAGCGGACTTCCGCGATTTCGATGGCGACGGCCTGCCGGACATTCTCATGACTGGCCTGCATGGCGAGACCTTCGAATTGTTCCGCAACAACGGCAAGGGCGGATTCGACGACGCCAGCGCCAGTAGCGGCCTGCTGAATCTGAGCCGTCCCTGGAGCGGCTGGGGATGCGGCTTCGTCGATCTCGACAACGATGGCAGTCTCGACATCTTCATCGCGTGCGGCGGATTGGATACGAACGACCCTCAGCCGAATCGCGTGCTGCACAATCAGGCCGCGCACCTTACCGATGTCTCCGCCGGCGCCGGCCCGGATTTCGGCGTTGCCCGCCTGCACCGCGGCGTTGCCTTCGCTGACTTCGACAACGACGGACGCATCGATGCCGCCGTCACTTCGCTCAACGATCCCATCGAACTCTGGATGAACCGCAGTCCGCTGCAGCACTGGCTGCAACTCAAGCTCAAAGGCACGCGCAGCAATGCCTCCGCTCTGGGCGCGAAGATCGTTTGTCGCAGTGCGCAGCACACGCAAGTTGCGTTCGTCGCTAACAGCGTGGGCTACGCTTCGGCGAGCGACTTGCGGGTTCACTTCGGACTCGGCGACGATCGCAAGGTCTCGCTCGACATTCATTGGCCCTCTGGCCTCGTTCAGCAGATGAAAGACGTTCCCGCCGATCAACGGCTCACGATCCAGGAGCCCGACCCTTCCCCGCAGGAAAAGTCTGCGCCGCCAAAACGTTAACGCCCCTGAGCCCGCCGCTTAAACGATAGAAAAAACACACTCTCGAATAGTGTCGCGAAGCTCGTCCGTTCGACACTGAAGGACAATCCGGCGTGTGCCGATCTAGGCAAGGGGCAATCGACTGGGGTCCGAAGCAGCTGGGCTTGAAGTAAATGCGGCCCGGTGCAAGTGTGCGGAGGGAACATGTCTCGAGCAAAGATCAGTGCGTGTAGTTTCTTGCGGGTTCTGCCGTGTCTGGTCGTCCTGTTAGCTCTGGCTGCGAATCAGGCAGTCGCGCAATCCTCCAACGGACAGATTAACGGCCTCGTCACAGATTCGAGCGGCGCAGCCGTCTCAGGCGCGAGCATCGCTGCCACCGACACCGCAACCGGAGTCGCATACCGCGGCACCACCAACGGCTCCGGCGTCTACGTGCTGCCGCAACTTGTTCCCGGCATTTACAAGGTGACCCTCACCAAAGAAGGATTCGCCACGGTCGAACGTCCCGAACTGACGGTGCGCACAGGAGATCATCTCTCGCTCGATTTCAGCCTCAGACCAGCCACTACCAAAGAAGTTGTCACTGTCACTGAGTCTGCGCCTCTGCTGCAGGCCGACCAGTCCAGTTCCTCGACCGTTCTCGACAACAAGATGATTACCGAGTTGCCGCAACTCAACCGCAACTCCCTCGACCTGACGCAGGTCGTTCCGCAAGTCCAGGGCAAGGGGCCACTGAGCGACCAGATTTCCACTCTCGGCAATGCCACTTATCTGATTGCCAACAACGGCAATTCCTACGCAATTTCCGGCGGGCAGGTAAACGGCACCAGCATCTCGGTCGACGGCAACCAGCTGCAGGATTCCGAATTCAACGCCGTGAATCGAGCCATCCCGACTCCAGACAGCATTGGAGAGTTTCGCGTGGAGAGCGGAGTGCTCACCGCCGATCACGGCCGCTACTCCGGCGGCGTCATCACAATGAACACCAAGAGCGGTACCAACCAGATCCATGGCCGCCTCTTTGAATATTTCCGCAACCAGATTCTGAACAGCAACGGCTGGCAGAACAATTCGCTGGGTGAACCGCGGCAGGCGTTCCACCAAAATAATTATGGAATGTCCATCGGCGGGCCGATTTCGGTTCCACGTCTCTACAACGGATCGAACCGCACATTCTTTTACTTCGGCTGGGAAGGCGAGCGCTACAACACAGGACAAACGGTGGTCACTACGGTTCCGACGTTGTTGCAGCAGCAAGGCGATTTTTCGCAGACGATCATCGGATTTCCCAACGGCGCTTCGGGAGCCCCGCTCTACGCATCCATTTTCGATCCCTACCACATTTCCGGCGGCATCCGCCCCGAATACGCCGGAGTCCCTGGTGCTCCAGTGGGCGCCAACGGCCTGGTCGGCGGCAAGATCTGCTCACAGGCTGACATTACCGGAGGAACTTGCCCCGCCGGCAACGAGAATCTGTCTCTGCAAAGCACCCTCTTCGCTCACTACATGGCTCTTTTTCCTGCGCCGAACCTGACTCCCGGACCCGACGGCTACAGCAACGATCGTCTGGACTCGATTGCAGTCACCCGTCCTACGGATCGATTCTTCGTTCGTCTCGACGAGAATCTCTCCAACAGCCAGCGCATCAATCTCAGCGTCAGCCGCACGCACATGACCAACAACATTCCCGCGGCCTGGCTGCATGGAGCTCGCTCCTTTACCTACGACCACGATGTGACCGGAAGCCTGCAGTACAACTGGGTCTTGTCGCCGACGTCAATCCTCGACGCTCACCTCGGCTTCGGTGTCGCCAAACTCTACAGCGACGGCGTCTCGGGCGATGGATCGGCTCCCGATCCGAGTATCGACACGACTACCTGGGGTTTTGATCCGCTCATCATCAACAACCCCTCGCGCAGTACCAGCCAGATCCCCCCGGTACTGAACGTCAACGGATATTCCAACGTCGGCGGCTCCGAGTTCGATACCTTCATCAATCAAACCGAAAACGCCACGGTTGCCTACACCAAGGTCATCGGCCGGCACACCTTCAAAGTTGGCTACGAGCAGTACTACCTCCGCTTCAACGAAGACGGTGGAGACCACACGGGCGTGGCCTGGATCAACAACGGCGGCGGCTCGGTGCAGAACTGGCAGAACCCGAGCGACGCCACTACCGGCTTCCCACTGGCCGAACTCATGATGGGATCGTCGCATGTCTTCCAGTGGGGCAACTGGAATATTTCACCCTACGGCTTCAACGAATCCGCCTACGCGATGGACGACTGGAAGGTCAACCGCAAACTCACGATCCAGATGGGTCTGCGCTGGGATCACGATGGCCCGCGTTCGCCCAAGAGTTTCTTGCCTGGGCAAAGTTCTCCCCTCATGTACGACCTCAACGCCAAGAACGTGTTGACTGCTAACTCCAGTTGGAACTGGGGTCAGGTTACGGGCGCAACTCCCGGCCTGGGCTCGCTCCCGCAGCCGGACTGGCTCACTCAAGGCGCGACCGGCCGCGTCGTGTTGCTCCACACTCCCGAGTATCCGCAGAAGAATCTGTACACCACCGACACCAAAAATTTTGAGCCCCGGCTCGGCATCGCCTACGCTATTGATGACAAGACGGTTGTGCACGCCAGCGCGGGCATCATCGACCAGGGCCTGAACGGTCTCTCTACGGACTGGTTCAGCTTTTACTACAACACGATCACCATGAACCAGATTTCCAGCGTCAACGGCCAGAACTGGATCAGCGAACTGGGCCCCGACCACGGCCTGGGTACTTTCCCGTTGCAGGGCTCCGGGGCCAACCTTGGATATTATCCGGCCATCAGCACGAATCAGGATTACGGTTATCAAACCTTCGGGCAGCTGGGAAATCCCGATCAGGGCGGAGCCTCGACCATCAACCACTTCCAGTCTCCCCAGGACTACACCTGGGACGCCAGCGTGCAAAGGCAAATCGGCAGAAGTTGGGTGGCTACGGCCGACTACACGGGAATCCGCGGCATCCATCTGCTCATGCCGGTCTGGGGCTGGAGTCTCAACAATGTTCCGCTCCAGTATTACTCGCTCGGCCAGAGCCTGTATTCGCAGGTTCCCAATCCGTTCTACGGCCAATCGCAAACCTTCGCCAGCGAGCCCACGGTGCAGCTTTCGCAGTTGCTTGGACTCTCCCCGCAGTACTCGGGAGTTTCGCCGGGGCAAGCCACCTGGGGACGCTCCTTCGCCGACTTCCTCAACCTGCAAATCCAGAGCCGCAGCTACCATGGCCTGACTTTGCTGGCTTCCTACAACATACGAAAAACTCTGACCAATACATGGGGCAAAGACATTCAGCATTCCGGCCCCGCCGGCGGTGGATTGCTGCAGAACCCGCATAATCTGATGGAAGCTTACGGCCTGGCCGGTTACGAAATGCCAAGCACTCTGCTGCTGAACTATTCCTACGAGCTTCCTTTCGGCCGGGGCCGGCAATTCATGGGCAGCGGCGACGGCGTTGGCTACAAAGTTCTGAATCAAGTGATCAGCGGTTGGAACCTCGCGGGCGTGACTACCTGGAATCCTAAAGGTACGCCCCTGCTTGTACCCGACGTGGAAACTGGCCAGACCGCGCCTGGAGCGGCTCTGCGCTATTCACTGGCTCCGGGGGTGAATGTTGTCCAGTCCAAGAACTATTCGAACGCGCTGGTTAGTGCGACCGGAAACTTCATCAACTCCAATCCCAAACTCGTGCTGAACTCCAGCGCCTTCGTCACGACGCCCAACTTCGGACTGAGCAATGCTCCGTTCGTCTTTCCGAATGTGCGAAATCCCGGAAGCTTCTTCACCGACGCCACGCTGCTGAAGAAGTTCCCGCTTTCGGCGGAAGGTTCGCGATATTTCGAGCTTCGCCTGGAGGCGCAGAATATCTTCAACCATTCGAACTTCGACAACATTGACAACAATCCGAATGATGCCACTTTCGGCGGCGTTCTGGGCAAGACGGGCCAGCGCATCATGCAGATTGGAGCGAGGCTGTTTTTCTAGAGCCAACGACTTCTCGAGCAACGACAAGATTCCTGATTTTTTTGGCACAAGATACTGCGGAGCCGGCTTGTTAGAATGGTCGGCTCCGCGCTTCCCCCGGGGTTCTTCCTCCATGTCGTGCGCAACCCGCGTTGGCTCGGCCGCTCTGCTCGCCGTTTTGTTCTGTCCAATCGCATTCGGGCAAACGAGCGCCCGTCTTCACACCTCCGACACCGATCTTGCTCTCGAAGCTGGCGTTGAGGCTCCGCGCCTGGTCAGTCTCGCGAGCCCCGGCCAGCCCGCGTGGCAAAACCGCGCCTCCGAATCTCTGATCGCATCGGCCGAGATTTCCGGCCAGCCAACACCGATTCATTGGACGTTCAACCATGACGCCAGCCAGATCACTGCCGGACAAGTTGTCTTCGTCTACGATTCCGCTTCGCCTCACTTACGCCTCACCTGGGAGTGGCGTACCCGCGCCGACTACGGCCCCATCGAGCACCAGGTTCGAATCGAGAATCTTGATACGCGCGAAATCTGGATTCCCATGCAGGACAGCCTCGCGGTGAACTGGCAGATCGATCCGCAGTCGTCTCTCGAGCACCTCTTCGTCGAGAAAGGAGCGAACACTCCCTCCCCGGTCGGCACGCATCAAATCGCACTCGACGAGGGCTACCATTGGACCGGAACCTCCACCACCTACGGAGATCTCGGCGACGAGCCGCGCGAAATTATTCCCTGGTCTCTCGTGGAACGAAATGATGCATCGCAATCCGGCTGGTACGCGGGCATCGAATTCAGCGGCCGCACGCGCATCTCCCTGAAACGCGAAAAGGATTCGCTTCAAGGAGCGTTCGGCCTCAACCCTGATCCCAGCCCGTTTCGCACGCGCCTCACGCCCGGGGAAGTCTTCGAGTCTCCCGTCGTATTCCTCGGCGGCTTTCGCGATGGTCCCGATGGCGCCGGAAACGTTCTGCGCCGCTGGGTGCGCGCTGTTCTCGGCAATCCCGAAACCTGGAAGAACCCCAACTATCCCGTCGTGGTCAACAACAGTTGGGGCGGAGGCATGGACGTTAACGAAGAGATCGCGCTCGGCATGATTCGCGACGACGTCAGCCTCGGCGTCGAAATGTTTCACGTCGATGCCGGCTGGTTTCGCGGCGTCGGCGATTGGTATCCCAATCCGCAGAAGTTCCCCCACGGTCTGGCATTCATCGCCGATAACGCACACGAGCACGGCTTGAAATTCGGCCTGTGGGTCGATTGGACGCAGGCTGGCCTCTCCACGGAACGCGGAGCGCTGAACGCGCGCGATCCGAAAGTCCGCGACTGGATGGTCACCGACCTCCCCGACGACTGGAAGCCTGAGCCTTTCAAAGGCCAGACCATCGATCTCGGCGTCCCTGAGGCCAAACAGTGGGCGCAAAATGAAGTCGAGCGAATTGTCTCCGACTACCATCTCGACATGCTCGAACACGACGGCTATCTCGTCGCTCACGGATGCGACCGCACCGACCACCCCCACGCTCCTCCCGATCCGTTGAACAAATGCATCTACAAATCGTGGGGCGCCTACTGGGTCGACAGCACCAACTCCACCGACGTCAGCTACCACGCGGTCCGCGCCTATTACGACATTTATTCGAAGCTTCGTCACGATCATCCCGGCTTATTGTTTGAGATGTGCAACGACGGCGGCCGCATGGTCGACTTCGGCAGCGCCGCTCACGGCGATTATTTTTCCATCACCGACACTTACGATCCCACCTCGAACCGCCGCGCCTTCTACGACACCAGCCACGTGCTGCCCGCCGCCATGCTGGAAAGTTACGTAGAAAAATGGCCCACGCCGAGCATCGAAAATTTCCGCTTCATGCTGCGCAGCGGCATGATGGGCTGGCTTACGATCATGATCAACACGCCAATGTGGTCGGCAGAGCAGCACGCCGAAGCCGCTAAGGAGATCGACCTCTACAAGAAAGAACTGCGCCCGCTGATTCGCGACGCCTCCCTCTATCACGTCTCACTCCGGCCCGACGGCATCCATTGGGATGGAATTGAATACTGGGATCCCGAGCGTCAGCGCGGCGTGCTCTACGCATTTCACGGAACCGGTACAGAGGAAAGGTCCCACCGCTATGCGCTGAAGGGATTGCAGCCGTCAAGCCGTTACCGCCTTCGCTACTACGATCACAGTTCTTCCGATCGTGCGGTCACGGGCCGAGAGCTGATGGAAAAAGGCGTCGAAGTGAAACTTGCCTTGCCGAACACTTCCGAACTGATTTTTATCGACGGAGAGGCACGCTAGCGTACTGTTGCGACCATGAATGAACGAAAGCCATCCCGCACTCTCGCAGGCCGCGTAGCCCTCATCAGCGGAGGCGCCCAGGGCATCGGCCGCGAGATCGCCGCCCTGTTCCAGCGCGAGGGCGCATGCGTCTTCATCCTCGATTGTGACGCCACCAGCGGCAAGCAAACCGCCACGGAACTGACGGCGCAGGATTCCTCGTTGCCGGTTAAATTTCTTCAGGCAAATCTGCGCCAACTCCCCGAAATCCAGCAGGCCGTCGAGACTCTGCGAAAATTTCACGATCGCGTCGACATTCTCGTAAACAATGCGGGCATCGAAATCGAAAAGTCATTCACCAGGCTCACCCAGCAGGATTGGGATCTGATCCTCGACGTCAACCTGCGCGGCGCGTTCCTTCTGACCCAGGCCGTCGTTCCGTTCTTTCCGCAATCCGGCGGAGCGATCGTCAATATCAGCTCCATCCACGCCACCCACGCTTTCCCGGATTCGATTCCCTACGCCTGCTCCAAGGCGGGCATGGTCGCCTTGACTCGTAACCTCGCGCTGGAGCTCGCGCCCCGGCAAATCCGCGCCAACTGCATTTGCCCCGGATACATCGACACTCGCCTGTGGGAGGAGTACCTGAGCAATTCTCCTGACCCCGCCGGTTTATCCGCCCAGACCACCGCGCTGCATCCTCTGGGCCGCCGTGGCCTGCCTGCCGATGTCAGCCACGCGGCCCTGTTCCTCGCATCCGATGCCTCCGCTTTCATGACCGGCACCGACCTCGTAGTTGACGGCGGCCTCACCATCCGCGCGCATCCCTAGCCTGATAGCACGAGGTGCTCATGTGGGGACAGCCGCCCTCGGCTGTCCACTCGAGCGGAGCTCGAGATTCCTGCTGCCGGAGAGAACAAACCCCATGACCACCCGATATCCGTTCTAGTGGTCAGATAAACGACAGAAATCTTCGTTTTAATGATGTCCAACTCCACCCTTCTGTAATAAACTCCTCTTCCGTCTGGGGGCGCCAGCGTGAAAAGACGGCAGACTCTGCTCAGCGGAACCCTGAAGCGCGAGTTCCAGAAAGACCTCGAACTCTTCAAGCATTTTCTGCTACTGCTCAACAACACCAGCCCGATCCGCAACGTCGAGCTGATGTGGCACGAGGAAAACGAAGAACTCGATCCCCTCAAGGCCAAATTCAAGAACCGCGTCGGCACCGAAGATGCGCTCGTGCAGCTCCAGCCCGTCGGCGCTCCCGAGGCGAACCGCAACTCGCCCAGCACTTTATTCTGCGATCTGGTTCACGGCTTCGGCGCGCACGAAGAAGAAACCTGCGCCCGGTCTGATGTTCCCGCGAAACAGCGCTGCCGCGCCACCGGATGCACCCAGGTTTACGGATGTCACGTTGGTCTCACCGACATCGCCGTGCCCGTGATCTGCGATGGTCAATATCTCGGCACACTTTTCTCCGGCCAGGTTTTGACCTCGACTCCAACGGCTGCAGGATTTCGTTTCGTTCGCGAGACCCTCGCTGGCCAGCCTCACATCAACTTCACCAGTCTCGAATCCGCCTACTACCACGTGCCCGTCGTCAATCAGGCACAAGTCGCCGAGATGGTTCGAATCCTCGAGCTCTTCGCCCGCTACATTTCCAATTCCTGGAAGCGTCTGCAGCTGATCAGCGAATTTCAACGAAAACACGATCGCGATCTCAGCCTCGATCGCAAGGAACTCGCGTCCATTCTGCTCTCCGGAGAACTCGGAGACCTGCAGGAATTGACAGCCCTGGCCAGCCGCGCCGGGCTGCCCCGCCTGCCCGAACGAGTCATGGTCGTGCAGATTGAGTACTTGCGCACGGATTCCCATGGCCTCACCCCCGGGCCCATGACCCTGAATCGCCTCTCGCACATCGTCGAAGATTTCTGCCAGAGTCTGCCCAACTCGCTGGCAACGGTCGTCCGTCCTGGCGAAGTTTGCATCTTCACCAGCCAGGAGGCCCGCAATCGCAGCCACCACCGCATCTCGCTCGAGGAAATGGCGCAGAGCGTTCTCGGCAAAGTTCGTTCGCACGCCAACGCGGCCGCGCGCATCGGCGTAAGCGAAGAGCATTGCCAGCCCGCCGAATTGCTCAAGGCGTATCAGGAAGCCTGTGCCGCGCTCGACGCCGGACACGCTACAGTCTCCTTCTTCAGCGATCCGAAGCCGCAGAGCGCGCAGCCCTCCGACGTGATGGCGCGGCTGGTCAAGGCGTTTCGTCATGGCACCAGCGTGTCGCTGGTGATGCGTGAATTCCTCGCGCTGGTGATGCCGTCCGATCACTCGCCCGCCGAAATCCAGCAATCGCGCGCGTTACTCACATGGGCAATCGAGCATCTCGCGCTTGAGACCGTCAGCATTGGGGTCGATGCCGGCCACATCAAGGCAGCGAAGGAGCAGGCGATCACCAGCGTGTTGCATGCTCCTAGTCCATTCGGCGCCTGCGAGGCCTTCCGTAGATTTGCCGACCTGGTCTCGCAGAAGATGGCGTCCGCGTTCAGCCAGCGCGAACACAAGATCGTTCTGGCCGTGAGCCAGATCGTGGAAGAACGCGGCGCGGCCCAGATCACGATTCAACAGATCGCCGACGCCGTTCATCTTTCGTCCGGCCACTTGAGCCGCGTATTCCGACGTACTGCGGGAATGACCCTGGAACAGTTTCTGATTCTCCAGCGCGTCGAACTGGCCAAGCGCGCTCTGCTCGATCCCCGTCTCAACGTCGCCGAGGTCGCCGAGCGTTGCGGATTCTGCAATCCCGCCTACTTCGCCTCTGTCTTCAAGAAATATGTGAATTGTACCCCGCGCGAATTCGCCAGCCAGCCCCGTCGTTGGGAACCCCTGGGCGCATCCCCGATGCTGGGCTCGCCGACCGACAACGCATCGTAGGCCGACGGATAGTGTGGGCAGAGCGGAAGCCGCGAAGCGGCGTAAGAATAGAGCCCACGGCGAAAGCCGTGGGTTAGTCAGCATGAGGATATGAACGAGCCCCGGCGGGGCGAAAGAAAACGCAGAAGGTAACTGGGGGCCGCGGCAACCGCAAACCTGAAATGTCGCTGCCACTATCCTTAAGCCACGCGATTCCGCAACACTCCCAACCCTTCAATCTCAACTTCCATAACATCGCCCGACTTCAAAAACACCGGAGGATCGCGGAAAACGCCCACTCCGCCTGGCGTACCGGTCGCGATGATGTCGCCCGGTTCCAGCGTGATCGCCGCGGAAATAAATGCAATCAGTGCCGCAACCCCAAAGATGAGATTCGAAGTGTTCGAGTCCTGCACCACCACTCCATTCACCCGCATCCGAATCGCCAGCGCCTGCGGGTCGGGCACGGCATCGCGCGTGGTGAGCCATGGTCCCGTTGGGCAGAACGTGTCGCACGACTTTCCCCGCACCCACTGTTTGTCGGCAAACTGCCATCTTCGCGCCGATACATCGTTGAGCGGCATATATCCCGCAACATGATTCAGCGCGTCCGCTTCCGCAACCGCCTTGGTCCTGCGCCCGATCACAACTGCCAACTCCGCCTCATAATCTCCTTGCGGATCGTCGGCGGGCAGCACCACCGCGCCTTCCGGACCGTTAATGCTCGACGGGAATTTCGCAAAGATCATCGGCGAAGCGGGAATCGGTTGTTTCGTTTCGAGAGCGTGGTCGCGATAGTTCAATCCCACCGCAATGATCTTCCCCGGCCGCGTGACCGGAGCCAGCAGCCTGACGTCACGGATCGGATATTTCGTTTTCGCGGAATGCCCCTCACGCTCAATTTTTTCGGCGACGGACAGGCTCGAATCGCCCGCCGACAAAAAGCTGTTCATGTCCGCGAACCCGTCAACCGGGATCACATGTTCTCCAGCGACGACTCCAACCTTCGGTGTTACGCCGCCGGTCTGAAACGTTACCAGACGCATCGCCCTGCTTCCTTTCAGGAGAAATCTTTCGCCTTGCGATTCACGAATCTCAATGTCCGCCCGTGATCCCCGGCCAGTCGTCAGTGCGGAACGGCGAAGCCGGCAGCCCATCCTTATTGAACAAATTACAGTGTGGACTGTCTCCCCACGCGTATCGCACCGCCACCGGATTCGCAACCTCAGGGCTCGAAACCATCACCGCATCGCCGTCGATGCGGGCCGTAGCCCAATGAAATTTTCGATCCGCTCCGGCCACAGCAAAGCCGTGCAACTCCGCGTCTCCCCGTGCGTCCAGCCCCAAACCAGTGTGGCTGAAGCGCACCCTCGCCTCGTTCCCGGAAACTGTCATCGTCTCATACATCGGCCCAGAGTATTCGATCGGTTCCTTGTAAACAGTTCCCATCGCCCAGAGCGCCAGCCGCTCGCCCACTTCACGCTTGCGGGGCGGGTGCAAATTTTTCGGGTCGCCCAAATCAATCGTCACCGCGAGTCCCGTGTGAGGCACATGCTCCACCGTCATCAACTGCGCCTCGCGCAACTCCGCCCATGCCGACTCACCCGGTACCTCCGGAATCGCGCCATGATTGGGCAACTGTACGATCAGGAATTCGAGATCTTTCTGCCGCGAGGTATCCCGCCAGTTCGCGATCAACTGCGGCAACAGCTTCCGGTACTGATGCGCGGTCAAAGCGTTGCTCTCGCCCTGATACCAGAGCGCACCGCGGAATTCGTACGGCAACAGCGGCGTGATCATTCCCTCGTACAGCCCTGACACCGGCATCGTCGCGTACCCCAGAGTGGTCATGCACTCGATCGAGAATCCGGTCAGCGAATCGACCGTAAAAGGACTCACCACACCCCAACCATCTTGCCGCAGATCGCGAAATAGAATTGTGACCGGCTGCCACTCCGTCGTAGCTTTCATAATCGGCATGGCGTAATCGTCGTAATCATAGATAGTCGGCTGCTTCGATCGAAAACGAAACGATCCGTTCCCTCGCACCCAGAACCGTATGCCGGCATATGCCGTCAGATCGACCGCGCCCTCCAATTTATAGTTCGCGCTCAAAATCGCGTCCTGCGTCCCATCCAGATTTCCGGTAACGCGGGCGGCAAACCCGCTCCCACCGCGCCCGGGAGGGACCAGACTGAATGCGCTGCTGGCCGCGTCGCCCCAGGAATATGTAAACTCTCCGCCCCGCGTAGTTCGTGCGAATCCTCCGTCAAAGTTGGCAAGTGGTTCTGCCTTCGAATCCGGAACCGCGGGAATCAGTTCGAAATCGTCAAACTCAAGCTCGAACGGCAGGGAACTCTCGGCGAATTGTTTCTCTGCATCAGTAGCATGCTTCCATTCATCCAGCAGCGGTCGCGTCTCCGCATCCGACTGCAAGACTTCGGGTGCGATCCACTCCTGAATCGGAGTTCCCGGCCACGCGCTCTCAACCACGCCCACCGGAACATTTTCACGCCGTTGAATTTCGCGCGCAAAGAAATACGCCACTGCCGAAAATTCCTTCGCCGTATCGGGAGTGCAAACGTCCCAATGCGCCGGAAGCGTATTCTCCTGCGGCGACAGTGCAATCTTCTTCGGGACGGTGAAAAGTCTGACCAGCGGGTTGTTCGCCTTCAAAACTTCCTCCGCTCCACCTTCGGAACCGTTGAGCGAATAAGTCATGTTCGACTGGCCCGAAGCGATCCACACCTCGCCAATCATGACGTCTCGAATCACAATCTCTTTCTTCCCAAGAATCGTGAGCGTGAACGGTCCACCGGCAACCATCGCCGGCAGGTGCACACTCCATCTCCCATCCGCGCCGGCAGATGTCTCCGAGCTGCGGCCGGCAAGGCTCACCGCGATCCTCTCTCCGGCATCGGCGCTTCCCCACACGTGAATTTCGCGCCCTCGCTGCAAGACCATGTGATCGCTGAAAAGTGTGGGCACGGAAGGATCGGCCCAGCAGATTCCTGCAAACAAGAAAACCCACACTCCCGCCGCAACCCCCGCGAGTGCTCGAAAACTGATTTTGATTTTTCGGGGTTGCGTTGATTGATGACGAAGCGGCTCGCAACTATCTCTATCCTTCATTTTGCCCCGTGCGGCGCGCAGTCGCGAAATACGATCGCTCCGCGATCCCTGGCGGCACACCGCGGAATCGCCGTGCCAAGATAATCCTTTTCGCCGTTGTTCTCCATCATTCTTCCCGAATCGATCGCGGGAGAATTCTTTCGCAAGCCATATCCAGAAGCGGTGTCCCGGCCGATCCCCGCACTCCCGGGCTTGAGCAGCATCGGATCGCCAGTCAGCGCGTGCGGATCGTCCGCAGGCTTCACGCCGTAATACACGTTGTAGTCGTAAACGTTGTTCGTGCTCTTGCCCGGCCCCGGCCCCGGCACATACGATCCATCCGGATTGCCCGTTACGCCATACGAGAATCGCGCCGTGCCTTCAACGTAGAAAATGTTGTTATAAAAATATGTGTCGCTCGCCCACCCCGTCCAATCCGTGTGCAACACCACGTCCGAGTCCTCATTCTTCCCGACATAAATTGTGTTGTTGTAAATGAGCGTGTTCTTCACCGGCCCCGAGAGCTTGATGCCGCGGTGATGATCGTTCTGGCTGATGTTATAGCGAACGATCGTGCCGACATTCCCCGCGCTGTACGCGGCACTCTGCGAGCCTTCATTGCAGATCAGCAGAAACCCGCCATCGTTATCGTGGCTGTAATTGTATTGAATGATTGTGTTCAGGCTGTTCCAGTCGGAGTCGAATCCTTCGGCGTCGTGCTGTCCCTTCGTGCCATAAACTTCGTTGTACTGCACCAGCGTGTTGTCGGCGCTCCACGGCCAGATGCCGACGTTGTAGTCCTGCGAGCGCTGGCTGGCGTGACTGACGACGTTGTATTCCACGATCGCACCATCGGTCGCGACGTTCACAATTCCATCGCCGCCAATATCGTCCAGCACATTTTTTCGAATTACCACGCCCAGGCTCGGATACCACTTCGATCGCTCCCAATGCGTCGACCAGCCAAAGATGCCGCTGCGGTCGACATGCCAAATGTGATTGCCCTCGATGCGCAAATCGACAAACCGGCTGGGCTTGGCGTCACCGATCGCGCTGTAAGCAATGCCGCCGTTCACTTTATCTTTGTCGGAACCATTCACATCATGGATCGTCAGATTCTGCAGATAAATGTGATGCATCTCGCCAAAATTCTCGGCGACGACATGAACACCGCGACGCGTCCCAGGAGCAGCGCCGGAGTTGGTGATCTCAAGATCGCGAATCTCCCAGTACCCCTGATTCTTGAGCAACACCGCGTCTTCGGCCAGCCCTCCACCACTGATCACCGGCAGTGCGTCGCCACCATATTTGCCGACGACAATCGGATGCTCAGCCGTTCCCGAACCTTTCGGCCACAACTGCCCACTCCACACTCCTCCGGATTTAAAAAAGATTTGGTCGCCAGGATGGAAGCTGGTGGCGTTGACCTTGTCGAGATTCTTCCAGGCAGTTGTAACGGACGTTCCGTTGAAGCCGTCGTCGCCAGCCTTAGAGTCGACGAAGTAAGACGCGTCTCTACCCGAGGAGATCTGACGCGCGCCCTCATCCAAACTCAGCGAATGGCCGCCGACCATCATCGGCAAACCCGCCGTTAGGGCGAGCGCTAGAACTCGCTCAATTTTTGATTTCCTCGGTCTGAGGCCGTCGCGTGACATTCGGCTATTTCCGATTGTTTGGAATGCAAAACATGGAATGCAGT
>Ga0070765_100000856_pt1 | contig 18085 bp, 18 predicted proteins | sample HubBroMetageWFT5_FD_71516 | JGI IMG/M metagenome (GOLD analysis project Ga0070765, IMG submission 71516) | Warmed and freeze-thawed soil microbial communities from the Hubbard Brook experimental Forest, New Hampshire - Hubbard Brook CCASE Soil... | ecosystem: Environmental > Terrestrial > Soil... | reverse complement strand
TTCACCCATCCATACAATCTGGCGCTGAATGCTTCCGCAAACCGCCTTTACGTCGTAGACATTGCGCCCGGCTCGGCCACTGCGGTCGTGGATATCGTGAGCTATCCGTCGGGTAAACTTTTGAAGCGACTTGGCACCGAGAACGGGCTGTCATTTCCCTACGGCGTAGCCGTCGCCCCCGAGTTACAGTAGTACACCGGGCAAAAGCGAACAGGCCGGCGACGCAAACGGCGACCCACGTTTCAATACCGTCATTACAGAGGGAATGAGATGAACGTTATCGGAAAATCGAGGCTGTACTTGACGGCGCTGCCGCTGGCAGCCTTGGTAGCTGGGTGTTCAGATGGAACGCTTTCCAGCTTCGGCGGCCGTGATAACGCAGTTGCGAAGGTCGCTCCGTCGCCGGCGCAGGTAGTGCGCGCACTGCCACTATGGCTCCTTGCACGAAGTGAACGGTCGTCACTGTCCGCGCTTGCCCCTGCCGCGACCCGAAAAGGGATTTATGTCACTGCGTTTAGCTCGGGCGTAATCGAAGGCTTCACAATGGCCGGCAAGGGGCCGCGTTGTCAGACCTATATGGGTCACCAATCCGGCATGAACGATATAGCTGTCGACCCGAGGGGAGATTTAATCGTCCCACTTGGCGGCCGCGAGTCGGTTTCAGTTTATCGGGGACCGAGTATGTGCGGGGCCGAAGTTGGGTCCTTTAGCGATCCATACGGACAGCCGAGCAATGCGGCCAGCATGAACGCCCTCAAGGGCACGATCGCTGTCGCCAACATCGTCGGGCCTGGGAGCAGCCCCGGCAACATCGCCATCTGCACGTTGAAGGACGGGTGTACGAAAGAGCTTACGAATTCCAACGTTATCGGCTATGCGGGTGGGATCGCATTAGCGAAGAACGGCGATTGCTGGCTAACCTCGGATCTATTTTATAGCTATTACATCTCTCCCCCGACGATGACCTATTGGAAGGGCTGTACCGGGTCGGGAGAAGCCGTAACGGGTTATCAAAACAGCGCCTACGGCAGCATCAGCATCGACTCTCACGGCTATCTGGTTTCGCTCGACTTAGGAAGCTACTACCAAAACTCTCAGCTCTGGGTATACAAAGGATGTAATCCCCAATGCAAGCTTGTCGGCGGACCCTTCCCTCTACAGGGAAGAGAAGTCTTTGGAGGCCTCAACGAGCAGTCCAACGAGTACGGCGTGACGGTGTATGAGGGCGACTCATATCCTAACACGATGACCGATATTTACGAGTACACTCCAACCAGCATTAAGTACAAGTTTAGCTTTCCGAACGATTTAGGGGGCTACGACCCAGAAGGGTTTGCTTTCAGTCCCTCGCCGGAACTCTGAGCCGTGCGGCGGGATCGGCCGTCCGCGTTTCCTCTACTCCACGGCAGACTGCTCGGTCAACGTACGAAGAACCGTTTCGACGTCGATCGTACCCTTCGTCGAATTCGACTCTCCGTACTCGAAATCAATCCAACCCTCGTTGAAGCCGTCAAGCATCTGCACCCGCGGCATTGGATGCTTCATGCCTTGCGATGCGAAGAGCGAGACCCACGTTTCGCGGGGGACCGGTTCCGCGCGAACGGTGCGCCCCAGTAACTGCGAGAGAATCAGGGCAATGTCACTCGGCGAAACGCGCCGTGGCCCTTCCAATTCCACGACGCGCTTCCCTGGCCAACGCTCGCGCAGGAGTTGCGCCGCGATGCGGCAGACGTCGCCGACCGCAACCATCGGAATGCGTCGATCGATTGGTTGCAGAAAACTCGGAAAAGCACCATTCTCGCGCGCCGGCTGGATATCCCAAGCCGCGTTCTCGAGAAACCATGCCGGCCGTAAGAAGCAGATCGGAATCGCCATCGTCCCGAGATCTTGCTCGGCGATGTGCAACTGCGCGAGCAGGTTCGTTTGGGTTGTCTGTGCGCCGATCGTCGAGAGGCACACGACTTTCGCAGGCTGCGCCGTTGCAAGTGCGCTCTTAACGGCGGCGACGATGGAGCGCGCTTCCGGAAAGCCAGGCGCCGGATCGAAGTTCGGTGGCACTAAGACGAAGACGCCCTCGGTCCCTGCGAACGCTGGAGTCAGCGCGTCCACGTCGTCGAGCTCCGCGATTGCGATTTCGCAACCGTGAGCTACCCATTCCGCGCCCTTTGCGGGGTTACGGACAACCGCGCGAACGGGCAACCCTGCATCGAGAAGATCACGCGCGACGCCACCCCCGACTCGACCAGTAATTCCCGTAATTGCGAACATGTTTCAGTTCGGTTTCATGGTTGCGCACCGTAAGTACATGTACCGGCGACCTGCGCCAATGTGGGAGTAAGCGGCGTTGAGCAATGACATTTGATGGTTATTGCCGTCCTTCGGATACCCACTTTAGCGTCGCTAGCCAGAGGTCGTGGCCCCTGTGCATGAGACTCTCGTCGGCTTGCCGCAGATGCGCTGCATCGACGCCTCTGCCGGCTTCCTCGGTAACGACGAGGCAGCCGCTATTCTGCTGCGTCAGATACCAGGTGTGATAGAAACTCGGCACCGCGCCCGGCGCGTAGCCGAACCAGCCGATCCGTGAGTAGGGAACAAATTCACTGATCCGGCTCTCGAGCGGCAGGTCGAACGTCGTCCAACGGAAGACGCTGCCGTTCTGTAGGACGGGCCCGCGGCTGACGAACTTGACATCCTTAGAGTTTGGATACCATTGCGGCCATTTCGCCGCATCGACGATGCGGGACCACACCTGTTCGCACGAGGCGTTGATGACCAGCGAATTGTGCGAAAATAGATCGGCTTTTTCAGGATCGAACCCATCGGGCCAGTGTATGTCGGGCGAGCGATTCTCTAGGTCGCCTCGCATGGTTGCATCGTTTGACGCGACTGGAGCGTCTGCCGAAATTGAATGCGTCATGACTAGAAGTATAATGGCACCCGATGCATAAGTAAAATACTATTTTTAGCATCGCCACTATGCGTCTGGAGCATATATGGACCTAGATTTGAACATGATGCGGCCGCTATGTGCATTGCTCGAGGAACGCCACGTTTCCAACGCCGCCGAACGTTGCGGCGTAAGCCAGCCGGCTATGAGCCGCACTTTGGAACGGTTGCGAACCGCTTTCGGCGACGATTTGCTCGTCCGCAGCGGGCGCACTTACGAGCTTACACCGCGTGCCGGCCAGTTGCTGGCCGAGGTGCGAGACATACTCGACCGAATCGATGCGGCGGTGGCCGGGAACCGCTTCGAACCACGGAACTGCGACGCCGTCTTTCGCCTCGCGTCAACCGACTATATCAGCGCTGTACTTCTGCCACGCATACTCCTGGATCTGCAGGAAAATGCGCCGAGTGCATCGCTCGAGCTGACCATGTCAGGCGAGCGAACCCCGGAAGCCGTGAGTGCCGGCCGCATCGACGCGGCGATTGTAAGCGCTGACGATACGCTCGTCGGGCTCAACCGGGAGAAACTCTTCGATGAGGATTACGTCTGTCTGGTCGCGTCGCACCACGCCTTATCTGATCGGCCGCGTATCACCTTAAACCGCTACTTGGAGCATCGGCACATTGTTATCGACGTCGCACATGGAATGCAACCGCCGATAGACCGGCCACTAGCGGCGCGCGGCGTTCGCCGGTACGTCGGCTACCGCACGCCCTTTCTCGCCTCCGCGGTATTCGCTGTCACCTCGACATCGATGGTGCTTACCATCCCGCGCCGACTAGCCGCGATCTGTACCGGCGGCCTCCCTATTCGCATCGTCCCAGCGCCACGGGAACTCGACACCTTCACGTATAGGCTTGAATGGCACCCGCGACTTGAAGCATCTGCGGCGCACAGATGGTTTCGAGATCGCATCCGAACCGTGGCGTCAAAGCTCGCCGTATCGCCAAAGCGACGGTAACCGCTGGGTTCTTATGTGCCTTGTCAAATGACTTTTTAGCGATCTCGGCTCGCTCTTGCTACAGGCAAAAGCGCTTTCGATTTCCGTTGGCGCTAGTGTGTCACGAAAGGCAACTTCGTATGAGGGAGCCTATGCGGCATGAGAGACGGGGGAAGGCCGCCCGGACAGAAGAGCAGGCGCCCATCGCTTGGCGATAAAATAACTTCCACGTTATGTGGAAGCTGTTCCTGACCTATGAAACGCCGCAACCTCGCGCTTGGATCACGGGCCCTGCGATCGGGTGTGAAGGACCATCGGCGCGACATTCGCAGTAAGTCCGGAACACAAAGGGGTTCTCTGAATGTCGAAGACACCGATCATTTACGTGACCACGCACCGGATCACGTTCTCCGACCTCGACCCGTACAATCACGTGAGCACGGGGCGGTACGCGACGTACTACACCGATCATCGGATGGAGGGCCTACGTGACCATGTCGGTTGGGATCTGAAGGCGCTGGAGACGTTGCCATTCATGACCTGGGTCCGGAGGATGGAGATCGACTTCCTACGGCCTGCTCGAGGGGATCAAGAGGTCACGATCACGTCTTTCGTTCGCGAGTTCCGCGGGCCCGATGCACTCATCGAGTGCACCATGGTTGACTCCGCCGGAACGAACGTGTCGCGGTGCCTCATGATTGTCGCCCACGTCGATAAGCAAACGAATCGCGCGACGGACTGGCCGCCCGACCTCATTGCGCTGTTCTTTGAGTAAGCCCGGTTCCGAGTATACGTTTAAGCGGGCGGCTTCGAGTGGCGGCGTAGATCCGTGCCTCGCAGATCAACTTGCGCCTATAACCGTTTTATGTCATAATGCGTTGGCTAGAGAGCAAGCGCCTGGCGTGCTTGCGGCGGGATACTCTTATGAAGATGATATCGAGTCCGGCCTGGCGCGCTCTATGCGGCGCCGCGGCCGTTGTATTATTTCAAGCATGTAACGCGGCCCAACCTTTTGAAGGCGGGAGTGGTGCAGTGCCGCGTGGCTTCTCGCAAGCCGCGGACGCTGTGTTGGGTAATCGTCTCGGAAACCCAGCGAGTGCGCGCAGATCGGTTAAACCAACAGCGTACAAATGGAGCCAATGGGGTGACACTCCTCACTACCCAGGGGTCCCCACTCAAGTACTTTATGGTAGCGGGACGGTCCCTACGTTGTTAGCGCCGTTCGGCGATCCACAATACCCTCGCGGCGATTCAGCATTTCTCCTAAACAACAAAAACAAAGCTGGTGACTATGGCCTATGGACCTTGACGTTTAGTGAGGAACTTCCGTATTGGCGATTTACGGGTGACTACTTTACAGGAATAACGCGGGATGGCGTCTATGGCGAGACTTGGGAAATCACCAAGAGCGGAGAACTGTTCGGCCCATTAGGCAGATCCTATTATGTTCATTACTTCAGCCCGCTCACATTCACCAGCGTGGCGGTACGTAATCCACCGGCACCCAATCCGGGAGGCTTCCTCTTCGCAACTTCTAAGACAAAGACATACAGCGGCAGCGGCGCTCCGGGGTCGCAGGTTATGCTGCTTCAAACTTCCCCCTCGCAATGGCCAAAGGGTACTTGGAAACAGATGCCCTTTGGTGCCTATCAGCTAAGCGCTGATCCGGACGGCGAGATAATCGCTGATTTGGATAGCGAAGGGAATGTGTGGGAAATAAAGGCCACACGCAACAAGAGCGGCAAGTTTATCGGTTGGGTTATCTACCCCCTCAACGATGTTCTGTGCTCAAGAAAATCGCTGGGGATCAGCTTCCTTCAAGTTGCTGTCAAAAAAGCCACATTTCTTGGGCTGACCTATCCCGGGTCCGGCAGTTACCGGATGGGGGTCTGGTATTACGATGCCAAGGACACCTGCTGGGTCAAGATCGGGCAGAAGAATAATTTTGTGAGCATCGCCGTTGATCCTGACGTCGGTAACGGTCAATCCCTTGTTTGGGCATCTGATAGCAACGCGAACATCTGGTACGTCGCTCAGTAGTTCGTCGACGGCACGCTCTACGGCACGACCACGGGAGGGGGCATACGGTGGCGGCACCGTTTTCGCGTTGGCCCTATAGCGCGTTGCGAACCCTCCTGGAACGCATCGACCTGGCGTACGCCGGGCGGGAGGAGGTACCGGAGTACGCGAATTCGTCCCTCATGGAGAGCAAAGGACATTCCCATCCACATACCCACGCCGACGGCACGCAGCATACTCATGCACACGATCACGCCGACCACGAGCACGAACACGAACACGAACACGAAAAGCACGAGCACCAACACACGCACGCCGACGGGACGACGCATAGCCATCCACACGCCCATCTTGGAAGTGCCGACGAACACGAGCACCGTCATTAGTACGGTCTGACTTGGCTCGCCGCGAGCGAGTTACCCGTTGCGTTAGTTCACGGAGGTCTTCGACTCCGCAACGGCTAGATGGCAATACATCGCCGCACGCTGATCGCGTCTCGGTCCCCGAACCGCTTGAGTTGTTGTATTCGATCTAAACAAGAATGTGCGTGACGTCGCGCAGGTCTTAGGTAAGCAGTCGCGGCAACAGTGATGCTGATGGATCGAACATCTGCGCGCGTATTCGACGTGCCCGCACTACGGCGAGTATTCGACGATAGCGCCACGAACGTTCGCGCGCGGATTCTGACAATGTATCTTCTGCTCGGGGGAGCCAACATCGGCGCATGGGTCCTGGCCCTTGCAGCTTTCCATACGCGACCGGCGCTCATAGCGACCGCGGTGCTCGCGTACACATTCGGGTTGCGTCACGCCGTTGATGCCGATCACATCTCGGCCATCGATAACGTCACTCGCAAATTGATGCAGGAAAACAAGCGGCCGGTCGCGGTCGGTTTTTACTTTTCGCTCGGCCATTCAACGATCGTCGTGGCGCTCTCTGTGGCGATAGCATTAGCTGCGACGGCCATCCAGCGTACCTTTCCGACGATGGAGAGCGTGGGTGGTCTGATCGGGACCTCTATTTCCGCACTTTTCCTCTACCTGATCGCGGCGATCAATCTCGTGGTGCTGTTCGAAGTGATCCGTACGTTCCGCGCCGTTCGGGCCGGAGGCAGTTACGACCAGGAAACGTTAGACGATTTTCTTATGCAGCGTGGCCTCATTGGCCGCTGCTGCCGGCCGCTGCTTCGTCTGATCGGGCGCAGCTGGCAGATGTACCCGCTCGGCCTCCTCTTCGGTTTGGGATTCGACACCGCAACGGAAGTGGGACTGCTGGGAATAGCCGCGATGGAAGCCAGCAAGGGATTACCAATTCTGACGATTCTCATCTTTCCTTTGCTGTTTACCGCCGGGATGTCCCTTGTCGACACGACAGACGGAATCTTGATGCTCGGAGCCTACGGATGGGCGTTCGTCAGCCCCATCCGAAAACTGTATTACAACATGAATATTACGCTCGTATCGGTTCTGGTAGCACTGCTCGTCGGGACGATTGAAGCGTTGAGCGTGCTGAACGCGCAATTCGGTTTCACGGGGCCGGTTTGGCGCGCCGTCAGCCGGCTTAGCAATAACTTCGGACTGCTCGGTTTCGTTATAGTAGGTCTCTTCGCCGCAAGCTGGGGCGTCTCAGTTGTGGTCTACAAATCCCGCCGGCTCGAAGCTACGTGGCCGCGACCTGATACGTTGTCTCGGAATCGTGATGGCTAAGGGCGCCCTTAGCCAGCAGGAGCGTGAGTTCGCCTTGCAGTTCGTCTAGGTGCGCGGCGCGCGATCCGAACCAGCCCCATCCGGAGGCATACACGCGCTCGCGCGCGCCGAGTGCTCCTGCCGCCTCTTGAAGCTGTCGCCGTATCGGATCCCCGAGTGCCTCAACGCCGCGGACGCTGCGTAAGAGCCGCTCGAATTCGCGGACGTCGGTCGCGACCCTTTCGCCCAGCACATAGCCGCGCTTGGTGCTTTGAATAGCGTCCCGATCTGCTATTTGCACGCGCGTACGCGATACGCACATCTTGAGGGCGTTGAGTGCGGCTTCGGCGTCGAGCCCCGGCCAAATGGCGCCGGCGAGCTCCTCTTTTGTAGTTCCTGCGGGAAGCAGCGCCAGCGCTACCAGTAGTTCGAGCCCGCGATCCGAAACGTGTAGCACCTCGGAACCGCGACGTACTTGCCCACGAACGACGTCTACATAAAGTACGTCTTGTCGTACTTTGAGTGGTGAACGCGCGACCCGCGCGGCCATGTATCTGAAGATGCCGTAATCGGTTGGTCTGGGCGAGTCGATGAGAAGCTCGAGCGATGCTCGCAGCGGCGGCGACTCGATCCGTTGCGCGATCACCCGCGCTTCCGGCAAACGGCGCCGCTGAACCGGTAAGAGCAGCGCCGCACTTACGCGGATCATAATCTGTAAGAACGAGTTTTCCGTCGTATCGATGCCGTCGATCGCTTGGTCGAAAAAGTCCTTGGCCTGCCCGGCATCGGTCGTCGTCAGCGCCGCCTCCCAGCGCGTGGCGTGGCGGGCTGGTGCGGACGCATCGGTCTCTCCACCCCAACTCTCAACCAGTTCGTTCGCAGCACTCGCCCGCGCGTCGTCGTTGCAGTACCAGGCTGCCCGAGCGACCGCGCGCGCCGCGCTAATGACGCGCGGAATCACGCCGCTGCGCTGCGCTGCGTACAATGCCTCTTCGCTTAACTTGAGCACGCCGTGCCAATCGCCGAAAAGCCGTGCCTTTTCCGTCGCGATCTGTTCGCGTTCCGTGTCGAATCGCACGTGTCGAGCGCCCTGCACCGCGTCGGATTCCTCGACGAGTCGATCCGCATCGGCAAAGCGGCCCTGCTTGGCAGCGATGACCGCCGACGTCATCAAGAGAAGGCGGCGCTCTTCGGCCGCTTCGTCGAATGGCGCGCGGGCTTCGCCGCCTTCCACGAAGGCGCGTGCCTCGGCGAGCCTTTCGAGCTCATGGGCCAACATCGCCAGTCGGACGCGCAACCGCCTCAACGAGGGTGACGCTTCTCCTGAGGCTGCCTGCAGTCTCATTCCTTCGTCATAGAGGCGGGACGCGTCGGCGCTCTCGCGGCGCCAGGGCAGCGCGGCAATCCACAAGTTGGGATACGCGCATAAGTTGGGCACGTCGATTTTCGACAAGGCATCTATCAATCGCTCGGAGGGCTGTTCGAATAACCCAGCCGGCAGACGGTCTACTGCCCTGGCCGCCGCTTGGGCATCGCCGTAGATTGTGTATAGCTCAGCGGCTCGCAAAAACTCGCCGGCCCGTTCGTATTCCTGCGCCGCCGCGAAAAGATAACTCCCGAGGTCGGCTCCATAGCGCGAGCGTAACGCTCCAATTATGAGCGGATGCACGCGGTAGGTGCCGGTCTCCGATGAGATAAAGCCTGGGAGGTGCAGCAGCCGGTCGATGATCGGTGTGGCGTGGCGAAGGCCGGTTGCCGCAGAGATATCGGCCAGCGAGGCGCTTGGTATTGCCGCCATAGCCAGTAACGTCGACATCATGTCCGGCGTGAATGCGGAGAGTACCTCGTTGGCGAGTTCATCGTGCAACTCGGTTCGATGGACGCCGTCGAGCCGCTCGAGCAGCGTATCGATCTTGGCGTCATATTGCGCGATCAACGCAAGTAACAAGAGCACGGTGGGCCAGCCATCGGCGAGCCGGACGATCCGGTGGATCACTTCCGGCGCAAGGTCGCTACCTTCGAAGACGCTGGCGGCTTCCTCGCTGTCGTAGCGCAACTCATTGCGCGAGAGGGTGAGGACCTGGTTGGGGGCCAAATAATGAGACGTTCGAAGCGGCACGACAATCCGCGAGCTAATGAGAATCACGCGTTCGGTCGGCCGCGTCGCCAGCACATCTCCGAGTAGCGCTAGCGCTGCTGGAACTGCGGCGATCGCTTCAGCGTGTTCTAGGATTAAGAGCGAAGGCTCCTGACGGGACTTCCACGCCTCGAGCAACGCCCGACTCCACGTCGCCTCATCGGCTTCGATTGCGTGCAGCCGCAATCGCGTCAATGAAACTGAGTCACCGCCCCCCTGCGATTCGCCGGCCAACGCCGTGAATGCGCGACCGGCAAAGTCGACTGCGTCCGAGACCCCAGCGCAGTCGCAGATCGCATGACGGTCGAACTGGCGCGCAAACAGACGTGCGAGCGACGACTTGCCATATCCGGGCGGTGCCCAGAGCCTGACGACTCGCGCTTCAGAGGCGAGCACACGTGCCAGCAGGCGCGAGCGCGCAAGAGTCATTTGCGAATCCCCTGTAATTTTAGAGGGTTCGTTCGGCGTTGCTCGCTTGGGCTCCCGGCGGTCTAGTGGGTCGGCGCGAGCGCTTTCGCGCGAATGCGGCCGTCGATGAGGTCGATCCACTCGTCCATCCCGGCGCCGGTTCGTGCCGAGAGTTCGAGAATCGAAATGCCCGGATTTGCCGCATAGACATTCTGCTGGGCCAACGAACGAACGTAGCCGACGGCTTGCGCGAGATCGATCTTCGTTACGACAACAACGTGCGAGGTATTGAAGGCGAGGGGATACTTTAGCGGCTTGTCTTCGCCTTCAGTAACCGAGAAGAGCACCACACGCAAATCCTCGCCCAGATCGTATTCGGCGGGGCAAATGAGATTACCGACGTTTTCTATGAAGAGCGCGTCAAATCGCTGCTGCTCCCATTGCTCGAGAGCTTTGGTGATCATATCGGCGTCGAGCCGGCATTCCGCAGCTGTCGTTATTTGGTGCACGGGAACGCCGCTACGCGAGAGGCGCTCTGCGTCGTTCGCAGTAGCCTGGTCACCGACGAGCGCGCCGACGCTGTATTTGCGCGACAGGCGGCTCAACGTTTCCTCGAGCAGCGTCGTTTTTCCCGAGCCGGGACTCGATAGTATGTTAACGACCAGCGTCCCTCGCTCGGCAAAGCGGTCGCGCAATTTTGCCGCGAGTGCGTCATTCTTCACCATGAGATTCGACGCGATCTCAACGACGCTCGTTTTCATGCCGCAACCTCCATAGCGACGAGTAACATTTCGCGCCCGCGCAGGATGCGCGGCGACGGTGTGCCGCATTCCGGGCAAAGCAGCCCGTATCCGGGGCGCGGCGCGCGCTCGGCATCGCACGACTCGCAGAAGACGACCAACGGGATCTCCTCGATACACAACTGGCTACCCTCGGCGACGGTCTGCGAGGTCGCGACGTCCCACGAAAACAGGAGTGCGTCGCGAACCACCCCGGTGAGCGCTCCGAGCCGAACGTGAACCGCGCTAACGCGCTCGATGCCCTGTTCCGCAGCGGTCGTCTGTACGCCCTCCAAGAGACTGAGAGCTACCGTAATCTCGTGCAATGCAAATTTTCCCTGCTACGTTTTCCTACCAAAGCATATCACAAATGCGCAGCTAGGAGGTGACGAGCAGATGTAACGCTCCGGTAACGGATCTGAGTGCACGCCGGGGCCGCCCGAGCGCAAATTCCCAAAGGGAAACCACTTCTGCGCCTCCCGATTTTTTGTGAGCCAGTTCGCCGGCCGGGCAGGTAACGGCGCAGTAACGCAGCGGGTCTGAGCGGCTTCTGGAAACGCTTTCTCCGGCTCTTGCATTTGGTCACTGCTTGAACTAGCCTGGATGTCAAATAGTTGTGTCGCAACCGTCGCGACCGCGCCCTTCATATGAGGATGCATTACAATGGCGGACACGATCGTAAACGTTTTGTGGATTCCGGCAGGGCTTGGGTGCGACGGCGACTCGGTCGCGTTGACTGCAGCCATGCAGCCCAGCATCGAAGAGATCGCACTCGGCGCACTGCCCGGCTTACCCGGAGTGAAATTTCATTGGCCGCTTATCGCTTACAGTCTCGGGGGCGCGGAGTTTCTCGAAGCCTTCTTCAAGGCCGAACGAGGTGAGCTCGACCCGTTCGTGCTCGTGATCGAGGGGTCGATCGCCAACGAAGATATCAAGAAAGAGGGCTATTTTACGGGCTTCGGCAACGCGCCGGGTACCGACCAACCGATAACTTTCAGCGGATGGATCGATCGGCTAGCACCCAAAGCATGGGCGATACTCGCGGCTGGAACGTGCGCAACCTACGGCGGGATCCACGCAATGGCCGGCAATCCGACGGGCGCGATGGGTATTCTCGATTATCTCGGCTGGGATTGGAAATCTAGCGCGGGCGTGCCGATCGTGTGCGTGCCTGGTTGTCCGACGCAGCCGGACAACCTCTCGGAAACGATTCTCTATCTATTGTGGCAAGCGGCGGGACGTGCGCCGATGATTCCGCTCGACGAAGCAGGCCGCCCGACGTGGCTCTTCGGCAACACCGTTCACGAGGGTTGCGACCGCGCCGGCTACTACGAGCAGGGTCAATTTGCTACTGAGTACGACTCTCCGACCTGCCTGGTCAAACTTGGTTGCTGGGGGCCGGTCGTGAAGTGCAACGTTCCTAAACGCGGATGGATGGGCGGAGTTGGCGGATGTCCCAACGTCGGCGGCATCTGCATCGGCTGTACCATGCCGGGATTTCCCGATAAGTTCATGCCTTTTATGGACGAGCCGCCCGGCGGCAAGATTTCGTCGGCGATTAGCACCGCCTACGGGTCGGTAATCAGGACGATGCGCAACTTCACCATCGAGACCGTCGACAAAGAGCCCAAGTGGCGGCATAAGGGCAAAACGCTTACCACCGGATACACGAAACACTTTTGATTCCAACCGCGACTCCACCGCGCCGAACGAGAGGATTAGGATGACTGTAAAAGACCTTCCGGGTGCGACAACCGGAACGCAGCCCTCGCGACTGGTCGAAATGTCGTGGGATCCGATTACGCGGATCGTGGGCAGCCTCGGAATTTACACGAAGATCGACTTTCAAAGGAAGGTCGTCGCCGAGTGTCATTCGACGTCGTCGATCTTCCGAGGCTATAGCATCTTTATGAAAGGCAAGGATCCGCGCGACGCACATTTCATCACCTCTCGCATCTGCGGCATCTGCGGCGACAATCATTGCGTTTGCTCGGTCTACGCGCAGAACATGGCTTTTGGCGTGAGGCCACCGGCGATGGGTGAGTGGATCATGAACCTCGGCGAGGCCGCCGAGTACATGTTCGATCATAACATATTCCAAGAGAACCTCGTCGGGGTCGACTATTGCGAGAACATGGTTCGCGAAACGAACCCGAGCGTATGGGAGAAGGCAAAGAAGACGGAAGCTCCCAACGCCAAGATCCACGGCTATAAGACGATCGCCGACATCATGACGTCGCTCAACCCTTTTACCGGCGAGTTTTATCGTCAGGCACTTCAGATTAGCCGGTACACGCGCGAAATGTTTTGCTTGATGGAAGGGCGTCACGTCCATCCGTCCACGCTCTACGCTGGCGGAACGGGCACCGTCGCGACGCAGCAGTTGTTTACCGACTACTACTCACGCCTCATGCGCTATATCGAGTATATGAAGGTGTGCGTGCCGCTACACGACGATCTGTTCAACTTCTGGTACCAGGCGTTACCCGGCTACGAACATAATGGCGAGCGGCGTATCCTGCTGGGATGCTGGGGTGCTTTCCAGGATCCCGATCATTGCGATTTCCAGTATAAGAACATGAGCAACTGGGGTCGTAAGATGTTTGTAACTCCTGGCGTCGTCGTCGACGGCAAGCTCGTCACGAACGACTTGGTGACGATCAATCTCGGCATTCGGATCTTGCTCGGACATTCGTATTACGACGATTGGGAGAGCGAAGAGACTTTCGTTGCGGAGGATCCGTTGGGTAATCCGGTAGATCGCCGTCATCCGTGGAACATGCACACGCTGCCGACGCCGAAGAAACGTAATTTCAACGGCGAGTACAGCTGGGTGATGTCGCCGCGGTGGTTCGACGGAAAAGATCATCTCGCACTCGACACCGGCGGAGGTCCCATTGCGCGTCTTTGGTCAACGGCGCTGTCGGGCTTAGTCGACATGGGAGGATATGTCAAAGCGACCGGGACGAGCGTTCAGATCAATCTGCCCAAGAGCGCGCTCAGCGGTCCTGTTTCGTTCGAATGGAAGGTGCCGAAGTGGTCCAATACTCTCGAGCGTAATCGGGCGAGGACCTACTTTCAGGCTTATGCGGCGGCTGCGGCGCTGTATTTCCTCGATAAGGCGTTCGAAGAGCTCAACGCGGGAAGGACGCGCTCCTGGGAGCCATTCACCGTTCCGGACGAGGCCATCGGGTGCGGCTTCACCGAGGCCGTCCGCGGCGTGCTCTCCCATCACATGGTCATCCGCGACGGAAAGATTGCGAACTATCATCCGTGGCCGCCGACGCCGTGGAACGGCAATCCCCGCGACGTGTATGGTACTCCCGGGCCCTACGAGGACGCCGTGCAGAACACGCCGATTCTCGAAGAGAATGGCCCGGATGCATTTAAGGGCATCGACATCATGCGTGCGGTACGCAGCTTCGACCCGTGCTTGCCCTGCGGCGTGCACATGTATCTGGGAGGCGACAAGAGTATTGAAACGGTCCACTCTCCGATAGCGCCGTTCGGATAGGCTCGATCGTGTGATCGACCAGGTAGCGGAACTACTCGCGGGCTTCGACGCGGATCAAACGCCGGGCCAGGCCCGCGAGCGTGCCGAAGAGCTCGTTCGGATCATCGCCTCGATGTACGGCGAGGGCCTCGAACGCGTGCTCTCGGTCTTTCATGCCGAGCTGGGCGATCGGTCGGATGCCGCCTTCGAGCGTCTGTGCGAAGATAAGCTCGTCGAGAACCTGCTTTGCCTGCACGGCCTTCACCCCGTCGCACTCGAAGATCGCATCCAGCAAGCCTTGCAATCCGTCCTCCCCTACGTCAACTCGCATAAGGGCAACATGCAGATTTCGCGGATCGACGGCGATGTAGTGTACGTCGCCCTCGAAGGCAGTTGCGATGGCTGTCCCGCTTCGGCGTCGACGCTCAAGCTTGCGGTCGAACGTGCGATCCTGGAACGCGCTCCGGAGATTCGCGAGGTTCGAGCGGAAGGACCGCCGGCAGACGTTGAGATGTCGTTGCGGATCCTGAGTCCGGCGTGAACGTGGCGAATCCAAGCGGCGCGGACAACGTCGGCACGCTGCAGGAGATGTTGAAAAAGCGTCCGCCGCCAGGCGAGCGTTGCGACTACTGCTCGACGCCGCTTACGCCTGAACATAGCCATCTAATCGAGCTTGCTGCTCGACGGATCTTGTGCGCCTGCCGTCCGTGTTACATCGTCTTTGAGCCCGAAGGTGCTGCCCAAGGGAAGTATCGTGCAATCCCGACTCGCTATCGTGAGGTTGCGGAGTTCGCGATTGACGACGCGGCCTGGGACGCGCTGCAAGTTCCGATCGGTCTCGTCTTTTTCTTCTACAATTCGCTTGAGAAGAAGATGGTAGCCTTTTACCCTAGCCCCGTCGGTGCGACCGAATCGCTCCTTCCGCTCGACACTTGGGGCGAGGTCATCGCGCGCTATCCCGTTCTGACCTCGATCCAGCCTGACGTCGAAGCGATTCTGATGCAACGTAATCGAGAGGTATCGCGTTGTTTCATCGTTCCGATCGATTCCGCATACGAGCTGGTCGGTCTGATTCGTATGTCGTGGAAGGGGTTCGACGGCGGCCAAGAGGCCCGCCGGAAAATCGGGGAGTACTTCGACAAAGTGAGGCTGCGCAGTCACGGCAAGGTGACGGCCAGGGTTTCATGATCGACCTAGGCTTCTCGGTAGTCGGCGCTCGTGCCGACCGTTACGCGGCCTCACCGATGCTCGCTCTCGCGCTGCGCGTCAGCGAAAGAAGCGGCACCAAGATCGACGCGATTGCGCTACGGGTTCAAATTCGGCTGGAAGTGCATCGGCGTCGTTACGTAGCTGAAGAAAGCGAGTTGCTCGAGGAGCTTTTCGGCCGCCCGTCGCGCTACGGGGAGACGCTCAAACCGATGCTCTGGACCCACGTTGCTGCGATCGTTCCGGCCTTCGAAAACGACACCGAGCTCGAACTATCCATTCCGTGTAGCTACGATTTTGAGGTCGCGTCGCATAAATACCTCGCATCGCTCAGAGACGGTGTCATCCCGTTGAATCTCCTTTTCAGCGGCATCGTGTTCGTCGAGAGCTCGGGTCGCGTGACGCCGGAGTTCGTGCCCTGGAGTTGCGAAGCACGCTACGCGCTACCGCTTGCGGTGTGGCGTGAAACCGTCGATGCGTTCTTTCCCAACTCCGCCTGGATTCGCGTGAACCGGGATCTGTTCGACGAGTTGCGTCGCTTTAAAATCGCGACGGGCTTGCCGACGTGGGATGCCGCATTCGAGCGACTCTGCGAGATCGCAAAGCTGCAGCGATGAATCATTTCGCGCCAGCTTTGGACGTCGCGAACGCGGTGCTCTACGAGGGCTACATCCTGTATCCATACACTGCATCGGCCGGCAAGAACCGTATTCGCTGGCAGTTCGGTGTGATCGTTCCCCGGGCGTACGCGAGCAGCGGCACGGGGGAGCCCGCGCACGCGCAGACGGAGGTATTGCTCGAGTGCGAACACGACGCGCACGTAGATGCGCTGGTGCGCTTTTTGCACGTTGAGCGGCGGCAGGTCGAGGCCTACTCCGGATCGTCGTTCGAACCGGTTGAATCGCTTGCGATCGGCTCCCGCACGTATCTCACGTTTGATGAAGGCGTCGAGCGGGAGGTGCCGCTGAGCTTCCCGGTTTCCGCCGCTGAAAAAACGGCTGTGCCGATTGCGTTTGCCGCCGACGAGAAGGTCGAGCCGATACGCGACGAGCGTGACGTGCTGCGCGGCCGCGTCGTTCGTCGGCGATGGTCGCTGCACGGCGTGATAACGCTAGAGTGTGAGCCGGTGGCGGATCGGCCGGCCCTGCGCAAACTTCGCATTCGCATCGAGAACCAATCGGGGGTCGTCCCCGGCGAGCGCAGTTCCGCTCTGCGCACAGCCTTCGTTTCCAGCCACACCCTGCTCCACGCGCATGGCGGCTGGTTTTACTCCGCGTTCGATCCGCCCGAGGACGGCGTCGAGGCCGGCGCTACGCTCGTCAATCGCCACACCTGGCCAGTTCTGGTTGGCGACCAGCGTGTCGACTCACGGCGTTCACCGCTCGTCCTCTCGTCTCCAATCATTCTGTACGACTTTCCAGCCGTAGCAGCGCAGAGTGGAGGCGATACCTGCGACGCGACCGAGGTTGACGAACTGATGATGCTCAGCGTTCTCAGCCTATCCGATCACGAGCGTAGCGAGGCTCGCGCAACGGATCCACGTGCTCGTGCAATTATCGAACGCGCCGAGCGATTTGGCCCCGACGAGCTGCGGCGGTTGCACGGCACGCTGCTTCAAGCCAAACATGATCCTCCGCGGCAACCCGATCCTCCCCGGCAGCCCGATCCCTTTGGCGCGCTCGACCTTCCCGCCATGGACTGCGTTTTCGTCAATGGTTCGAAAGTCGGCAGGGGCTCCCTCGTCCGATTGCACCCGAAGCGCCGAGCCGACGTCTGGGATTTTTTTCTCGATGGCAAAGTTGCGACCGTTCGAGCGATCCATCAAGACGTCGAAAATCAAATGTATGTCGCCGTGACGGTCGACGACGATCCCGCCAGCGACCTGCATGATTGGTACGGCCGGTCGTTCTTCTTTTATCCGGACGAAGTTGAACCGTGCAAGTGCTCGTAGCCGGCATCGGCAACATCTTTTTCGGGGACGACGGCTTCGGTCCTGAGGTCGCGCGCATTCTTGCCGCCGATCCTATCGACGGCGCGACCATTGAAGACTTTGGCATTCGGACCTTGCATTTGGCGTACGAGCTGCTCTCGGGGTACGATCGTGCGTTCCTCATTGATGCCGTGCCACGCGGGGGCAAACCGGGCACGCTCTACGTGTTGGAGCCGAAGATGAGCGATGTAGGAGTTGCGCCCGATGCTCATCGCATGGACCTTGAGAGCGTTTTTGCACTCGTGCGGACAATTGGCGGGGAAGCACCACCCATTACGATCGTTGGATGCGAGCCGTCCGCCGCCCAGGAAACGCTCGACCTTACGGAACCGGTGCGACGCGCCCTACAGCCTGCGGCTAACCTGGTGCGCAAGCTCGTTGCGGATGCTTTCGCCGTCAACGCACAAATCGAAGAAAGGAAGAAAGTATGGACCGAGGCTTGATCGTCGGCGCGATCGCATTTGCGTTCGGTTTTGCTGCG
>Ga0070765_100000854_pt1 | contig 18086 bp, 18 predicted proteins | sample HubBroMetageWFT5_FD_71516 | JGI IMG/M metagenome (GOLD analysis project Ga0070765, IMG submission 71516) | Warmed and freeze-thawed soil microbial communities from the Hubbard Brook experimental Forest, New Hampshire - Hubbard Brook CCASE Soil... | ecosystem: Environmental > Terrestrial > Soil... | reverse complement strand
GCGGTCGGCGATGCGGTCGGCGACGGCGTCTGCGCGACCGCGGCGGCCGTGCACGATGCGATGAGTGCGCCGGCTATCGCAACTCGCAAGCCCTTGCAGCAACCAATCGCCATGACCACACACTAGCACGCTTGCTCCGCCGCCAACAAGTGAACGCGGCCAGCTTAAAGTGCCGCTAGAGTTTTACCAACGGACTCTCTGCAACCGCACGGTTTACCGGCGCTGACGTTCTTAGACGCCGCGCTGCTCAAAGGCAGTCAGACGGCCGCGAATGTCGGTTAAGGCGACCGAAACGCTCCGGAAGCCTTCCTCGACCCGCGATTCTAACGAGTTAAAACGCCGGTCGAGTCCATCAAGCCGGTGACAGACGTCGTCAAAACGGCGGTTAACCGCAACGAAGCCCAGCTCGGTCGCATTGCGGAGGTCGAGGATTGCGTTTAAGAGTTCCTGATATGTCGCAAGATGTCCTCGGTGTGACCGCTTAGCTGCTCGGCGAGGCGAAGATCGAGGGCGAGACGGTTGCGTTCGGTTTATAGTTGCTGAACGTTAGCGTGCCGTCGACGCTGTAACCGGGGAAGTGGGCGTCAATCGTTGCTCTTGCGGGAAGCCGATAGATGCCGACGTTCGCGTAGGTCTGCTGGAACTTCAGCGTGCCGCCGTTGGTGTAGTTCCATTGCGCGCCGTCGAGCAGCGCCGATACGTCGTTAATCTTGACGACGACGTTCTTCACGCGGCCGCCGGTCTTTTTGGGAACGAGCGAATAGGTCGACAGCGTTCCGTCGTCGGTCAGCGGCGTGATCGCATACTGCTGCATCGCCTGTTCGTAGGTCGGCGTCGTCGACGCGAGATCTCGAAACTGGCTGAGCGGTCCGGGAACACCTTGGAACTCGATCTTGCGATGCGGGCGCAAATAGTAAACGGTGCCGGGGAAAGTCTTGTGAATCGGAATGACCGCGTGCATCAGCGCCGACAACTGCGCCGTCGCAGTATACGAGTCGAGCGTTGGGTTCGGATCGGTCGCGCGCGCGAGCAGATCCATCGATGCAGCGCGCGGCGCCGGCATCGCGGCGACGGTCGCCAAGACGACCGCCGCCAACGTCATTTTCATCGGCCGCTACGGCTTCACGCGGTAGATCGTGCCGCAGCCCGCGTTGTTTGTGCAGCCCGTGTTGCCGCCGCTCAACGTGGTGCCGTAGAGATTGCCTTTGAAGAGATAGACGGGACTCTGCGGCGCGGAGCCGTCGGAGCCGCCCAGGAAGCTATAGATCACCTTCTCCGAGCCGGTTTTCGTCATGCTGAAGACGGTGCCGACTCCGGCGGTGCCCCCACCGACGGTAGTCCCGTAAAACTCGCCCTTGGAGTAAATCAAAACCGCGCCGGGCAGATTGCCGTCGGGAATGTCTAGGAAGTTGTAGAGCGTTGTGAACTTACCGGAAGGCGTGATCGAGAAGAAAATGCCGGAGTTCTTCGTGCCGCCGCCTTCGGTCGTGCCGTAGAGCGTGCCGCCGACGGCAATGAGGCCGTTTGGATACGCGCCGTCGGAGCCATCGGCGAAGCGGTGCAGCACGGTCTCCTTCCCATGCAGGTTCAGCTTGTAAATAATTCCGCAACCCTGGGTGCCGCAACCCGCGCCGCCGCCGAACAACGCCGAGCCATAAAGCGCGTCATGCATGAAGATGGGGCCCGAGTACGGACGCACACCATCGGTGCCGCCTTGAAACTTATACAGCACGAACTCTTTGCCAGTCGTGGTAAGCCAATACACCACGCCGCAGCCCGCGCCACCGCAGCCGCTGCCGCCCCCGTAGAGCGACGCGCCGTAGAGGTGTTCCTTGTTCGCGATGAGGCCGGCCTCAGGACCCTCGGAGTCGTTGCCGCCCATAAAACTGTAGACCACGCGCTCGTTGCCCGAAGTATCGGTGATGAAAGCCGTTCCGTGTTGGTACTGGCCGGCGCTCGACGTCGTCCCCCACAGCTGGTTGCCGTTGAGCACGGTGAGGCCGTCGAACGGCCACGAACCGTCCGCCCCGCTGTTGAAGTTGCCTTTGAAGTCGTAGATGACATGCTCGCGTCCGCGCGTATCGACTGAGAAGATCGTGCCGCAGCCGAGATAGCAGTTGTTGCTGCCGCAACTCGACGAGCAGTTATTGGTCGACCCGTTCAACGTCGTGCCGTAGAGCGTGCCGTTGACCGCGACGAGGCCGCTGTACGGGCTGGCGCCGTCAGGCGTGCCTTTGAACGCATAGAGCTGTTTGTAGCCGGCGGCTAAGGCACCGGCTGTATTGCCGTGCGGGCGAGCGCCCATCGGCAGTATTTGTTGTGTACCCGAGTTGATTGCGCCACCGCCGCACGCCGTCAATAAAACGGCAGAAAAAAATAGACCGGCGACGCTCCATAAATTTTTCACGAGTCCCTTCCTTTCTTAGTCAGCGTTCGTTCGACGCCCGGCTCGGTCGTGCTTCCCTCCGGCGAAAAACGCTTGCTCGGCAACGGAAGGGAAGCTCCGAGCCGAACCTGCAGGGTGCCACATGCCATTTTCTTCTAAGGAGGATTCGTGACCAGATCATTCTGCCGCGCAGCCGGCTTGTTCGCAATCGCCGTAATGATAACCGGATGCGGCGGCTCCCAATCATCGCCGCTCAATGCCGCGGCTATCCGTGCGAGCGCCAACCGCACGCAATCGTGGATCGATCCCGCGGCAAAAAAGCAAAGCCTGCTCTACGTTTCGTCGGTCTTGACCAACGACGTCTACGTTTATTCGTACAAGACCCAGCAGCTGGTCGGAACGCTGACTGGATTCTCGACGCCCTATGGCCTCTGCGCGGACAAAGGCGGCAACGTATGGATCGTCAACGACGGCGCCCAGCAGGTCGTCGAATATGCCCACGGCGGAACCAGCCCGATCCTGACGCTGAGCGATCCCGGTGAGTATCCAGAGGGCTGCGCCGTCGATCCCGCCAGCGGCAACCTTGCGGTGACGAATTTCTACAGCGCGTCGGGCTCGGGCAGCGTTTCCATCTACGCCGGCGCCCAAGGCAGCCCGCAGATCTACTCGGACCCTTCGATGGAAAACTACCGTTTCTGCGGTTACGACTCGCACGGCAACCTGTTTGTGGATGGCGTGAACAGCAGCTCGGCCTTCGTTCTCGCCGAGCTTCCGGCGGGCGGAAACTCGTTTACGAACATCAACTTTACGCAGAAGATCGAGTGGCCTGGCGGCGTGCAGTGGGACGGCAAACACATCGCGGTCGGCGACACCGACACCAGCACGATCTATCGCACGAATGCAGAAGGCAAGGTCGCCGGCTCGACGCAGCTCTCCGGCGCGAACTACGTCAATCAATTTTGGATCGTAAGCGGCGCCGAGAAGCGCAAGGCCGCAACCGTCGTCGCGCCGAGCCAGGATGGCGGCGTGGTCGGCATCTACAAGTACCCGGCGGGTGGCTCGCCGAGCGCAACGATCAGCGTCCAGGAACCCTTCGGCGCCGCGGTCAGTAAGTAGTCTGGAGCCGACAGGCGAGTAACTCGAAGAAGGCCGCCTTTCAGCGGCCTTCTTGCGCTCTACGCTTGGAGGCGTTAGAGCTTGTTGACGATTCGCAGGTTTCCGCCGTTCCCGCCGCCGTCGTCGTTGCGATTGCCGTTGTCGGAGAAGTTTGCGGTGCACGAGCCCGCCATCGAGCCGGCGGTGACGGTGTACATCCGATTGCTGTCGCGTGTGACCGTCGCGATGTTGCGCGACGCGCAATCGTCGCGCTCCGTGATCCGATGCCTGTCGCCGTTGCGGTCGCCGTCACCGCCGTGGGTTACCATCGCGTCGGTCGGCCCAGGATGGTTGGTGTCGAAGGTGATGTGACAAGGGCGTACCGTGATGTCGCCGTCGTCTTGGCATCCTTGGTGGTTGCGCCCGCGGTCGGCCGGCATCTGCGCGACGTTAGAACCAGAGACGAAACCGTTTGATGCCGGCATCTGCGGCCCGCCGCCGCAGCCCGCAAAAAGCACGGATGTCGAGATAAGTACTAAAGGGACGTAGATCTTGGGCAAGGTCATGTAGTCGTTAGCTCCTTTCGTGATGACTCCGAGTGACGACAGCATGACATCGAAAAGTAAAGTAAACGTGAAAGAGAAAAAAACTTAAATTCATGAATTTAAGCGAGTCGCATGTAGGTGACTTGCGCGATGGCGACGAGCGCACCGTCCTCGCGCCAAAAGTTCGCGACGACAGGAATGAGCGTCCGACCTTGTTTGATCGCCTGCGCGAAGAGTTTTACGTCGCTGCGAGCCGGCGCCAAAAAACGAATGTTCATGTCAGTGGTCGTGATGCGGCTCTCGGCGCCCCAAACGGTCAGACACGTAATCGCCGCGGCGGAGTCTGCCGCGGTCATCAGCATCCCCCCGTGAAACGAATCGAAAATGCCGTCATGTTCCGGGTTGCGCGCAACGGTGCACTCCGCGCAACCCTTCCCAAGCAGCAAGCCCGAAAATCCGAGGCTCTTGAAGATCGGGATCGAGTGCATGCGCCGCCGCACTGCAGCGTCGATTTCCGCGTCGAGCGGTGGAAAGTCGGCCGGGTACGGCGCGAGGAGTAAGCCGGGAGCGAGCGATGTTCTTTCATAAGACATAGCCACGCTGAAATACCGGCTGGCCGGCGCCGGCACCCTTCTACGGGGCGCAACTCCGTGCATCGCTCGCGTCGACTTGCGCAACCATGTCCTGGGCGAGCGCCTTACGCGGGGTATGCAAACAACGCAAGAACTCGATCGGCGGCCGTCGCCGGCGGCACGCCCGCATCCGTTGACGTTTCAGGGCGGACTTCTTTGGATGGCTTCGTGGGAGACCAATGGCATTTACGGCATCGACCCACAGTCGTGGCAGGTTCGGCACGAATTCGAATCGCCGGGTCAACCGTTCGGCATTTCGGGCTACGGCGAGGGGCTGCTCGTCGTCATCTCGCACGGCGACGACGACGATCGCTATCTCTACAACCTCTCGCCCGAGCGCGGCTTCGACCTCAATAGCAAGACGCCGTGCCCCGATCTCACCGGCTCGCATCTCGCCACGCAAGGCGCGACGCTCTATCTCGGACAGATGCATTATCGGCGCATTCTCGTGCTCAAGCCCGATATGACGATCGAACGCGCGATTGCGCTGCCCACCCGGTGCGGCGGTCTCGGCTTTGGACCCGGCGGCGGCTTCTACATGATCTCGGCCGACGAAGAGTTCGAGCAGCTGGAGTTCGGTACGCTCGACATTGCGAAGGAGGCGCCCCCATTCGACAGTATTCGTCCGCTGCCCGAGGAAGCGCGCTCGCTGGCCTTTGACGGCGCACGCTGGTGGACGTGCTTGCGCGAGCTCAACGAAATCGCGTCGTTTAACGCCTGAGCACGGCGCGAACCGCGGGCGGCGGATTGAATATGCTCGGTGGCACCTTGTCGTACTCCACCGAGTCGAGGCGTCCGACCGAGGTTAGACGGTTGTCGCTAAAATTGGTCGTGCGCGTCGGGAACTTGATCCCCTCGAAGCTGCGGTAGCGTTCGAAGACCTGACGCGTCTCGGAGGCTGCGGGCGCGCCCGCGACCCATTGGTGGAAGCGATAGCCGTTGAGGAGTCCGCTCCTTACGTCGTAGTATTGGCTTTCCTCATCGCCCCAGGTCGTAATGCCGCGCAGATGGTAAGATCGACGCCCTCCAAACGACTCGATGCCGACGACGCTCATGCTCTTGAAATATTCTGGGATGTGCGCCCAGTAGTAAAGATCGGCGTCGCGCCGGATCGAGAGCGTGTTATGGCCCGCGATGATCAGCGGTTTGGCGCGCGGACTCAAGGCCCAGGCGATCCTGCCGTCATACCCCGATTCGAAGCTTCCGCGTTGTGGGATCGTATCGAGTTCGAGACGCCTGAACGGGGCAACGTAGAGGACGACCGAAACCCAGACGCGCCGGCCGTGCGCGCCATAGAGCTCGTTGAAGCCACGCAGCCTAGCCGACCGCGGTCGCATGATCGCCGCTTCGCCGCCGATTGCGTTGACGAAGCGCTGTTCAACCTCGGCAACCGTCGGTAGAGGCGCCTGCTGGGCGTTGCAGGCCGCAAGGGCAAACAGGAGCGTTGCCGCGCCGGAACGTGCAATTCTTAAAAGAAGCATCAAGTGCGTATTTACCCGCCGACGCCGTGATAACCTGATTTGGTGCTGCGGAACGGCGCGACAGCCTCGCCTCCGACGACGCGTTTACACGATCGCGGCCGAAGCGGTCTCGTGCGGCGCGGCGTACCTTTCTGCCAAAATTTGCCTGGACGGATGCGAGCGCGTTGGGATCGCCGTCTCACGCGCGAAGGACGCGGCACGGAAGGAGGACGTCTCATCACAATCTCGCGTGCGGCGTGCTTGGCAGTGGGACTAGCTGGGGGATTCGTGCTGGTCGGTTGCAGCGCCAATGGCCTGCAGCCGTCTCTCGCTCAGGCAGGCGCGCCGCATGCGAATCATCGGCAATCGTGGATCGCACGCGATGCCAAGACGACCGACCTCCTTTACGTCTCCGACGAAGGGACGAATGACGTCGACATCTACTCATATCCAAAGGGAACGCTGGTGGGCATGCTCACCGGCTTCAGCTTTCCCGAAGGTGAGTGCACCGATAAGAACGGCGATGTCTTTGTCGCCAACGACGACGAGCAGAACGTCCCGGAGTATGCGCGCGGCGGCACGACACCAATCGCAATCCTGAACGACGCGGGCTATTATCCCGTCGGCTGTTCGGTTGACAAAAAGACCGGCAACTTGGCCGTAACGAACACATTCAACACGAGCTTTACCAACGGAGCTGTCGCGATCTACAAACACGCGCAGGGAGATCCGACGTACTACACCAACTCGGTGCTCGTCTACCCGCATCTTTGCGGCTACGACGCAAAGGGAAACCTTGACGTCGACGGCTTCAACACCAGCTTCGCTTTCCAGTTTGGTGTGCTCCCGAGAGCCTCCGCAACATTCACCGACGTGACGCTGAATCAGAGCATCGGCTTTCCCGGCGGCGTGCAGTGGGACGGTAACTACGTCGCCGTCGGCGACGGCGATACGAACACGATCTATCAGTTTATCATTGCCGGGAGCGGCGGCACTGTGACCGGCTCAACTCCGCTGACCGGCGCGCGCGACGTCGCGCAGTTCTGGAAGCAAGGCTCAACGGTCATCGGCCCGGACACGCTCAACGCCGACGTCGGCTTTTGGAGTTATCCCGGCGGCGGGTACGCGACCCAAGTCATCACCGGCCTCAGTCAACCCTTCGGAGCGACCATCAGCCGGAAAAAATAAGCTAATTCGAGAGGAGCTTCATGCCTCGTAACTTCGTTCGGCTCGCGGCGCTTATTGGCGTCGTCGCGATCGCTGCGTGTTCTAACGCCGGTGCCCCGCTCGGCACTCCCGTTACCGGAATACAAGGATCCGGCGAGCACGTCATCGGCGTCGGCGGACGCCTCATTCAATTCGGTGGTCCCGCTCACCGGTCGAGCAACCGCAGTTGGATCTCGCCTGATGCCGCAAAAAAGTCGCTGCTCTACGGCAGTTCCTACGACGGCGGCTTCATCAATATCTATGACGCGAAAGGCCAGAATCAAACGCCGATCGGGCAGCTGACCAGTGGTCTGGAAAGTCCGGAAGGTCTTTTCATCGACAAGCACCACCGGCTCTGGGTGACGAACACCAACGCGTTCAACGTCGTCGGCTTCAAACGCGGCGCGACCGCGCCGTTTACGACGCTCGGCGATCCGGGCTACTACCCGGTTTCGGTCGCCGCGGATAAAAACGGGACGGTCTATGCGGCAAACGCCGAAGGCGTATCTGGGCCGCCCGGCAACGTGACCGTTTGGTCGAAAGGCAGCACGAGCCCGACGGGGACGCTCACCTACTCCGATTTCCTCATCGTGCTCGGCGTCGGCGTCGATGCCAAGAACAACGTTTACGTCTCGTATATTCCCACGAGCGGGCCACCATCCATGGTGATGTTTCCGGCCGGATCGCAGACCGGTACGCCGGTCAGCATTGCGGACGCAAACGTCGGCGACATGACCTTCGACTCACACGGCAACCTCATCATGGAGACGCTCACGAACACGCTCGGTATTTGGGCACCGCCGTATACCAGCGGACCTGCGAGGACGATGGCCGCTTTCGGCAACGAGCCGTCGCTCAACCGGCGCGAGAACCAGGTTTGGATCGCGTACGCGAACTATTCGCAGCCGATGCTCGAAGGTTATAACTATAAGACCGGAACGCAGGTAGACGCGATCACGAAGGGCTGGACGAGCACGGCGATTCCGATCGGCGTGGCGCTCGACCCCCGCGGCGGCATGTAACTAACGCTCGGTGATTCGGGCACGCACGACCTGGGCTTGCGCGAGCGCGTGTGGCGAGGAGAAGCGGCGCGCGCATTCGATCGATTCCTCGATCGCGGCGCGCGCAGCTCGGCGATTGCCGAGTGAAAGTGCGACTTGCGCGCTGATGCGTTGAGCAAGCGCGAGCACGCGAGCGTGGCCCTCATCGCGCGCCGCTTCAGCGGCGAGCGACGCTTCCGCGCCGGCGTCATTGATCCGGCCGAGCCGAAGCAATGCACCGGCCGCGAGCCCGCTCGCGGAAAAACACTCGTAGCGATTCGTTGAAACGCTCGCGGCAGCTTGCGCTGCCTGCAGCGCGCGCTTCGGATGCCCGATCGCAAGTTCGAGGTCGGCGGCCGAGAAGGTGAGATAGGAGCGAAGTCGCGCCGGCAGCGACCGGTCGATGCGATCGACCAAGCTGCGGTAGGCGCTTCGATCGCGAGGGTCGCGGGTGTGCGCCCAGCGCGTCAGGGCAAGTTGATGCGTCGCATAGAGCTCGCGCCCGTGCATTTCGCGTGCGCGTGCCTCTGCTACTGCGCGTGCAAAGAGCTCTTCGCTGAGCAGTGGATTCTCCGCCGTAAAGTCGGCGAGCTCGGCTTGCAAGGTGAGCAGATCGATATCGAACTCGGGCGTGTGTGCCACCGTCCCGTTGGCGGCAGCGATACGGCCCAACAACTGTGCGGCAAATGCCGATTCGCCCGCGCGCAGTGCCGCGGCGGCGCGCACGATCGTGCTCCGGCCAAGGTGTAGCGCACCGTTTGCATGATTTTCCACCTCGCCGTGCGCCGCGGCAAGCGGGCCTTTTTCAAACCATCGAATTGAGAGTCCAACGGCGGCGATTCCATCGCGAAGCGCGCAACGCCGCTCGTGCTCGATTGGCGCCGTCGCAAGAATTGCTTCGGCGGCACCGAGATGCGCGCGAGCTCGGTCGAGGCGATGCGCCCACGCTTCGATTTCGGCGCGCCGCGTCAGCGCTTCGCAGCGCATTGCGGGATCGGCGCCGCTGCTCGCCATATCATCGAGAATCGCAATCGCGCTCGAAGCTTCGCCCGAATCGGCGAGGCTTGCAGCGCGCTCCAGCAGATGCTGCGTGAAGTCCGAGTGGACCTGGATCGCAGGCTGGATGATGCGAAGTTCGGTTGCGCTGTACGCGTCGAAAAAGCGGTCGTGCGCGATCCGCCGCTCGCGGTGAAAGTGCCGAGTCGAGAGACCGAGATCGGCCGCGACGATTCGCGGGTCGTGCCGCTGCACGTCGACGCGCAACAGGATCGACGCGTATCGCGCACCGTGCATCGCGTCCAGCGCGCGGTCGACGCGCGCGGCAATAACTTGCGCCGCTTCGTGCATCGTGCTTGCCGCGAAGGCGTCGCGCGCCAACGGATTACGGCGAAGCTTACGCGGCTGACCGAGGTTACGCAACAGGTGGCGCGTCGCGCAATAACGCGACCGGGCCGGGTCCGCGCGGGGCATGGCCGACGGTTACGTCGCCGCGGAGACCCAGCCTTCCCGATTCAACTGGCGGTTGCTCGCTAGTCGATTATTTCGACGCGCGCCCGACGGCAACTTCGACAACGCCGTTGCCATACGGCACCGCGTACGTTCGCGCGGGCGACTTCGAACCCGGCGGAAACGCGACCGTATCTCCTTCGTTTTGTTCGAACTCGTAGTTGCCCGCAAAAAGCGTGCCGTCGGGACCGTAGGCCAGACCGTCGGCAGCGTAGATGCCGTCGGTCAATTGATCTGCGGGGCGGCCGCGTTCGTGGGGAAAAAGATCGACCGCGTTGTTGACGGAGATAACAAGCGAGCCGTTGGGTGCAAAGGTGTCGGCGCCAACCCAGCGCTGCTTGGGCAAGTGCTGGAACGCTACGACCTTGCCTTGCGTTGAGCCGGCGCCAAACTCGATCACGTTCCACGCGATGCCGCCGGTGTTGTTGACGACGAAAACGTTATTGGATTTGTCGACGGCGACGTCGACCGCCGCATTGATCGGCGTCGCGAGGTAGGTTGACGGCGAGGTTTTCCCTGCCGGATAGATGGAGACGTAGCCGGAGAAACCGCTCGACGATCCCCTCTTCGGTTTTGCAAAAACCGAGCACGAGATCGATGGCGCCGTGCCGCAGAGGTTCGCGACGTACATATTGCCGGCGGCGTCGAACGTGCCGCCGGAGGGTCCATCCAAACCGGCCGTATAGGTTTGCAGCAGTTGACCGAAGCCCGGCGTGTATTCGTTGATGTAGCCGCGCCCGTTGTTGTTCGGGGTGTTGACGATCGCGACGTAGACGTTCCCATGCGCGTCGGTCCAGACGCCGTCGGGAAGCCCGTCGGAAATCTGAAGCGAACCCAGCGACGACGTGTTCTTACCGTAAGCGTTGTAGTAGTAGACCGCTCCGGAACCGGCGTCCCAGTTCCACGTTACGGCGTAGAGATAATCTTTCGAGCGGCGGGGAGCTGCTGCGCCGGCCAAAGCTTCGCTTGAGTTGGGGATGTAGCCGGCGCCGCTCGGCGCGCCGGCCTGACAGGCGCTCGTGGCAAAGACGGCGCCGATCGCAGCAACGGTCAGAAATGGTTGGAAGCTCGATTTCATCGTGTGAGGCTCCTTCTAAAGTAGATCTACGTTCCCGGTTTAGCCGCCGGGCTCAGCGAGACGCCCCACGCCGACTCGAGACCACTGGAGATCGTCCCGGTTTGTGTTCCGCTTGCGTAGTCGTAGAGCAGGACCGACGCGCTATTGTAATCGGCCACATAGAGCGTTTTTTCGTGTTGATCCAATGCGAACTTCACTGGGTAATGGCCGGCCAGCGAGATCGTACGCGTGGGCGAGGACGAACCGGGGGCGTAGATGTTGATGACTTGGTTCGTGAGGTCGCCGAGGATCCGATTACCGGCGCGGTCGAGCGCGAGACCGCCGCTCTGCCCTTCGGCGATTCCCTGATCCCGGCAGACGGCTTTGAAGTGCTGGCACTTACTGATGCGGCCTTGCAAGCTGCTGCCTTCATTCCAAGCCGCCCAGAGGTGGTTGCGATTGTCGAAGGTCAGGCCCTCGGGACGCGTGAGTAGGGTGATCGTTGTTTTGGCCGTGGTGCTGCCGGCCGGGAACTCGAGGATCGCGCCTTGCGCGAACTCGCCGACCGCTACGTCGCCGTAGCGATCGACCGCGACGCTGATCGGGAAGTTCAAACCGGTCGAGAGCGTAACGCTCGGCGTCATCGAGCCGGCCGGATACTCGGTGACCGTCGAGTTTCCGGAGTTGGCAACATAAAGCGTCCCGTGCCGATCCACGAAGTTGCCGAGCGGCGCGGATATCCCGTCGGTGATCTCGCCGATCGGCGATGGGTTGCTCGCTCCCTGCTGGTAAATTTGGATCGCGCTTGCCGAGTTGTCGGAAACGTAGACGAGCGGCTGCGTTGCGGTAGCCGGCGAAAGCCAGCCCTGCTGGGTTCGCGAGGTGACGTGCGCCGCCGATTGCATGCCCGATGGCGCTCCCGCCGGCGCTCCGGCAAACGATGAGGTCGGGCCGTTGCATCCTGCCAAGGCAATGGCGACCGCAAGTGTTGAAAGTGCGCCTGGGGCGCGTCGAACGTATTTCATGCATCGAGCTTCGCGCGAGCGGGGGAGCGCCCTTACGGAACCCGCCGGAAGCGCGCCGCAATGGCAGAAAGGAACCTATGGAACAGCGCAAACTCGGAACGCAGGGGCTCACGGTTTCGGCGATGGGGCTCGGCTGCATGGGCATGACCTTCGCTTACGGTACTGCCGACGAAGCCGAAAGCATTGCTACGATTCATCGTGCGCTCGAGCTCGGCGTCAACTTTCTCGATACGGCCGAGGTCTACGGCCCTTATTCGAACGAGGAGCTCGTCGGTCGCGCGCTTCGCGGCCGCCGCGATGGCGTGATCCTCGCGACGAAGTTTGGCTTTCGCATCGAAGACCGAAAAAACGTCGGCGTTAACGGCACGCCCGAGAATGCAAAGCGGGTCGCCGAGGAATCGCTCGCGCGTCTGGACACCGACCGGATCGACCTCTATTATCAACATCGCCGCGATCCGTCCGTGCCGATCGAAGAGACCGTGGGCGCGATGAAAGAGCTGGTCGAAGAAGGTAAAGTGCGTTACCTCGGGCTCTCGGAGGTCTCGCCCGAAACGCTGCGCCGCGCCAACGCCGTGCATCCAATCAGCGCCCTGCAGAACGAATACTCGCTCTGGGAACGCCGCATTGAAAAAACAATTCTGCCGGCGGCGCGCGAGCTTGGCGTCGGCTTGGTGCCGTACAGTCCACTAGGACGCGGCTTTCTCACCGGCGCGGTAAATGTCGAGCGGCTTGAAGAGAACGATTTTCGCCGCACAAATCCACGCTTTTCAGCCGAAAACGCGCGACGCAATCAACGCATCGTCAACGTCGTGCGCGAAGTCGCGGCCGAGTGTAACGCGACGCCGGCGCAGGTGGCGCTTGCGTGGGTGCTCTCGCGTGGCGACGATGTGGTGCCGATTCCGGGGACGAAACGCGTGAGCTATCTCGAGGAGAACGTCGGCGCGCTCCACCTGCGTTTGAGCGGCGAGCAACTGGCGGCGCTCGACGTGCTGCATCAATACACCGCCGGCGAGCGTTACCGTCCCGAGATGATGCAGCTCGTCGACCAGTAGCCCCTGGAAGGCTACGGCCGCAGCAGCATCAGCGTGATGATAAGCGCATACGCGACGCACGACGTCGAGAGCACGATCGCGACCGAGCGGGTCGAAACGGCGCCGCCGCGCGCAAGCGTCGCCGAAGCATTCAACTGCCACGGGACCATCACGGCCGCCTGGACGGCCATCATCACGAGGATCAGCCCGTACGTGGCGATCAGCCAGGCGGCTGCGAGCGACTGACCAATGGCAAGAGCGAGGGCGAAGCCCGCCAGGACCCCGGCACCGAGCAGCGGCCCGAAGAGTCGCATCAAACCGCGCCACGTCCGCAGCGCCGCAGTGACCGCTGCGGCCTCGCCGGTGCGGCAGAGCGCTAGCAGCCAAACGTTAGTCGCGATCAGACCGGCAAAGCCGGCGGTGGCGAGTATCACGTGAGTGACCGTCAGGGCGGCGAATGCGGTCATGATATTTTATTTAGACTATCTGATTAAAAATGTCAAGACGACCAGCGCGCCGAACGAGTTGCCAATGAGCCCGCGACCCTATCGAGTAGGCAAGCGGCGCAAGGCTGCCGTCGAGGCGACCCGCGCGCGGATCGTCGAGGCAGCGCGCGACCTGTTGGCGGACCCCCAGGCAACGGCGTTTACGATCGATGCCATCGCCGAACGCGCCGATGTGGCACGCATGACGGTCTACTATCAGTTCAAATCGAAAGCAAAGCTGCTCGAGGCGCTCTTCGACGATTTCGGGGCGCGCGCGAACATGAAGAAGATCCAAGAGGCTTTTCGCGATGCGGATCCGGCGCAGGGTTTCACCAAGCTGATCGAGGTCTTCTGTCACCTTTGGAAAACGCAGGGCGCGCTGATTCGCCGGCTCAGCGCGATGGCCGTGCTCGATCCCGAAGTGGACGCAGCGATGCAAGAGCGCGGAAGCTGGCGCCGCGAAGCGATCGCGCGGATCGTCGAACGCATGAGCCTCGGCCCGAATGCCGGCGACGTCTTCGACCTGCTCTACGTGTTGACGAGCTTCGAAACGTACGCAACGCTCGCCGCCGGGCATCGCGCCCAAAAGGATATCGCGGCGCTGCTTGCGCGCGCGGCGCGCGCGCTGGTCGCTAGCAGCTCCTAGTTCTTGCCGGCAAAGAGCCGGCGATCGTCGGCATCGACGATGTCGAGGATAAAATCCAGCTCCGGATGTTGCAAGAGCGTCTCTGCATATTCGGTCCGGAAGTAAGCTTCATCTTGCGCGTGCTTCGGCTTGATGCGGCGCAGCGTCGCGTTGATCGCCGGATATTGCGACGCGTCGGTTCGCGCGCGCAGCCACGCGGCGAGATCGTCTTCGGTTGCCGCACGCGCCACGGCGTCAAGCAGTTCGGCTTCGGTGACGCCGAGCCGCTCGAGCAGATAGCCCGAGATGCCTTTGATGCGACCGTTGATGAAGTAAACGCCGGAATTCCCTCCGGGCAGCTGCGCGCGCAGCTTATCGATCGTACGCGGCAGCAGCATGAGGCCGTCGAGCTCGGCGTATCCGCTGCGCGGCGGCCTCGTGCGTAAGTCGAGCGGTTCCACGCCCGACGGTTTCTATTTACCCGGCTTCTGTCCCGGCGAGAGGGCAACGCCCTCCAATTCGCCGCCCGTTCCGAACCTAAAGCTGCTCTCCTGCGTTCCGCTGGCATAGTCGTATAACTCTACCGCGGAGTTCGCTGGGTCGGCCATGAAGAGCGTGGCGTCGGTCTTACTGAGCGCGAGCTTCGAGGGCTGCTCCTGATATGTCGAAATCGTGCGGAACGGCGACGTTTGGTTGGGATGATAGATCTTGATGTCTTCGCCGAAGACGTCCCCAAGCAGGAGATTTCCCTTCAGGTCGAGCCCGATGCCTTGCGCGAGCCCGACCGAGATCCCGAGGTCGGTGCACGACGTCGCGAGCGGCTTGCAGCGTGCGGCGTGGCCGTACGACGACGTATTATAGCTCACGTAGAGATCGTCGTTCTTGGCGTTTACGCCATCGCTTGGCTTGGTAAGACTGACGGTAGCGTCGGGCGAGGTGCTCCCTGGTTTAAACTCGAGGATCTCGCTCGAAGAATTGTCCATGACGTAGACGATGCCTTTGGAGTCAACCGACACGTCGAGCGGATCGGAGATATCGGTCGATAGCGTCACACTCGGCTTCGTCGCGCCTTTCGGATACTCGGTCACGGTGTTACCGGCGTTGTTGGCAACGTAGAGCGTTCCGTGCTTGTCAACGGCGTCACCCTCGGGCGCGTCGATGCCGTCCGTGATCTCTCCTTGGGGACCTGCGCCCGTGTCGTTTTGAAGGTAGATCAGCACGACGCTCGCGTTGTAATCCGTTACATAGAGCAACTTTTGCTGCTTCGCGGCGGGCGAGATCCAACCGTGACGTGCGGCATTGGGACCCGGCAGCGACGCGGACGGCGTGACCGGCGTTGTGCCGCCCGAACAGGCGACGAGCATCAGCACGATCCCCACGCCGGCAAGAGCGAGCCTCGCTTTGTAAATCAATTTCGAATCCTCCTTAACTCTAGTAAGCGCCGATACCGTTGGGCGTACCCCAGCCCGTCGGCCCGTCGTAGCCGGTTTCGCCGGTGCAAAGATAAGCCGGCGAACAGCTGCCGTTCGAACCATTCGTGACGTCGTAGAGGTACTGCTGATTGCCCGGCTGGTAAAACGATTGTGCGGCATCCAACTGCGCTGCATTGCCGGCGAGCGCGAAGACCGCGGCGTTGAGCGGCGAGCCGACGCTCGTGCCGCCAAGCTCTATCCATCCCGATTGTGAGTAGCTGTCGTAGACGGCAACGCCCGTCTGCGGATCGCCGATCGCGGCGATATCGTTTGCCGTGCGATGCTTGCAGCCCGTATCGGTCTGCCACGGCGGCTTCGCTAGATGCGAGCAGCCGCTGCCGCTGTCGCCCCAAACGGTTTCGGTCCAGCCGCGGCTGCCACCGCCGCGCGTCAGCGTCGTGCCGCCGACCGCGACGACGGTCGGGAATTGCGCCGGCTCTTGAATAGCGCGGCCGTAATAGCCGCTGTCGCCGCCGCTGGCAAGAATGATGACGCCGGGATGGTCGTAGTCGGCAGGGTTCGCGCCGCGATTCGATCCGCCCCAGCTGTTGCTGACGATGTGTCCGCCCAGCCTGACCGCTTCATTGTTTGCCCTTCCGAGACTTCCCCATTTGCTGTCTTCCGCTTCGATGAGCGTGATGTTGCAGTTGGGACAGGCCGCCGAAACCATGTCGATGTCGAGCGAGATCTCCGTCGCCCAATCCGAATCGGGGGGTGGAAGCGGATGCTTCTTGCCTTTCTGGTTGAGCTTCTTGAAACAGTGGTTGAGGGTCGAGCAGACCGGCAGCCCAAATTCGTTACGATAGATGAAGAGATCCGATTCGGCCTCCGGATCGTCGAACGCATCGATGAGCGTGACGGTTTGTCCGGCGCCGTTCGTCGTCGAAGGTAGGTTGTAGGCGGCTTGCAGATCGCTCGGAGTGTAGCCGGACGGGGATTGCGATGGAAGGTCGGTGCGGACGATCGCCTCGCAGTACGCGCGGTCCGGATCGCCCAAATGCGGACAGACTTGACGTGTATTGGCCGTCGACACGAGCGGCCATGCCTTGCCCGCTGCGGGAGAAACGCCGCCCGCGCCGCTTTCGCATGCGCAAAGAAGAAATGCCGCTCCCAGCATGCCCGTCAACCATGAGAATCCCCAACGCGCCAACCGTCTAGCCCTCCAAAGAACGGGATCGCTCGACACTAGACATTGTAATACGTGCCTGCCCGCCGTCGAACCGGCAAATCAGCCGATCGTGTGAGTTCGGTGCAGGAAAATGAGGAAGCGTCGTGGTTTGGCCTTGGATTACCGCTTTGCGCCAACCATCGCGCGGGCGCGCTCGAGCAGGAAGGTTCGATCGCGGTTGTTGTGGGCGAGTGATGCCGCGCGCTCGAACTCCGCTCGCGCTTCGTGCATGCGCCCGAGCTTGAAGAGCAGATCGCCGCGCACGCTCGGCAGCAGATGGTAGGTGCGTAGCGCCGGCTCGGCGAGCAGCGCATCAACGATCTCGAGTGCGGCTTGCGCCCCGAACGCCATACCGACCGCCACGGCTCGGTTCAGCTCGATCACCGGCGACGGTGAGAGTGCTGCCAGTGCGTCGTAGAGCGCGGCGATGCGCTCCCACTCCGTTTGCTCGGGCGTTGCGGCGCGCGCATGACAGGCGGCGATGGCGGCCTGCAATCCGTATGGCCCGAGCGCGCCGAGTCTTTCCGCGCGCGCCAGTGCCTTTAGCCCCCGTCCAATGAGCAGGTGATTCCACTTACCGCGGTCTTGATCGAGCAGCAGAATCGGCTCGCCCGAGGGCCCGACGCGCGCGCGCATCCGCGAAGCCTGAAGCTCCATCAACGCCGCGAGACCGTGGACCTCGCCTTCGTGCGGCATGAGAATCGCGAGCATGCGCCCCAGCCGCAGCGCGTCTTCGACCAGCGCCGGCCGCAGTAGGTCATCGCCCGCGGTCGCCGCGTAGCCTTCGTTGAAAATGAGGTAGATCGTCTCCAGAATCGAGGAAAGGCGCGCAGCTCGTTCCGCGCCGGCCGGAACTTCGAAGGGTACGCGCGCCTCCGAGAGCGTGCGCTTCGCGCGAACGATGCGTTGGGCGATCGTTGGCTCGCTCACGAGAAAGGCGCGCGCGATCTCAGGGGTCGTAAGGCCGCCGACGAGCTTGAGCGTCAGCGCGACGTGCGCCTCTTTCGATACGACGGGATGACACGCGACGAAGATCAGCCGCAGCATGTCGTCGTCGATCTCGTCGTACGTCGATGCAGTGTCCCCTTCCGTTTCAATCGAGCTTTCACGCGCGAGCTCGGCGCCCTTGCGCTCGAGGGTTTCGTTGCGGCGAATCTGATCGATCGCGCGTCGTTTCGCAATCGTCATGAGCCACGCGCCGGGATTGCGCGGGATGCCTTGCTCCGGCCACTGTGCGAGCGCCGAAACGAAAGCATCCTGCGCCAGGTCCTCGGCGCGACCGATGTCGCGCAACATACGCGACAAGCGCGCGATCAGCTTGGGCGATTCGATCCGCCAAATCGCCGCGACAGC
>Ga0070765_100000853_pt1 | contig 18087 bp, 18 predicted proteins | sample HubBroMetageWFT5_FD_71516 | JGI IMG/M metagenome (GOLD analysis project Ga0070765, IMG submission 71516) | Warmed and freeze-thawed soil microbial communities from the Hubbard Brook experimental Forest, New Hampshire - Hubbard Brook CCASE Soil... | ecosystem: Environmental > Terrestrial > Soil... | reverse complement strand
AGATCCTGACCCGTGAGATTCTGTGTAAAAGACAGACCCGCGAGAAAGTTGTATCCGGTCAGCGCGTCCGCCTGAGCCTGCTTAGCCACTGCATCATCGTTATGGATCGTGCCGAGCACAATTCCCGGAGGAAATCCGGTGATCGACGTACCGGGCCAGACACCCAGGTCTTGATCCACCACGCTTGGGCCGGTGTTAGTAACGGCCGAGGCGCCCAGAATGCCGAAAGCATTAGCTGAGTTCAGGACGCTGGCGTGAACGTTAACAGCAAGGAGAGGGACAGCGATGAACCAGAGGCGTAGCAGTTTCACGGTAGTATCCCCTTTCGCGAAGTGTAGGGCTGTGCCACTGAAGTATTCGCGGCAACCACCTATGTTGCGCCGGAGCATAGCACTAGTTGCCGCAAAATGCCGCATATCATCACCTATTAGTGACACATATCATCACCTATTAGTGACAATGATGATCAATGAAGGGGGACGAATTAGTGGGGTGCCAATTTGGAATTCATAGCACAAAAATGCCATAAGATTCTCGACGAACTGGCCGCCAAGGCGCAAAAATCGGTTAACATGCAGTGGCCACGCGTCGGGTGTGTCGGGACAGTTGAATGCTGCTTGGATGTCTGCAGTAAGGGTCTACTGCCTCCGTGGCGGCGAGCTCTCCCCGATACCCAAGGAAGTGAGAAGAAGCCTCGACGCGGGGGTCGAGGAGTCAGCCGTGCAGAAGAAGCTGGAACATCCGCCTGGCACGATCGCCGAAATTCCACCGCTGAACCCTCTCAAACTGGTTCCCGGTGTTTCCTTTTCCCTGTCGTTTCGGTTGCTTAGTGTTTCGCGGATTTGTCGCCGAAGAATAGCTCTGTTTTGCCGGAAGAACTTTGACCTTGAGCCGAATCTGATCCTGATCCTACTAGCGGCAGGCGAAAGTCACTTGCACCAGGGAATACTGGCAAAGAGCCTCGGCATCGACAAGAACGCGATGGTGTTTCAGATCGATAAGCTGGAGGTGCGGGGCTTTATCAAGCGCATCCCGGACCCCGACAATCGACGCGCGAGACTTGTTGAATGCACACCCAAGGGCAGGGCTATTGTTGCGGAGATCAAATCGAATTACACGCAGATCGTTCGCTGGGTGCTCTATCCGCTGAGTGGCGTTCAGATAGAGCAGTTCGGGTTATTGCTGGCGCAGATCATAGAAGGGGAGACATCGTTGAAATCACCTGTGCCCCTCGTCCGTTCGAAAGAACATTAGCCGCGAATCGGTTAGATTCCTAGTCCCGTCACTCGCCATCCTGCGCCGTGCACTTTATGGCGGATGTTGAGGGTAATCAGCAGCGCCGTCATGGACTCCACGATGCGGGCGTTCTCCAGCTTGCCGCCGTCGATAGCACGCACGCCGGGGATTTTCACGGCCAGCTCCGACGCGACTTGGCGGGCATTGTCGTCGTCGCTGCAGACGATTACGTCGCAATCAACTTCCTGATCGCCGTTGAGGACGGTTGCGGAGAGGCTGTGGAAAGCAGCCGCGACCGAAACGTTCTTGCCGACGAGTTCGGCTGCCTGCTCGGCAGCCGAGCCCTGCCACACACCGAGAAGGCGCGTGGGGCGGCCTCCGACGGCAGCCGCAAGCGGCACGGTGGCATCGATCAGCACGGTTCCCGGACGGAACGACGGCTTGAGTTGCTTGAGCAGGTCCGCCTGGCCTGCAAACGGGACGGTGAGCACGACGCAGTCGCACATCTTCACTGCCTGAATGTTATCCAGACCTTCGACGCTGCCCAATACTCCCGCCTTCTCGGCGATTTGTGTCGCTGCCGCCTGGGCGCGGGCGGCATCACGCGAGCCGATGACGATTTGTTCTCCAGCGCGGGCCCAGCGAAGCGCTAGACCTGAGCCTTCGGGGCCGGTGCCTCCGACGATGGCGATCACGTGATGCTCCCAGCGGCAACGGGCTCCGTTGCAACGGGGGCATCGCTGTTGAAGTAGTGGGTATACGTGGTGTTGCGCTGAGCCGGAATGCGGCCCAACTCGCGGATGCGCTCCTGGAATTCGTCAACGGAGACGTATTGTCCGGCGGTCGCGCCGGCCAGGCGGGAGATGTTTTCCTCGAACAGCGTGCCGCCGTAATCGTCGGCGCCAGCCAGCATGCATAGCTGGGACACTTCGCGACCGAGCTTCACCCACGACACTTGAATGTGGTTGATTGATCCGGCAAGCATGACGCGGGCAAGCGCGTGGACTTTCAGGTGTTCTTCCAGCGTTCCGCCGGATCGGGCGAGCCCCTGCTCGAACAGCAGCGTGTTGTCGTGGATGAAGCCGAGCGGCACGAACTCGGTAAAGCCTCCGGTGCGCGACTGGATGCTGCGCAACAACAGCAACTGGTTGACCCAGTGGTCTGTGGTTTCGCGGTGACCGTACATCATGGTCGAGGTGCTGCGGATGCCGCACTGATGTGCCGTCTCGATGACTTCGCACCACTGCGCCGTCGTTAGCTTGTTGCGTGAGAGTACGAGGCGCACGGTGTCGTCGAGAATTTCCGCGGCGGTGCCGGGCAGAGTATCGAGGCCGTTGGCCTTCAGCATCAACAGGTAATCGCGGATAGGCATGCCGGTGAGCTCGACGCCATACACCATTTCCATGGGCGAGAAGGCGTGAGCGTGCATCCTTGGAGTGGCCGACTTCACCGCGCGCAATACGTCGCGATAGTAGAACGCAGGAAGATTGCGCGGCAGCCCGCCCTGGATGCAGACTTCGGTCGCTCCCCACGATGCCGCTTGGCGTGACTTCTCGCCGACCTGCTCGGGGGTTAGGAAATAGGCTGTCTCGTCACGCGGACTCACGCTGAAGGCGCAGAACTTGCATCCCACAAAGCAGACGTTGGTGAAATTGATGTTGCGGGTGACGACGTAGCTGATGACATCTCCGGTGAGCCTCCGCCGAATTTCGTTAGCGGCGACGACCAGTCCGAAGAGGTCCACGCCCTGGGCTCGGGCGAGGCGAACGCATTCTTCGTGAGTGAGCACGCCCCCGTCGAGCGAGGCGAGGACTTTCTCCAGCAGCGAGCGCACGTGGGAAGAAACTTGCCCGCATACGTCATTCCAGGAACTATCTTGCAGTGTCCAACGATTGCACCAACTCAAGTCTTGCATTACTTCCCTGCTCTCCGAGTGCGCGGTCTCAGTTGCCGCGCTGGCTTGAAGGTTGCACCCGGCCTGCGCCGGGATGGTCAGCGGAACAAATCCCTCGCGGCGGGACGGACGATCTGTCGCGCACTGCCGCTCCCGCGACGATAGCGATAACCACGAATTATACAAGCCGGAACGAGTGCATTCTTCCCGCACACCAAGCCCGCCAGGCAAGCCAGTTCGTCAGCCACGCACTCCTCTGTGGAGTGCATTTTGTAGCCATAGGCATCACGATGGCCGCGATAGTCGTGAATAGGTTTCATGCCCGCTACGCCGATGGCGACCTCGTTCAGTCCCTCGCGCCAGGCGCGGCCGAAGCTGTCGGCGATAATGACCGGAACGTGCAGCGTAGTGCGCTTCTTGAGTTGGCGATGAATGCGGGCAGCCGAGCGGTCGGGATCAAGCGGCAGCAGCACCGCGGACTTGCCGCCGTCCACATTGGAAACGTCGACGCCGCTGTTGGCGCACACGAAACCGTGCACTGTCTCGGTGATAAGCACGTGTTGGGTGCGCACTACTCGCTTTGCCTCGCCCAAAGCGAGTTCGATGACGCGGGCGTCGGCCTCGTTTTTAGAGGCGAATCGTTTAGCGGCTAGTGATGGCTTCACCGTCGCGAGTTCGACGATGCGGCCTTCCGCCTTGGAAACGATCTTGTGCTTCACCACGAGGATGTCGCCGACATGCAGGCGGAGACCGCCGAGGGCGAGCGCATCGACGACGAGACCGGCGATGGAATCGCCCGGCACCACGTCGCCCATGCCCCAAACCGGGATGGCGTGAAGTTCGGTCATGCCGGTGGGTTCTGGTGCGCGCGGCGAAGGCATCAGCCGGCTGCTTCCCAGGCTTCGGTGACGGGCGATGCAATTCCCCAGGAGCGCAGCAATCGCTGGGCATGGGTATCGCCAGCGCGCTGGACAAGCAACTCCAGTTCGTGAGGATTGTCGATGTCGAGCCCGATGCCCGGCATTTCGAGGATGACCAGAGGCTTACCAGTTTTCTTCATGGCCTCGCAGTGAGGCAGGAAGCTATCGTTGCCAAAGCGCAGCGGGATGATCGATGCCGGGCGGCGCAGGATGCAATTGCTTCCCCGACGATCGTAGGCAGGCACGAACACGGCTCCTTCGTCCAGCGTGGCATCGAGCACGTGATGGAGTTCGGCACCGGTGATCAGCGGAATGTCGCCCGGCACTACGACGGTGGTGTCGAATCCATGCCGCTCGCACCACACTGTCGCCATCTCGATGGCCGCAGTCTCGCTTTCATTGCGTGTGTCTTCGATCACGCCGAAGCCGAACTCCGCCGCCATAACTTGCGCGCGAGAATCGCCGGTCACCAGGAAGACGTCGAGTCGATCCGTGACTCCCGCTGCGGCGCTCATCACATCGCGCAGCATGGCCTCCGCCAGTTGTGAACGTTGCGCCTGGTCGAGGGCCTCGGCCAACCGCTGCTTGGCGTTGGTGAGGTTTTTGACTGGAACCAGCAGAGCGGCGCGCATAGCTAGCTCTTCACTCCACGCGCCTGAAGAGCGGCATGGAGGGTGAAGCGCGCTAGTTCCTGCTTGTCCTCCAACGACTTCATGATGGTGTTGGCGCAGAGGACGTGCAAACCGCCCTCCCGCAGATGGTCAGCATCAGCATGATCTTCGAGATCCACCACCAGCAGGTCAAGGAAATCCTCATACGCTTGCGCCACGCCGGCGATGGTGCTCGGCCATCCTTTGCGCTTCATCAGCAAGCCTGCCGGTCCGGAGACGGCGTTGCCACCGACGATCGGGCTCACGGCGGCCACGGGAGCATCGGTGTGGCGCAGCGCTTCGCGTATGCCAGGCACTGCGAGAATCGGTCCAATGCTTGTGACGGGATTGCTTGGCGCAAGAATTACGGCGTCAGCCGTCTTGATGCTTTCGACAACGCCGGCCGCGGGACGCGCGTGGTCCGCGCCCTCAAACCGCACCGCGCGCACATCAACCTGGTGGCGCTCGCGCACGAAGTACTCCTGAAAGTTCAATGTGCCGTGAGTGGTGTCGAGCATGGTCGCCACGCGATCATCTGACATCGGCAGCACCCGAGCCCGCACCCCCAATTTCGCGGCGAGCTCAGCGGTTACCGCACTCAAAGGCTCGCCCGAACGCAGCAGGGCGGTGCGGGCGAGATGGGTGGCAAGATCAAGATCGCCCAGGCTGAACCAGTCAGGCTGGCCAAAATACTTCATGCGCTCGAGGCAGCGAAAACTGTCGTTCTCGACGCCCCATCCGCGTTCCAGGCTGAGTTGGTCGGCCAGCGCATAGAGGATGGAGTCAATGTCGGGCGAAACGTGCAGTCCCCACCAATCAATGTCGTCGCCCGTGTTGACGATCACGGTGAGATCGTCAGGGGGAACCTCGTGACGAAGTCCCTGGACCAATTTTGCTCCGCCCGTCCCACCTGTCAGAACGACGATCATCTAGGCAGCCCTCGCATAGCCATGATCGTCGGAGGCGGCTAGCAGGCGTCCGGCGAGCAGCCCGCCACGATCGACCACCCCAGATACAAACTCGGGATATACCGGCAGACGCTGGCGGAGTTGCTGTCCGGCGGCCTCGGTGCGGCGCTGCAAGTCCAGCAAGTGCGGCCAAGGCGCTTCGGGATTGATGTAGTCCGGCGTCAGCGGCGAGACACCGCCCCAATCGTCGATGCCGCCTTGCAGGAGGCGCTCGTAATGGACTTCAGTGAGATTGGGCGGCGCCTGAATGTTCATGTCGCGCAGCAGGAGACGCGCCACCGCAATGGTGCGCAGCAGTTCATCGGTGCTGGGTTCCGGCGAATTGGCCATGGGAATTTCAGGCTTGGCGCGGAAGTTCTGGATGATGACTTCCTGAATGTGTCCATAGCGCTGGTTCAGGCGCTGGATGGCGAGCAGCGAATCGACGCGTTCCTCAAGAGTCTCGCCGATGCCGATCAGGATACCGGTTGTAAATGGCACGCCAAGTTTGCCCGCGTCTTCGATTGTCTTAAGGCGCAGCGCGGGAACTTTGTCGGGAGCGTTATCGTGAGCAGCTCCCTTCTGCAGCAGGCGGCTACTGGTGGTCTCGAGCATCAGCCCAAGACTGGGATTGGTGGCGCGCAGGCGCTCGATCCAACCCGCGCTCATCAGGCCGGGATTGGAGTGCGGCAAGAGTGACGTCTCGCGCAATACCAGGTCGCACATGGCTTCGAGGTAGTGCAGCGTGCTGCGATAGCCGCGTTTGCGCAGCAGGTCGCGCATTTCGGGAAATACCGCCTCAGGCTTATCGCCGAGCGAGAACAGTGCTTCAGTACAACCCAGCTTTTCACCCTGCCCCGCGACCTCAAGGACCTGATCGGGCGACATGGTGTGGGCGCCCGGCTGTCCGGGATCGCGGCGATAGGTACAGTAGCTGCAATAGTCGCGGCAAAGGTTGGTGAGCGGGATGAAAACTTTTCGCGAGTAAGTGATGATTCCGGGGCGATATTGTTCCTTCAGGTAGAACGCAGTCGCCAGCAACTCCGGAAATACGGCATCGTCACAACCCATGAGCTGAATTGCAGACTCGCGCGAGACAACCTGGCCCTGGATGACTTCACGCAACAATGCGATCATATCGGCCGAGGATGCGTTCTCGGGCAGCTGCCGTTTTATGGCTTCCACGGACATGGGTATTTGATCGGAGCGCGCAAAGTCTCGCGACTATTATCTTCGAAGGATAGCGCAATGCGGGGCCCGCTGCATCTTCCGTGCGGCTGCACATGGCCCGGGAGTGCTATTGTTCCTGGCGCTCGCGGCAGGCGCCGTAGCGACCGCGGAAGTAGAGAAGTGGAGAGCCTTCCGCGACGGTAACTTCCTTGACTTCAGCGACAAAGATGGTGTGATCGCCCGCGGCGTGATCCTGCACAACGATGCAGTCCAAGTTAGCCAAGGTGTCAGCAACGACCGGCATTCCACTTTTCATGTGATTGTAATGAATGCCGAGGCGACGGGCCGCGTCTGGATTGCGTTCTGGATCGGCAAAAAACTCTGACAGCGCTTCCTGATCTTCCTTCAGAATGCTGACGCCGAAGCGCCCGCGCTCGCGCAGGTGCAAGTAGGTTTCCGCAAGGTGATCGACGCACACCAGCACCAGCGGAGGCCGCAGCGACACCGAGCAGAACGAACTCGCAGTCATGCCGTGCACATGGCCTTCCGTCGTCTCGACGGTGATCACCGTCACCCCGGAGCCGAAGCGTCCCAGAGCGGCGCGAAAATCCTGAGGCGTGACTGAATAGGAACCGTCCATTGGATTGCCGGCCGATATCGAGGGGGGCACTAGTCTCCGTGCAAGGCCCGGCGACCGTATCCTCGCTCACTATACGCGACTTGAGCGCGCGAATTGCAATGGCGGCGGCGTGGGTCTGATACGATACGCGCTGTCCAGAGCACATCTGGAGTGCACCAGTCGATCCTCATCATGAATCAATCGGGAACGTTTCTCACCAGCCGCACAGCAGAGGAGGTGTTTGACCTCCTGGCCGATCCGCAACGCTTCGCGGCGCTGCTTCCGGACTTCGAGAGCCTCTCGATCCAGGACGCTAGTCATTTCACGTTGCGCATCAAAATCGTCATCGGCCAGATCAGCGGTCATGCCAACCTCGACATGGAGCTGTGCGCTGCGGAGGGGCCCAGCCGCGTTGAGTACCGGGGCCAAGGGATTGTGGCTGGCAGCCAACTCGTTTTCGCCATGCGGTTCCAGCTTGGTTCCGTGGGCTCGGGAACCCATGTGAGCTGGCAAGGGGAAGTGTCCGTCGATGGGATGCTGGCAATGATGGCGGGCGGCGTGATCGACTCGATGGGCCGTAGAAACTTCGAAGCAACCGTCGAGCGACTGCAGGATGAGTTACTTGCGAACCGCGCGACGGTTCAAGATTTGCCACCCGCTTCCGGGCCATCTTCTTGATCGCTTGGAACTTCGAGACGGTTTAATGAAACAAATGGTTCATCCTCACACCTTAGTGTGACGCACCTCACCGCCCCCTTTGTGGCAGGCGCACTAGACTGATCTTGGAATTATTAGTACCCGCACACCTGCGGGATTCATGGAGGTTTTATGCAAATTCAGAAACGTATGTTCGTAATCCTGCTGGCGGTGCTGGTGCTCGGCGCCGTAACGCTGCTGACGGCCAGCGACAACTCGATGGCCGGCGTCGGACTCAAGCAGGAGATTACCTTCACAGGCCCAACCGTGATCGGCGGAACGCTAGTTCCCGCGGGCGATTACAAGGTTTCACACCAGATGCAGGGCACCACGCACATCATGATCTTCAAGCAGATCGGCGGCAAGGCGGAAGCTACCGCGAAGTGCAACCTCGTGCCATTGAACGAAAAAGCCAAGACCACCGAGCAGCGCTATACCGAGAACGCCAAGAACGAGCGGGTCCTTGTCGAAATGACCTTCCGCGGCGACACCTCGAAGCATGTTTTGGAGCCGTAAAGACTTTTTTTGAGCGGGAAGATCAGGGCGGCCATGAGAGCCGCCCCTTTTTTGTCCGCGAGCGCGGCGTCGACAACTAGCGAATCGCGTCCTGCAAGGCTAGTCGCAACTGATCGCGCCAGTCTGGCAACTGCAGCCCGAAAATCGATTGCAGCTTCGCGTTCGACAGCACTGAATTAAGCGGTCTCCGCGCGGGTGCGGAGAACTGCTGACTGGTGATGGGCACCACTCGCTTGGCCATCAGGGGAGAGCCATATTCTCCGGTGTCGGCGGGCCACGACGCCAGCGACTCGTAGTCTTCCAGGATCTGCTCGGCGAAGCCGGCCCAGGTTGTCTCGCCAGCCGCGGTGAGATGGAACACTCCGCCATCGGCCCATCCTGACGAATCGCGACGTTGAACGCAGCGGGCAACAATCTGAGCCGTGCCCTCCGCGATGACGCGCGCCCAGGTGGGAGCGCCACGCTGATCGCCGACCATGCGCAGCTCTTCCCTTTCGCGTGCCAGGCGCAACGCCGTCCGCAGAAAGTTCTTACCGCGAATGTCGTAGACCCATGTCGTACGCAGAATGATGTGCGCACATCCGCTGGCGGCGATCAGTTGTTCCCCGGCCAGCTTGGTGCGGCCATAAACGTTGAGAGGGGCGGTGGGATCGTCCTCCACGTAAGGAGCGGCTTTGGCTCCGTCGAAAACGTAGTCTGTGGAATAGTGGACGAGCAGTCCACCGGTGCGGGCCAGCTCCTCGGCGATGCGTCCGGGGGCAGCCGCGTTCACGGTCTGAGCAAGTTCAGGTTCGCTCTCGGCCTTGTCAACCGCAGTGTATGCCGCGGTATTGACGACGACGTCAGGAGCGAGATCTCGCACGAACTTCGCCGCCGCTTCCGGATCGGCAAGATCAAGCTGGTTCCGCGTACAAGCGATCACTTTGCCCAGAGGCGCCAACGTACGCTGCAGTTGCCACCCGATTTGTCCGGTGCTCCCGGTAATCAGCAGGCTCAGGCTCATGGCTGGTAGACGGGAAGACGGTCAGGCGGAATCTGCGCGAGCGGCAGATGGCCCTGGTCTTTGGCGGACAATATCGGCGAAGGCGTGTCCCACTCGATGCCCAGCGCGGGATCGTTCCACAACACGCCACAGTCGTCCGCGGCATCATAGTAGGCGCTGCACTTGTAGAGGAAGTCGGCGGTCTCGGAGCGCACCGCGAATCCGTGTGCGAACCCCTTGGGAAGGTACAGCGCCTGGCAGTTCTCAGCCGACAATATGGCGCCGACCCACTTACCGAAGTTCGGCGAGCCAACGCGGATATCGACAGCGATGTCGAGCACTTCTCCCCGCACCACGCGGCACAGCTTGGCCTGCGGGTAGCGGAGTTGGTAATGCAGCCCGCGCAACACGCCGCATGACGAGTGCGAATGGTTGTCCTGCACGAAGGTCTCATGTACGTCAGCAGCGGCCAGCTCATCCGCGCGGTAAGTCTCCAAGAAGAACCCTCGCGGGTCGCGAAAAACGCGCGGCTTGATCAGCAGCACTCCGGGAAGAGAGGTTTCAACGATCTCCAAGCAAGCCCTCGGGCGGCGCACCGAACTGCGCAGCGATGACATCGGGTGAAGCAAAAGGAAGATTATAATCCGTGGTTCCTGATCATGCCCCGCTGCTCGGTCATCGTAGTCACCTACAACTCGGGCGCGCAAATCGAAGCGTGCCTGCGCGCGCTGGCGCCGCAAGATTGCGAGATCGTGGTGGTCGACAATGCCTCGCAGGACGACACCGTGGCGCGCGTGCGCGCACTGGAAGAGCAGATGCCCCTGCAGTTGCTAACCATCTCGCGCAACATCGGCTTTGCTGGAGGAGTAAATCAAGGTGTCCGTGCTGCCGGGAGCGATGTGCTGCTGATCCTCAATCCGGATGCGATAGCGGAGCCGGCGGCCATCGATGCGATTGTCGATTGCCTCGCAACGTCGGGTGCCACTGCCGCAGGTGGGGCGCTGCTGGAGAGCGACGGCCAACCTGCGAGGGGCTTCGCCTTCCGCAGGATTCCGACGCTAACTACTTTGCTCTTCGAAGTGCTGTTGGTAAATCAGGTTTGGCCGCGAAATCCGGTGAATCGGCGTTACCGTTGCCTCGATGCCGACTATTCCAAGCAGCAGCCCGTCGAGCAGCCAGCAGGAGCGTGTCTAGCCGTCACGCGCAAAGCCTGGGACTCAGTGCAGGGCATGGACGCAACTTTTTATCCCGTGTGGTTCGAGGACGTGGATTTCTGCAAGCGATTGCTCGATCAGGGAGGGTCAATTATCTATTGCCCGACCGCACGCCTTCATCACAGCGGGGCCCATAGTGTTGGACACCTGAAATTCGGTGACAAACAGATGTTCTGGTATCAGAACATGGTGCGCTACGCCAAGAAGCACTTCACGTCCGCGAAAGTACTGGTTCTGCGGATCGCGATCTTCAAAGGGATGCTATTGCGCATGCTCGCGTCGCTTTTCGGAGGTGGGCCGCGCGATCTTCCGCCGGGTGAGCCTATTCGCAGCTATGCGCGGGTGGCGCGCTGGGCGATCGGTCTGGGTGGACAAAGTAACGACAGACCGACTTAGCTTTCATCTGCGACTCAGTACTTCCTCAAACAACTTCTCGTATTGCTCGGCAACGTCGTCCCAGCGATAGAGAGAGCGAGCGAGCGCGCCGGCGCGAGCAGCCCATTTTTCGCGCGCCGCAGGATCATCCAGCAGAGCTTGCAACTTCTCCGCCAGATCGTCTGCTGACTCGCTGAATCGAATCGCGGCATCGCCCGCAGTTGCATTATTTTCAGGTGACTCGAGATACAGCACCGGGTTCTCAGCCGCCATGGCCTCAATCAGCGCCGGATGCACACCGCCAACTTCACACGCGAACACGAAGACGCCGGCGTTTTTCTGCAGGGCCCAGTAGCCATCGCCGTAAATCGCTCCGGTAAAACTGACGCGATCGTCGGCCAATTGCTTGAGCCGCTCGACGTAGGCGCTGTCGTAGCGGTTATCGCCAACCATCACCAGCGGCCAGTCACTGCGCACCTTCCGCCAGGCTTCGAGCACAAGGTCGGGATTATTCTCCGGCTCGAGACGGCTGACATACAGCACATAGTGCCCGGGTTGCAGATTGAATCCGTCGAGTTTGTGTTCGCCCTGCGGAACATCGGAACCGTATCCGATCAGCGTCGATTGCTTGCGATAGCGCTTGCGATAGTAATCCTGAATAGGCTCGGCGTCAGTCACCACGCGAGTGGGCGTGTGCACCGATAACCATTCGCAGAAGTGCAGCGCTGCCTGTCCGAGGGCGTTCCACTTGCCGCGTTGCCGATCGAGGCCATCGACGTTCAGCACGACCGGTTTCCCGAACAATCGCGGGAGCCACGCGAAAGGGCTGTTGGCGACATTACAGAGCAGCACGACGTCGTAGCTGCCGAACGCCGCGTGCGCCATGGAAAGCAAGCCGCTGGACCACGTATCCAAATGCTTCTGATGGATGCTGGGCAAGATCACACGCCGGACGCGCTTGTCGTACACGTCATCCGGCGTCGTGAATGGCTTGCGGCAATACACCGTGACGTCGTGCCCGCGATCCGCCAGGGTCGAGCTGACTTTCTCGGCGAACTGCTCGAACCCGCCATAGCGATTGGGAATGCCTCGCGTACCGACAATTGCAATCTTCAAGTCCGCTCCCGGGAGATGGAGGTTTCAGCCGTAGCGGCCGTCGGCGCTGCAACGGGAATCGCAGTAGTGGTGACGTCTGCGAAGGCAGCTCGCGGAGTGTCACTGAACCACCAAATTAAGTTCCGGTCCAAGACCCTGCGGCGCGATTGAATGATTGCCCGTTTATGCCGGATGCTGCGCCGCACTTTCCACGGATAGACTAGCGCCGAGAACAATCGACGGTCGCGCAGCACGGCGTAGCCGACTGTCATCAGGTCGCGCCATGCCACCGGCCAGAAGAGTTTCCAGCAAAGCCAACCGGAGGCGTTTTTGCCGCGCATCAGAAAGCGGTTCTTCAGCGAATGCCAGTTAATGGCAAGCGGCAGTTGCTCGCGGCGCTCGGGCGTGACCCGCCGCACGTGCCACGCGACTGCTGAGGGCGTGTACAGGCACTTCCAGCCCATCACCTGCGCTCGCCAAGCCAGGTCGGCGTCCTCGCGATAGGAAAAGAAATCCTCATCGAAGAACTCGCCATCCACTGAGACAGCTTCCACAAACGCCCGTCGAAACATGGCTGCCGCACCCGTCGAGCCGAACACATATTGCGCGCGATCGTATTGGCCGTGGTCGGTTTCTTCCGCGCCGCGGTCGAGGTGGCGCATGTTGCGAGTGAAATAGATGCCGGTCGAATCGATGATGCGGGTCTGATGCGGCTCATTCGCAGGATCCCAGCGCAACAGCTTGCCGCAAATCGAGCCTACCTCCGGATGCACCTCTCCGGCCTCAACCAGGCGTCCTACAAAGTCTTCAGCCAGCAACACATCGGGATTGAGGCAGAGCAGCCACTCCCCCTTTGCGGCGCGGATGGCCTGGTTTTGCCCGGCGGCAAAGCCCACATTACGCTCGTTGTAGATGACCCGCCATTTCCGCTCGCGAGGCCGCAAGAACTCCCGCGTCGCGTCCGTCGAAGCGTTATCGACGACGACCACTTCTACATCACCGTACTGCTGCCGGTCGATCGACGCGAAGCATTGTTCGAGGTACTCTGCCGAGTTCCAGGTGACAATGAGGACTGAGACCATCAGCCCTAGTATGCACCCCGGCCCGAGATGACGATGGGGATGGTGCGCAGGAAGATCTTGGCGTCGAGCCACAGGGACCAGTTGTCGATATAGGCGAGGTCAAGCTGAATCCAGCGGTGGAACTCGATGTCGCTGCGGCCTTCGATGACCCAGATGCAGGTCAAGCCGGGGCGCATCCGCAAGCGGCGGCGCTGCCACGCCTCATACTTTTCCACCTCATCGGGAATCGCTGGACGCGGGCCAACGAACGACATATCACCGCGGAGGATGTTCCATAGTTGCGGTAGTTCATCGAGACTGAAGCGCCGCAACAGCCGGCCGACAGATGTGATGCGCGGATCATCGCTGATCTTGAACGCTGGTCCGTCGCGTTCGTTGAGTTGGTGGAGTTCAGCGCGCAGCTGCTCGGCATTGTTGACCATCGAGCGGAACTTGTAGAGCGTGAACTGACGGCCACCCAAGCCACAGCGTGTCTGACGAAACAAAACCTCGCCGGGTGAAGTGATGCGGATCGCGGCCGCAATTGCCGCCAGTACCGGGGCCAGTAGGACCAGCGAGAAAGCTGCAACCATCACATCGAAGACACGCTTGCAAAACAAGAGCAATTCGCTCTCCGGAGCGCTGGAGAGGCTGAGCAACGGGACGTCGTGGAAATTCTCCAGATAGATCCGCGAATACGCCTCGGGCAGAAACTCCAGTTGCACCCGGATCTTCACGCCGACGTTGGCGCAATGCGCCATGAGCGGCTCCAATCGCGCGAGCTCCTGCATGTTGACGGCAAATACAACCTCGTCGATGACCCGGTCCTGCAGGACCTGCTCCATCTGACTCGGCGGAAAGACCTCGTAATGGCCGAAGCGATCGCTCAGCTTGGATCCCTCGCTGTTCGGGTCTACGAACCCAACCAGACGAAGTCCCATGCCGCGACTGTCTTCGATGAGCGCCGCCATCTCGCGCGCCCGGCTCCCGCATCCCACAATGACGAAGTAGTGGTAGCGCTTTAGGCGCTTTCGCATCCACGCGATGCCGTTATAGGAGAGGTAACGCCCGACCAGCAACAGCACGAAGTCCACCACACCGACCAGCAATACGTAAGTGCGGCTGATGTCGATACGCTGGAAAAGATAGAGTCCGGCGTAGATGATGACCAGCACGAGGGCAAGCTGGTTCAACAGGTTCAGAACAAGCTGGATGGGGTTCGACATCTCCAGGTCGCGATAGAACCGGGAGGCATAGCCCACCACCGCCCAGGCCAGCAGGAACCAAAACATGAGCGGCACATAATGACTGAAGGGATAAATGCCGGGCAAATGCCGGCTAAAGAACTCGAATTGCACCAGGAAAGTGCGCAGCACGTAGGCCGCGGCAAACGCGACACCTGTGACCGCCAGGTCTTGCAGCAGGGTCACGGTGCTCAGAAACTTGGAGCGTCGATCAAACACGGCGTTAGCGGGATCCTGGTTGGATTTAGACGAAGGGATGTTTTAGCACAAAAGGAGCAGAAATCGTTAAGGAGGCCATAATAGCGGCCTTACTACGCATTCGTGCATGGGAAACTGGAGAACAAACACTCCAGACTGTCACCACGATTGTACACCGTATAAACCGGCATTTTCGAGTTGAAATGTAAGCACGTACACCATGGTAAGCCAGGGTGCCACCTACGTCCATGCGGCAAAGCATCATGCGGCGCGCCGCCCGTTTAGTCGTTGAAATGCAGACATCGTGCAATATCGATTTTCTGAATGTAGGAGGCCGAAATTCTTGTGACCTAGGGACTCGACACCAATATCCAGAAGGGTGCGTGGCCCACGTTTGTGGGTTATGCAACTCGTTACCTAATAACTTTCAAGGCTCGTTCGGTCGGCGGCCGCCAACAGTGATATTTTGGCTTTTACAGGTAAGATTAAGATTAGTTTGACTTCTCTGATGGCCATTGCAGCAAGCAACTCCGTTCCCGGAGCGAATCAGCCACCCTCACCAGCCAATCCTTCAGTCCACAGTTCAGATAGAGGCCCGTCGGTCTGGCTGAGGTTCCTTGATCCCGCCATCTTCGGATTTTTTGTTTTGTTTGTCGTAACGCTGCCGCATTCCATCAAGGGCGCGGAGCGCGCCTGGAAAGTCGCATTTGTTCTCTGGTTATTCAAGCTTGCAATCGAACGGGTTCGGCCGTTCAAACAACCCCTCGCCGCACCTCTTCTGGCGTACGTAACACTGAGCGCAATTTCTACCATATTATCGCCCGATCCCTACTTGAGTTGGGACCGGATGAAGTTTGTCTGCCTCTTCCTGGTTGGTGTGGTGTTCGCGCAAAACCTGAAGCGGCTGTCGCAAGTGCGGTGGCTGTTAACCTTGCTGGTTCTATCGGGATTGGCCGCCGCGCTATACACAGGCTGGCAGTACACCTACGGCGTAGGGGTTCGACTGCTCGAGTTTCCGCCATCATCGCGGCTGTCGCAAGTGGGCTTCGCCCCGGGCGACATCGTCTTTTCATTCGCGGGACACAAAGTACACACCCCCGAGCAGCTGACAAGCACTGTGGAGGAAACTCCACCTACAGCGCGAGTTGAGGTCCGGTGTTTTCGCGGCCTGGGATTCAAACAAGTCACGTTGGTGGCAAGCCCGGATGACTTTGTGCGATCGGGACTCGGCACGTCCTCCGTCAAACTCGACCGCGGCAAGCCTATCCGAGCGCAAGGCACACTGGGACACTATGTGGTGTTTGCCGAGATGCTGGCGCAGCTTGGCTGCATGGCATGGGCATTGTTGCTCTCCACCAGGCGTGGACAAACCGGTTGGCAATTGTTGTACGGCATTGCGTTCGGGGGCATCACAGCTGCCATGTTCGCGACGGAGACCCGTGCCGCGGTTGTGGGACTTGTGCTCAGCTGTCTACTGGCACTGCTGTTGCTTATCCGGGGCGTCGCGCGCGCAACGGCTATTGTCGTGCTCCTCGCCATCCTGGCCGGTGCGGTCCTTTGGATTCAGCATACCCGGCGTATCCAATGGGTGGACCGCAATGACATCGGAACTCACTTTCGGGTTTTGATGTGGGAGGACGGGATCCGTCTGGTCCGAGAACATCCCTGGTTCGGTGTGGGTATGGAAACCGTGCGCGTGCACTACCGCGAATGGAACATCCGGGGATTCATTCAGTACAACGTGTTGTCGCACTTCCATTCCACGTTTCTGCAGATTGCCGTGGAGCGCGGCATCCCGGCACTCTTGGCGTGGTTGTGGTTCTGTGTCGCCTACGTCGTGTTTCTTTTCCGCCTCATTCGCCGCCTGCGCGATCAGAGTCGGTTCGCCAGCGGGGTTGTAGTTGGAGTGCTTGCCAGTTTCGCCGCATTCACCTTTTCTTCTTTCGTTCATTACAATCTCGGCGAAGAACCTCTGGCGATGATTCTCTTTTTCTACTACGGACTGGCGGCCGCCGTGGACCGTATAACCGCAACCCCTGGCGCGGTAGACGCGTACTAACCGTTGGACGTTACTTGTGGCGGGTCCTCCATCAGCAGTGGGGACCTGAAGTGTGGCAGCTCCGAACTAGGGTAGTGCAGAATTGAAACTATGAAATTGGCGCCGGATGAAAACACGGTCGAACGTATTAAGCAGACCGAGCGCACGTGGCATGATTCGCATTACGAAATGCATGCTGAATATGCATATCCAGAGACTCTCGAAGACTTCGAACGAATATTCGTGAAGGGCCAGATCTCTTGTTTCTGCGATGGCGGGTGGAGTTGGTGGGGAGATGCGCGACGAGAAGCCATCGATGCCGTGGGAGACGTCAGCGGACTTCGTGTGTTGGACTACGGTTGCGGTTACGGCGGTCTGGGATTGTATCTAAGCCTGAAAGGTGCACAGGTGTGGGGTTTTGATCTCTCTCTCCCCGCGGTTGGGACCGCGAATAGGGCTGCTCAACGTTATGGTTTGGCCGCCGACTTCGCGCAAATGGACGCATCAGACCTGACTTATCCGGATGAATTCTTCGACCTGGTCATCGGCTTCGGAGTTTTGCATCACGTGATCAAATACCCAGGGACTGATTCGCATCTGCTTCGCATCCTGAAGCCACGCGCGAGAGCGGTCTTCCACGAGACACTCTGGGACAACCCCCTCATCAATTTCGCGCGGAGATTCACCACGGCGCATTCAGACGCGGGGGACACAGCCCTAACTCACCACGAGATTCGCAGGTTCTGCCAAGAATTTAGCCATGTGCAGCTCGAAAAGCGTCACTTGCTTTACATGTTAAAGCGGCTGGCGAAACTGCCTCCCACGGACTGGAACGCACCGCTAGCGCTTCGCCCTTTTTGGCGCGCAATGAAAGCGCTGGATCATCAGATTCTGCAATTAGCACCGTTGCGGTGCTACTGCGGTGAGGTCGTAGTTTACCTTCAGAAGTGACACCTTCGCGCTGTTCCCACGGATCACCCCGCGCCGCTACTTACCGATCGACTTCCATTGGAATTGCATGACTTCGCCAAAGTGCCGCATCACGAACTGGGGATCGTGCCGCCCGGGATAGATGTGAAACTCGTTCGGGACGCCGCGCGAATCGAGCAGTTGGTGTAGCTTCTGGCCTCCCTGCTCAAAGCCGTAATCATCGTTGTTGCCCACATCGAAATAGATCTTCATTCGCTTGAGTTCCGCCGCCGGATCGGTCTTCGCGTAGTAGAAAACGTTGG
>Ga0070765_100000852_pt1 | contig 18087 bp, 12 predicted proteins | sample HubBroMetageWFT5_FD_71516 | JGI IMG/M metagenome (GOLD analysis project Ga0070765, IMG submission 71516) | Warmed and freeze-thawed soil microbial communities from the Hubbard Brook experimental Forest, New Hampshire - Hubbard Brook CCASE Soil... | ecosystem: Environmental > Terrestrial > Soil... | reverse complement strand
AACTTTCCACGCACGTTGTCAGGAATAATCATTACCGCGAAGAAGGAAACCAGCGAGGTGAACACCAAGCTGTAAATAAAGATGACCAGGCCGGCCTTTTTCAGATTACGCAGCTTGGGATGTTCGATTTCCCGATAAACTTGCGCGAGCGACTCTTCACCGCTCATGGCCAACACCGAATGCCCCAACCCCACAAGAATTGCGATCAGCGTGATCGCATGCGCCCATTGATAGCGATCGAGCCAGCCAAGCGATCCCCTGTCGAGCTTCATATTCTGGGGCAACGGTGCGGGAGGAAGGTGCCAGCCACCGCGAGCGTACAAGGTGTAAAAACACCATCCAATCAGGACAATCACCATGATTGTGGTGAGCTGCATGATGCGCAGTGCCTTCCCGCTTGATTCCGGGACACCCTTGATGTTTTCCCACCAGAAATAAAGCGTGATGAGGATGGCAACTGCCGCTGCAGTGCCGTTCACGTGAAGATGAATGGGAATATGCGCGAAGACAAATAGTTCGTTGAGCACACCCACGAGATATTGGCCGGCCGACACGCCGCTGATCGGCCCGGTGAGTACGTAGTCAAACATCAGCGCCGAAACGGAAAACTTTGCCAGCGTTCCGCCCAGCGCCTCTTTCACCACGCGGTACACGCCGCCGCGGACAAACATGCTGCAGCTTTCAACGTAAATCGCGCGCACAGCATATGAGAACAGCATGATGCCGAGGATGAACCACGGAGCCGTCTTGCCGATGAATTGTTCTGCTTCGCCGCCGGCGTAATAGGCCGATGATGCAAGGTCATTCAGGACGATCGCGGCAGCGCGCCAGAAAGAAATGAACGCCAGCATGGCCGTAGTGGCCACGAGGACCTTCGCAACCGGGCGTACCCTACCTGGGGTGAAAATGTGGCCGGTGGAGTCGGATGACATACGTTATGAAGTGAGGTGAAGAACTATACGTTGAATTTGGCGCAAAAACAAAGTGTTGCTCGTTCCAAATTTCTTCCCGGAAAAAGTGCCGAGACAGCGCGCAGAAGTGATCGGCATCAGGAAGCGTCTTATTTTGCCACGGGTCGAAACTCACGCTGACACGCCTCACACGGACAGATCTCGCGCAAATGTTCGAAGCTGTATATCCCGGTCGCATGGCTATCGGAAAACTCTATCTGCACGGCATAGTTCCCTACGGCCGTTGCGCTCTTGGCCGTTACTCGCGGCTTAAACATTGGCAGCACGGTACTTGAAGCATTTCCGCTGGCGGAAGAGGCCACTCGTGCTTTCTTCTCGCGTTCGTCATTGCACAGAGCGCACGGACAATTTTCCCGCAGGTAAGGGAAATCGAAGTGGCTCGCGTGGCCATCGGACCATGTGACGTCAACACCCTCGCCCGTTGTGACCCGCACTTTCACGTCCATCGGTCTCTTTCGCACATCGTGTGGTATCGGCATTGCTTCAATTCTAGCAGACTCGTGCCAGCACCTCGGTGTTCCTGTCAATTGGAAGCCATGGAAACTTTTGCAATAATCTGCGAGCGCCGGGATGGTAGGCTTTGGGTCTTGCTTAACTGGCTGGGGCGGAAGAAGGCAAAATGGATTGGCTGCAAGAACGCGCGCGGCTGCGATTTGAAATTCACTCATTACCGTTCGACAGAGCCACAAGCGTCCCTCGATTCATCTCCTTTCTGATTTTTGCGGCTTTCGTGGGCCTTAATCCCGCTCACGCTCAGGCAATTCCCGCGGGCAAGAAATGTCCTCCACCGACTCGCCGGGACGACGCCGTAGAGACAATTCACGGCGTATCAATAGCAGACCCCTATCGATGGCTCGAAGATCAGAATAGCCCGGAAACGCGCGCATGGATTGAAGCGCAAGATCGTTGTACTGCTGCGCTGCTCGAAGCCGCACCGAACCGCGCAGAAATCACAAAGCGTCTCAGCGAATTAATGAAGGTTGACTCGTTCGACGTGCCGGTCGCACGCAATGGATATTATTTTTTCTTGAAGCGGGGCAGAGATCAAGATTTATCAGTTATCTACCGTCGGCGCGGTCTTCAGGGTGCTGACGAAGTGATGGTTGACCCAAATCCACTGAGCGCGGATCACTCGCTCAGTGTAGAACTGCTCGACGTTTCCTGCGATGGCTCACTTTTGGCTTACGCAGTTCGATCCGGCGGTGAGGACGAAGTTGTCGTCCACTTCCTTGAGACCGCAACGCACAGAGAACTGCCCGAGCAACTTCCCAAGGGACTCTATGGAGATCTCGGCGGAGTTACCTTTCAGCGTGACAACATCGGCGTATATTATCCGCGCATGCAGCCCGAAGGCATGCGCATTTTTCATCACGTCTTGCGCACTCCGGTCACTGAAGACAAGGAAATCTTCGGAAAAGGTTATGGGCGCGATAAAGATATCGGGCTGCAGCTTTCGCAAGACGGCCGCTATCTCCTCATCAGAGTATTGTCCGGCGCGCAATCCGAACTTCATTTTCAGGATTTGCAGAATGCCGGGGTGATACGAACCGTGGTAAAAGATATTCCCGCTCTTTTCTATGGAGAAATTCAAGACGGCGCATTATACGTTTCTACGAACTGGAAAGCCCCCCATTGGCACGTCTTTCGCGTGGATTTGCAAAATCCCGCGCCGGAAGCTTGGAAGGAAATCATTCCTGAGACCGATGCTGCAATTGAAAAAGTAAGTCTGGCCGGCGGAAAAATTCTGGTGCAATACGTTCGCAACGCCGCCTCGCAACTGAAAGTGTTTGACACAGACGGCAAGCCCGCTGGCGATGTGCCGTTACCCGGTATCGGGACTGTCGCCAGTTCAAGCGGCGACTGGTCCCGGCAAGATGTCTTTGTATATTTTCACTCCTTCAATGTTCCTCCGGCGATTTATGCCTGCGGCCTAAACAATGGAAAAATGGAATCTTGGGCCAGCCCTGGCGTTCCCTTCGACGGAAAAGCCTACACCGTTGAACAAGTTTGGTATGAGTCCAAAGACAAAACGCGTGTGCCCATGTTTCTTTTTTACAAGAAAGGGCTGGTCCGCGACGGCGCGCGCCCGGTCTGGCTCACCGGTTATGGCGGATTTGGCTACAACCTCACCCCTTACTTCTTCGCGAGCGCAGCCGCATGGGTAGAGGCTGGAGGAATATTTGCGCAACCAAATCTACGGGGCGGCGGAGAGCTCGGAGAAGAATGGCATCGCAACGGAATGCTTGATAAGAAACAAAATGTCTTTGACGACTTTGAATCCGCGGCGGAGTGGCTGATCGCAAGGGGTTACACCAATCCGAAAAAACTGGCGATTGAAGGTGGCAGCAATGGCGGGATTTTGGTGGGCGCGGCGCTCACGCAAAAGCCGGAACTCTATCAAGCCGTCATTTGCGAGTACCCGGTGCTTGACATGCTCCGTTACCAGATTTTCGAAGACGGGCCTTTTTGGGTGCCCGAGTTCGGTTCCGCGGATGATCCCGCGCAGTTCAAATATTTATACGCTTACTCGCCTTATCACAATGTGAAAACTGGCGTGAAGTATCCTGCGGTCCTTCTTATCACAGGCGACGGAGATACACGCGTCGCGCCGCTGCACGCGCGGAAAATGGCCGCACGCCTGCAAGCCGCCACTGCTTCGGATCGTCCAATTTTGTTGCTCTACGATACGAAGTCGGGGCATTCGCAAGGCGGTTCTCTTACGAAGCAAATTGAAGAGCAAACCAACATGGTTAGTTTTCTCTTCCTGGAACTCGGAGTGAAAGCGAACTAGCTCGAGTTCCTGAGTCCGACTACCTATAAGCGTTCTGTGACGCATCATTCGAGGGCGTGACTTTCACCAAGCGCCCATGCGCGAATTCGATGCGTCGATCCGCAAGATTTCCGATGGCAGGATCGTGCGTCACCATCAGAATTGTGTGTCCCTCGTTGTGCAACTCACGAAAGAGCTGGATTACGGTTTCTTCGTTCGCTTCGTCGAGATTTCCGGTGGGTTCGTCAGCCAGAATCAGTTTCGGATGATTGATCAGCGCGCGTGCGACGGCCACACGTTGCTGCTCACCGCCGGAAAGCGCGCCGGGAAGATGCTCGATGCGATCGCTCAAGCCTACGCGTTCAAGCGCTACCTGCGCTTCTTTTTCATCCGTGGTGCTGTGGAAGTATTGAGCCAACATCACGTTTTCAACCGCCGTCAGATACGGCACCAGATGAAATTGCTGAAAAATAAATCCAATCTTTTGTGCTCTAAAACGACTGAGCCCGGATTCGTCCAGCCGCGCGACGTCTACTCCGTCCACAATCGCCTGTCCTGAAGTGGGGGTGTCCAGACCGCCTAAAATATTAATTAGTGTCGTCTTTCCAGAGCCCGAAGGTCCCATAATGGCAATCCATTCACCCGCGTCCACCTTGAACGAAACGCCCGCAAGCGCGCGCACCTTTCCGAATTCTTTGCGCAGGTCATCCACTTGTACGAGCGTCCTCACTTATTGCTCCCGAAAAATTATCGCTGGTTTTACTTTGCCGAGCAGACGTAATGGAAGCGCTCCCGCAAGTGCGATCGCCACCATAAGAATGGTCGTGACTGGAAGGATTTCCCAACGCGGCGAAATTGCCTGGCCAAAAACACGTTGACCCATCCAGCGTGAAAGCCCCCATCCTAAGATCGCACCGATAAATCCTCCCGCCGCGCCCAACACTCCCACTTCGGCCATAAATAAAGTTACGATCTGTCCGATCGATCCGCCGAGCGCCTTCATCAGGCCCACGTCCTGCCGCCGTTCCATAGCCAGCGCCGCCATCGTGCCTAGAACGCAAAGAGCTGTCAGCACGGAAATCAGTACAATCATGGAAACGATGAGCAAGCGGATGCGGCTCAGCAGGTCGCCCTCCGCTTCGGTGATTTGCCGAATCGGTTTAACTTCATAAGCCGGCAACGCAGAAGCGAGCCGCGCTGCATAGTACGAAATACTCGTGGTCGTTCCACTCACGCTCAACTGAGCGAAGCTGATTTGTCCGGGAAGGCCTGCGAGGTATTGCGCTTCTGGCAGGCCCACGAATACCTGGTTATCTTCCGCACCACCGGCATCGATGATTCCGGCCACATTAAGCCGCCTATTTTTTCTTAAGTACGTCAGATTCAGGGCGTTGCCTACGGTAAGCTTGAGCTGCTGCGCGACGTTACGCCCAACTAGGCAGGCGGTTCGTTGAGCCGGGGCCGGTTTCCACTGGCCCTCAATTCTCCAGGCTGGCTCAAGCTTCGGCAATGCTTCGAGATTGGTTCCAGCGATAACCGCCGCGGTGTTCTGTGCGCTCCCAACAATATAGAGGAAGGGTGCGGCTGCGACGACATTGTTTTCTTTTACACTTTGAATCGCGGCCGATACTTCGCTCTCGCTCATCAGTTCGGCTGGGCTGCTGCTAGTGATTTGCCCGTTGCGAGGCGAAATCAACAGGTTCGCGCCCAACGTGCGAAATTCCTGTGTCAGTTTGCGCTCGATGTCAAATTCAAGATTCAGCAGGGCAGAAACCACCATGGCGCAACTAACCAGCGCGAGAATGGCTACAGCTAATCTTTCACCGCTTCCGCGCAAAAGTTTACAAAGCAGGCGCCAAAACATTATTCGCCCCGCAGAATAGGTGCGGGATTGAAGCGTGCTGCGCGTCGCAGAGGAATCACACTTCCGGTAAAAGCCACAATCGCGGCGAGGCCAAGGACCACGGGAAATAAAATCAGACGCGGCGAAGCGGGCGTGCCAAAAATGCTGGAGCCCAGACTGCGGGCCAAGAGCGCGCCTAGAACAAAGCCCATGGAAGCGCCGGCAATGGCCAGCAGGAGTTGTTCCGCCAAGAATATTCCTGCGATCAACGTGTTGGTTGCTCCCAGAGCCTTCATGACGCCGACTTCCCCGCGCCGTTCGAGCACGGTAGTCGCTGATGTTGCCGCTACCGCCAGTCCCGCCGCTATCAGGGCCGTGAGCGTGACAATCCATAGCAACGTACTCACACGCGAAAGAATGTTTCCTTCCGTGTCAGCCACGCGGCGAATCGTGCGCACCTCTGTGCCGGGTAATACGGTTTTGATTTGGAAAGCAATCGAAGAAATATAAGGTGAGCAAAACCAGCGATCGTATTCCGTCGGTGTCATTTTTAGTGGATCGCGTTCTGAGAAAGCATCCGCAGGTTTCGTCAGCGCGCTAACGAATAGCTGTCGGAACACCCCTGGATGACCAGATAGATTTTGAGCAATTTCCAACGGTGCGAGAACAGCTTTATCTTCCGCGTCGTCCGTGGAAACGATGCCAACGACTTGCAGAGGAGTTCCCTTCGCAAGGGTCGAGTGGTGGACAGGCTCCCCACCGGTGGTGTTGCTAACGTAAATAACCTTCCCCGGAACGATTCCCGGCATGGTTTGCGCCAACGCCGCTCCAATTACGCATTCGTTCGCGCCATCACGAAACCAACGGCCGCGAATTTTCCACCACGGATGCGTCACGCTCACGCCAGTCTGGAAGGTTGTACCATCCGGCACCGGCACTTCTTTTGCATTCCATGTGCCGACCAGCATCGTGCGCGCGGGTGCAGCGTCGTCAGATTGCTGGATCGCGATCGGAACATCCAGAAATGGAGTGAAACCCAAAACGTTGTGCCGCCAGAAGATTGTTTTAAGCTTGCCAAGATCGGCTTGGCTCAAATATGCGCCTTCATTCACCGGACGATAATCCACGCCGCCAATTTCTACCGGAAGCGTGTCCGACTGCGGGGTGACGAGCAAATTCGCGCCAAGACTGCGAAACTCTCGGGCTAGCCTATCGCCCACTTCCAGCGCAATGGTCAACGTTGAAGTCGCCACCGCCATGCCTACAACCAGCGCCGCAGCGGTAAGCAGTTTCCGGCGCGGATTACGAATGAAGGATTCTTTTACCAGGCGGCCGAACATTTGTTAGGAGTGAATCCTGGAGGCGGAATCGGCCAGCGCCGATAAATCCACAACCACTTCTCCAGCTTGAATTCGGGACCTTACCGCGATGGGATTGCAACCGCCAGATTGACCGATGGAAGGAATATAAATTGCCGCGGCGCAATTTCGGCAGATTACATTCTGCCCTTCCTGACGATATCCTGCCCTGCCACAGATCTGGCAAGCATCCAGCGCCGTGGCGTAGTCGCCATTCTGCTTGTGAATCACCATAAACCGTATGACGTCCCCATTCACGTCCGCCGTATAAAAATGCAAGCTCGCATCGGTGAGTTCGGAAAGCGGAATGCGCACCTGGCCATTCTGTGCCACCAGAGTCTGCGCCGGTGAAGGCGCTGCCGCCGATCGCGCGTATACATACTCTGCTGCAAACGACAAAACAACCGCCACGCAGAGCACCGCGGCCGCGAAACTCCAACGCCGCTGCCGGCGAAATTCCCATTCCCGCATCCGCCGTTCAGCTGGATTCGCCGGTTCGGAGCTTGCAGGCTTCTTCGCGCCGAACCACTCGCGCAATACGACCAGCGCAGCCACGCCCAGGATTACCACGAAAAAGAAAACCTCGTTACGCACGATGGGACCGATCGCGGCCATTTCTCTTTTGCTCGCAGGAATCCACATAGCTTCGCTCAATTCGTGCACGCCAGTAAGCAAAAGCTGAAACGCCACTACCATCAAAATTGCGCTGGTGGCCGCGAAAAATCGATGAAGAGGAATCCGCAACGTCCCTTGAAAAAAGAAAAGACCCACAGCAATCGCTATCGCAATCCCCAGTCCGGTTCCAATCCATACTTGCACCCCCGCGCTCGATAGCTCCACCGCGCGCAGGATTAAAACCAGTTCCGCTCCTTCACGCAAGACCATCAAAAATACAAAGAATCCAATGCCCCAACCGGCGGCCCGTGTGGATTTCTGCGCATAGGTTTCCACGCGCTGCTCGATCTCTTTTTTCAAGTGGCGCGCAACGCGATTCATCCACACAATCATGGTGACCACCAGAACAGCGGCGGCCAGCATCAACAAACCTTCAAAACCGTCTTCGCTCACCTGCCAGCGCTGCAACAGCAATGCCGCAACAAAGCTGGCAGCCGAAGCGAGAATCACCCCGCCCCAGACGTATGACGCCAACGCGCGGCGCCCAGTACGATTCAGGTAAACGAGGACGATACCGACGACAAGCGCGGCTTCGACGCCTTCACGAAGTGCCACAAGAAGCGCAGATAGCATCAAAATCCCAGTTGTAAACGTGTTTCAACTAGCATTCCCAGTGTATCTCTGCGCAAACGCAATAGCAAGCAAATCCAGACCCGCTCAAAGGCGCTTAATTCCCTGTACAATATATCTTTAGCCCAGCATCTCGTATTCCGGTTCTTGCTAACGAACAGAGGGTTCGCCGCATCTGAATGCTTATGCTGCCTGCACGCCGACCAAGGCTGTTGAAACCAGCTGTAGCGTCGGCCTTGATCCTGACAATTTCTCTGGCCGGTACGCTGGCGGCGCACTCGCTATCGCCGGCAACGATCCAATCTCAGCCGGCCGGTGCCACACAAGCGCAAGAGAAACCGGCACCGCCTGCCAATTCCCCCGGCACGGATACCAAGCAAGCTGCGTCGGGATCCCCAGACGATGCGACCTCTTCGAAATCGCCGGCCATAAAAGCCGATTTAAAGAAAGCAAAGCAAGCCGAGAAGCTAGGGCTCCGCGCCCAACAGAATGGCGATTGGCAAGCGGCTTACGAAGCCTATGTCGATGCCGTGAACTGGGCCCCTCACGATACTGATTATTTTGCCCATCGGGAAATAGCCAAGAGCCATGTGGTACAAATGAAAGCCGATCTCGCTGAACGCCACGCCATATCCGGCGAGATTCCGGCCGCTTTGCGAACTTTGCGGGAAGCCCGCGAGCTTGATCCCTCCAATAAAGTTATACGGGAGAGGCTCATCGAACTTTCCGCCTTGGATCCGAGGCACGAGAAAGAACTCCTTTCCGCCCCAGAAATTCAACAAGAAATGCATCTGGAACATTTGCCGGGCAAACAGAATTTCAAGCTCCGCGGTAATACGCAAGCTGCCTATGAAGAAATCGCGCGACGGTTCGGCGTGGAAGTGGCATTCGACGTGGACCTCCGCTCGCGACAGGTTCGTTTAGACGCAGATGACCTCGACTTCGCTACCGTGATGCGGCTTCTCGGAGAGGAAACTCATACTTTCTGGCGGCCTTTGACTAAGCACCTCTTTTTCGTGGCGGATGACACCGCACAAAAGCGCAAAGACTACGATATTTCGATTGTGCGCACCGTGCTGTTTTCCGGAACGGAAACCAACGAACAGATGACTGAAATGTCTCACTTGGTCCGCGATATTGCAGGTGTGAATCGCAGCCAACTTGACACGCAAAGCCGAACGCTCACCATGCGCGCTTCACCTCAAGCCATCGCGCTGGCCAGTGGAGTAATCGAAGACCTCGATCATCCCGCGGGCCAACTCGTTCTGGAAATTGAAATACTTGAGATGGATCGTAATGCCGAGCGCCAGCTTGGTATCACTCCTCCCACTAGCGCGAAGATTTATACGATCCCTTCAAACGCCGTTGCGGAAGCAGAGTCCGGCCTCCCCGGATTAATTGCTGTGCTCACGCAAATCTTCGGAAGCTCCGCGCTTGGGGGCCTCAATCCCACGCAGCTAGCTGGATTACTGGGATCAGGACAGGTGAATGTTGGTTCGCTGATTCCTCCGCTGCTCGCGTTCGGCGGAGGCGCATCTACATTCCTATACACGTTGCCCGGCGCTGCAGCGAGCTTCTCGGACATGCTTTCTTTGGTACGTCACGGCCGCCGCATTTTGCTGCGCGCGGAAGATAATCAGCCCGCCACATTTTTTGTGGGCGAGCGCTATCCCGTTTCGCTCGCGCAATATTCCAACAGCTTGGGAAGCGGTACCACCACCCCGGCGGGCGTCAGCATTCCTGGGCTGAGCTTTGGCAATATACCGGAAACAAATTATCCTACGGGGAACAGTCCTGTCTTCGTCACTTCGGTGGACGTGAACGCGGACAATTTTCAAGATCTCATCGTAGCCAACTCAACGGACAACACTTTGTCTATTCTTCTGGGCAATGGCGACGGCACATTTCAAAATCCGCTCGTGCCCGCGCCGGCCACTGGGGCCGGCCCAGTTTCTATCGCGACCGGCACGTTCGACGCAAAGAACAACACAAATATCGATCTAGCGGTAGCAAACCAATTAGGAAATTCACTCACAATTCTGCTCGGCAATGGCGACGGCACTTTCACCACAGCTTCCGGGTCGCCTATCAAAACCGGAAACCGGCCTACTTCCGTCGTTCCTGCCATATTGAGCACTGGCGGACAGACCGACCTGATCGTCGCGAACCAGAAAGACAACACAATATCCGTCTTCTTGGGCAATGGCGACGGAACTTTCATGCCCGCCGTAAACTATCCCACCGGAAATGCGCCCACCGGGCTTGCCGTTGCGGATTTCAACAACGACGGCAAGTTGGATCTAGCAGTCACCAATCAGAACGACAACACGGTATGGATTTATCTGGGAAATGGCAACGGTACATTCGGTAAGCCTGTTAGCTTTGCCACCGGCCAAGCCCCCGTCTATGTAGCATCCGCGGACTTCAATGGTGACAACATTCTGGACCTCGCGGTTGCAAATAATGGCGCCGCAACTTCCACGAATTCGGGCGACTCCGTCTCAATTCTCTTGGGCAATGGTGATGGTACCTTCGGCACCGCGACCGATTTTCCGGCAGGAAACGGTCCCACATCGATCGCAATTGCGGATTACAACGTTGACGGCTTTCCAGATTTGGCGGTCACCGCGCAGTCTGACAATTCTGTCGCTTTGATGCTGGGTCTTGGTGACGGAACATTTTCGCCATTTTTCGAGTTCCCCGTCCAAACCAATCCGCTCTCGTCTGTCACCAATGTGTTTTCAACTTCCGGGCAGCCGGATCTGGCAGTCGCCAATCAAGGGTCCAACACCGTATCCGTGATACTGAATTCTTCAGCATTTGGCGCGGCCGGTATCGGCACCACTACTCCCGGCACACAGTTCCCCAATGCTGAATATATCGACGTCGGAGTGAAGGTGAAAGCAACGCCTCGTATTCATCAGAATGACGAGGTCACTTTGCAGCTCGAATTCGACATCACCAGTCTTAGTGGGACGATTCTCAACAACATTCCGGTTGTTTCGAACCAAGAACTGCATCAAACCGTTCGCGTGAAAACGAATGAAACGGCGGCATTGGCGGACTTTAGTTCGCCGCAGTATCAGAAGAGCCTGAACGGCCTGCCCTATGTAGGAGAAGTGGCCGGTGCAGGATTACTAGGAGCTACGGAGGATATCCAGAACCAGGACACCCAGGTGCTGATCCTTATTACGCCGCGAATGGTCGCGCTCTCACCGCGGCAAGATCACGTTATTTATGCCGGACGTGGCGCTCCAGAGGGCCCAGGCTCGCAGGGTCCCACACGCGAGGAACGCCAGCTTCCTCCACAGCTTCAACCTCAGGCCCCGCAACCACAGCCTCAGGTTCAGCCCCAGCCGCAGCCCCAGCCACCGCCACAACCGCAGCCCCCACCGGAGCCCGAGCCCGAGCAGCCCCAGCCGGAACCATCTCAACAACCTGAACAACCGCAGTAGCTGCAGCTCTGCCGATCACAGTCACGGTACAAACTAGAAATGGGAGTTGGTTCTAGGAAATTGCTTCAAGAACCACCACTGGCTGGTAGGTGCGTGGCACCACTGGCTCTGCAATCGCCATCAATTCTCCCTGCTGATTAAAAACGCGAAGCCGCGCCGGCTTCCACCCACCCGAATCTAATTCTGCCGGAGCTCCCTGCGCCGAGATCGTCTGGCCCGGCTGTATCTGAGCTAACGACACATTAAATTTCGCTCCGTGCCGAACACGCTTCTCGACGATCGGAAGAATGGTCACGCGAGGTAACTCGGGCAAAAGACTTTCCAGCCGAATGATGCGCTTTGCCAAACGACCCGCCTTGGAATCCTGGTCGAGTTCTGAAAGTTGAGCGGCTTGATCCAGCGTAAATTCTCCCACCGCCGTGCGCGTGATCTCCGCTAAGTGCGCGCCAGAACCCTGCAGCGCGCCGAGTTCGTGCGCCAGCGACCGAATGTAGGTGCCAGCTCCGCATTCCACCACAAAACGCGCTACCGACCCTTCCACACTGGTAAGCCTGAACTCGTACACTTCCACTTCGACAGGCTCCAGCTTTACTGGTTTGTGTTTGCGGGCAAGTTCGTGCGCGGGACGGCCATGAATTTTCTTAGCGGAAAAAGATGGCGGGGTCTGTTTGATCTTCCCGACGAATCGTGCGGCATAACCTGCGACCTCTTCCGCATTCAACGTTGGCGCGGCATCCGGGCCAGTGACTTCACCGTCCGCGTCGTATGTGTCAGTGGAAAATCCGAAACGTACTGCACACGTGTAACGTTTTCGCCGCCCACCATAGAACCGCGCAAGACGCGTGGCCCGTCCCAGCGCAAGCACCAGCACTCCGGTTGCAAGCGGGTCCAGCGTTCCGAAATGTCCGATGCCTCGGAAACCTACCAGCCGGCGGACTGCCTCCACCACATCGTGCGAAGTTTTCCCGCGCGGCTTATCAACAACCAAAATTCCGTCAAATGGCAGTGGTTGTATTTCTCGAGGCATCGCATCAACTCTAAATTCCGCCGCCGTCGCTCTCACTTTGCGCAGGAAAATGTCTTGGGTTCGTTACGGCCCTGAAGCATGTTGCAAAAAGCGCCTGAATTCGGAGGCAATTGGCGCTTCAGGCCTAAAAACTTTCTGAAGGTTTGGCCTTTTTCAAAAGCTGATCGATGTGCTGGCCATATTCTTCCGATTCATCCAGCAGAAATATTACTTCCGGCGCTCTACGTAAACGCAGCCGTTCCACCAGCTCATGGCGCACGTACCCCGCAGCTGCCTTCAGTCCCGCCATCGTTTCTGCGCGTTCCGTATCGTCTTCCGCGAGTTGCACGAACACACGCACAGTGCGCATGCCCGCGCCCAAGCGGACTTCTGTCACCATCACGGGGCCTGCCAGCCGCGGATCTTTCAGCTCACCTGCAAGCATTAAGCTCACTTCATTCCGAATTTCTTCTGCGATGCGTTCCGAACGATGTCCGCCGAGCATTATTCGCCGTCCTCAAAATAATCTATTTCCTGGGAAACCAAATCGCGGCCCAGCAGCCGCTCTGATTCCGCTGCGATCGCCGCGAAGGACTCTTCCAGATGTTTGCTATCACCCGAAATGCTTACCACGCCCACTTTCGACCGTTGCCATAACTCCTGGTGTTCCAGCTCGGCAACCGCCACATTGAAATGCGCGCGCAGACGGTCCTTCAGGCTGCGCAAGACTTGCCGCTTGTCTTTGAGTGACTGAGCGTCGGAGATATGTATTTCGAGAGTGAGGAGGCCGATTTGCATTTTCGCCCCCCGTACATTCAACCAAAACGGGCGAGTTGAAAATTAACGAAAAATAAATCCGTGTTTAAGCGCTTTCCTGCCGCCCCGCTCGTTCCGGGCGGCGCGGACGTTCACTGGGCGGTGGCATCTCGAGCGCGATGGTCTTTTCCATCTTGAAGCACTCCAGAATGTCGCCCACTTTCACGTCCGAAAAATTCGACACACCGATACCGCATTCAAAACCTTGGCGCACTTCGTTGGCATCTTCCTTGAAGCGTTTCAGCGAGCTGATTCTGCCAGTATAAATTACTACGCCGTCGCGCAGAACGCGAACATCCGCGTCGCGTTTCATGATGCCGTCCTGTACCGAACAGCCAGCAATCGTCCCCACGCCCTTGACCTTGAAGGTGTTGCGTACTTCCGCGCGGCCCAGATAAGTTTCCTTGATCACGGGCGCAAGCAATCCGGACATGGCTTTCTTCAGTTCGTCCTGCAATTCGTAAATGATGGTGTAAGGACGAATGTCCACGCCTTCGCGCTGAGCAAGATCCGCGGCCTTGCGCTCCGGCCTCACGTTAAAAGCTACGATCAGCGCGCCGGAAGTTGATGCCAGCAGAACGTCGCTTTCGTTCACCGCTCCAACGCTCGCATGAATGACTTTTAATTTCACCTGGTCGTTCGAAAGCTTCGGAAGCATCTCGTTCAGCACTTCCACCGAACCTTGCACGTCTGCCTTAACCACCACAGGCAGCTCTTTCACTTCCCCCACTTTCAACTGCTCGTGCAATTGATCGAGTGTCAAGCGGCCACTGGCGGATTTAGCAAGAGAAGCTTCGCGCTGCTTACCCTGGCGGTATTCCACAATGTGGCGCGCCTTCGCTTCATCCGCCACCTGGAATTGATCGCCCGCTTCCGGCACGCTCTGTAAACCCAAAACTTCGACAGGTGTCGAAGGCCCTGCCTGCTTGATGGCGGCTCCGTGATCGTCAAACATAGCGCGAACCTTTCCGTAAACCGCGCCGACAATGAAAACATCGCCTACATGTAGAGTCCCATTCTGAACGAGCATAGTCGCCACTGGCCCGCGGCCTTTATCCACGCGCGATTCCAGCACCGTTCCGCTTGCCGGCACATCCGGATCAGCCTTTAACTCGCGAAGATCGCCGACCAGCAGAATCATCTCGAGCAATTTCGGAATGTTCGTCTTCATCTTGGCGGACACTTCCACCATCACCGTGTCGCCGCCCCATTCTTCCGGCATCAGTCCCTTGTCCGAAAGCTGCCGCTTTACACGCTCGGGCTGTGCGTCCGGCTTGTCGATCTTGTTGATAGCCACGACAATCGGAACGCCTGCTGCGCGCGCATGCGAGATCGCTTCTTCGGTCTGCGGCATGATCCCGTCGTCGGCTCCCACCACCAGCACTACGATATCCGTTACTTTCGCGCCGCGTGCGCGCATGCGTGTAAACGCTTCGTGACCCGGGGTGTCGATGAACACAATACGCTTACCTTGTACGTGCGCTTCATATGCACCGATATGCTGTGTGATTCCGCCGGCCTCACCGCCCGCCACATCCGCTTCTCGAATCGCATCCAGCAGGCTCGTTTTGCCATGATCGACGTGGCCCATCACGGTTACGACCGGTGCGCGCGACACTTCATTGCCGGTGCGCTCTTCCTTGATTTTCTCTTCTTGAACGACCTGCTCTTCGAACGTAACAACCTGGACAATTCCGTTGAACGCTTCGGCGAGACTTGTTGCCGTCGGCACGTCCAGTGCCTGGTTGATGCTGGCAAAAACACCGCGGTCTAGCAGTGTCTTCAACAAATCTTTGGCGCGAATATCCAGCTTCTCCGCCAACTCGCGCACGGTAATTCCTTCCGTGACGGTGACTGCGCGCGGTTCGCGTTGAACGGGAGCAACTGGCTCGACTTGCGTCGAACGTCCGGGGCCTGCACCTGCGCGAGGCCGTACAGGATGAAGCTTGCGCTCCCCTTCCGCGTAACGCTTCTCAATGAGCGGACGCCCGCGCGATGCAGGAGGCTTGCGCGCATACAAAGGTTTGCCTGGCTCGGCTTTCGGAATGCCTGCGCCCGGCCTTTGGGCTCCGACGGGGCCTTGGCCCGGACGTCCTCCGCTGCCGCTGCTTGGGCGTTGGGGAAAACGTGCTGGCGGTCCGCCGGGGCGCGGCGCCCCCCCGGGACGTGCTTGCCCGGGAGCCGCTGGTCGAAATCCCTGCGACGGGCGACCTTGGCCTGCTCCAGCAGCGCCAGAACCCGCTGGATATCGTTGACCCGAAGGCGGTGCGCCCGCAGGCCTGTAGGCGCCGGGCGTTGCGGCCGGTCGATGAGCTGCCGGTGCGCCAGACTGTCCTGGAGTGGTGCCAGACGCTGCTGGTCGCGCAGCTGTAGGAGATGGAGAGCCTGGTGCGGCACCAGGCCGCACGGGACGAGCTGCTGGTGGTGTTGCGCCGGTAGGCGCAACTCCCGGTTTCACCCCCGCTGGTGTCGCTTTCGGTGCTGGATGAACGGCAGTTGGCGCAGTCGCCGTCGCGCTGGCAGTAACCGGGCGCGCTGCAGCTGCCGTCGGCGCAACGGCAGCCGGACGAGCGGCAACCGGCGTGGCTGGCGCAGCAGCAGGTGCGGCAGGCGCTGGACGTACCGCAGCGGGTGGCGCCGCAACGGCCGGCCGCGACGGTTTCGATTTCGCTGCAGCAGCCTTCGTCTTCTCGGCTTCCGCAGCAGCTTCCTGCGCCGCCAAGCCAAGAAAATGCTTGCGCACCAATTCAGCATGAGAATTATCGATCGAGCTCGAGTGTGTCTTCTTTTCGGTGACGCCAATTTCGGGCAAATACTCAATCAGGACTTTCGCCTTGATCTCGAGTTCCCGGGCGAGCTCGTTTATTCGGACTTGATTAGAATCTGCCATCAGCCTCTTTCGTCACAATTTTTCTTCGCCTGCTTCGATACGTTATTTCTCTACGTTTTCTTCCGAGCCTTCTGTTCCTTCGCCACCCTCCACAGAGTGACGTTGCGTCTCTTCGCCCGGTAGTTCGCGGGTATCCGCGCCGCTCGGTGAATCCAGCGGTTCCACTTCACGCACGTTCGTCATATCCGAAGTTTCAGAAGCTTCGCCCTTCTCTGGCGAATCAGGCAACTGAGAAATCTCCGCGGTTTCGGGTTCCTCCGAAATTTCCAGCGTTTCACCAACTTCAGGCGCTCCGGATGGCTCGCCCTCTTCCGGAGTTTCTTCCACTTCGCCGGGCCCCTCGGGTTGCTCCGGGCTCTGCGCTGTGCCTTCCCCGCCAGCTTCCAGGGCCGCGTCAGCATTTTGATCCGGCGTCGCCAAAGCCTGCGCTTCAAGGGCTTCGAAGTAAGCAGCCACAGACTGGTGAATCTTCTCCACCATTTTCTCGCCGATGCCTGGAATTTCCACCAACTGCTCCGGAGTCATATCGGCGAGCTTCTCCACCGAAGTGATCCCCGCAGCCTCGAGCTTCTCAATGGTCTTGGGCCCCACTCCCTTCAACTCCGTAAGTGGCGTCCCTGGCGCGGTCAGCGCAGCCATCTGCGCTTCGATTTCTCGGCGCTTCTCTTCCTCGCTCTTGATGTCGATGTTCCAGCCAATCAACTTGCTGGCGAGCCTGACGTTCTGCCCCTTCTTGCCGATAGCGAGAGAAAGCTGCGTATCCTCAACGATCACTTCCAATCTTTTTTCTTCCGGATCCACAACCTGTACGCGCGTAACTTTCGCCGGGCTCAAAGCCTTCTGCGCGAACGCGATGGTCTCTTCGTTGTACGGAATAATATCTATTTTCTCCCCGCGCAATTCACGGATGATGGACTGCACGCGCATGCCCTTCATCCCGACGCAGGCACCCACCGGGTCGACGTCCTTATCGCGGCTCTCCACGGCGATCTTCGTTCGTTCCCCAGCTTCACGAGCTACGGCCCGTATCTGAACAGTGCCGTCATAAATTTCCGGCACTTCCATTTCGAACAGCCTCTGCACCAGAGCCGGATCGGCGCGCGACACAACTACTTGCGGCCCCTTCGCAGCGCGTTCCACCGCGCGAATCGTCACGCGCAGACGATCTCCAACGTTGTATGCCTCCAGCCGTGATTGCTCCCGCTTCGGCAAACGCGCTTCCGTGCGACCCAGGTCCACGATGATGTCCGGACCTTCCATCCGCTTCACCACGCTGTTGATCAGTTCTCCAACTCGTGTGTGAAACTCGTTATAAATCGTGTCGCGTTCAGCCTCGCGCACTTTCTGCAAAATCACCTGCTTGGCTGTTTGCGCCGCGATGCGTCCCAGTACGTCTGTGGGCTTCGCTTCGATTACTTCGCCGCCCACTTCAATTTCAGGCTGGCGTTTTTTGGCATCGCCCAGGGAGATCTCACGCAGCGGATCGGTAACTTCCTCAACTACCGTGTGGACAGAATACACATCTACCTGGCCGGATTCTGGATTGAACTTCGAGCGGAGATCCTCCTCGGTGCGGTAATATTTCCGCGCCGCCACCACCATCGCATCCTCAATCGCCGCGACGATGATCTCCGGTTCAATGTGTTTTTCCCGGCTGATCTGCTCGATTGTCTGGTACAGCAGACTCGCCATTTGCGTTTCTCCAGGACAACATTCCTACAAAGTTTAGATGC
>Ga0070765_100000851_pt1 | contig 18101 bp, 15 predicted proteins | sample HubBroMetageWFT5_FD_71516 | JGI IMG/M metagenome (GOLD analysis project Ga0070765, IMG submission 71516) | Warmed and freeze-thawed soil microbial communities from the Hubbard Brook experimental Forest, New Hampshire - Hubbard Brook CCASE Soil... | ecosystem: Environmental > Terrestrial > Soil... | reverse complement strand
ATGTGCTTTCGATTATCGTGCCGCCACTTCGCGAACGGACCGCGGAGATACCGCTCCTGTTCCAGCACTTCCTGGCGAAATACAGCGAGAAATTTGGCAAGACCGCGCAAGTTCCTTCCAAGCATCTGTTGGATGCGGCGCTGAACTATCCCTGGCCGGGAAATCTGCGGGAGTTGGAGAATTTCGTGAAGCGGTACGTCATTCTCGAGGACGACGAGGGCAGTTTGCGGGAATTGGTGGAAATGTCGGCATCGCGCCCGAGAACATCGCCGCGTAACGAAGCTCCCGTGCAGCGGGAACAGGGTTTGAAAGCGCTGGTTCGAGGCTTAAAAGACGAAGCGGAGATGGAAGCAATTGCCGACGCGCTGGAAAAGACGCGTTGGTGCCGAAAAGATGCGGCGAAAATGCTGGGTATCAGCTACAAGGCGCTCTTGTACAAAATGAGACAGTTCAATCTGGATACCAGAAGCACCCGCCGAGCGGCCGCCGCAGAGGTTGTCGAGACGAAGTAGAGCGCAACCGCACGGCGACGGCTCCGTTCTAGTACGGGGACATTATTCTAAAAACAAAACTTGCAGGAACCGTGATGGCAAGGTATCTTGCGCAGCGATAACAGCAACATGCGGTTATGCGCGGAACTGTTTTCTCTAGTCCTCAGTAAGGGGATGGGGGAGGACTCACGAAACTTGAAGTTTCGCGAGAATTTTCGTGGCCGGGTTGTGAGCTGTGTCGGGCGACTGGTTCCGAAGGGTACGTTTCGAAAATTCATCAGGCGCAAGGCTATTGCCAGAGAAATTTCTGGAATTGTGGGTATTTGTGATTGCGTTGTTGCAGTGAGCGCAACTCAATACGTTTTCAGCTACTTCTTCTATAGAAAGCTATATAAAGCGAACGAATCAATGCAGTGGCTTTAAACGTAAGCCACGAACGGAGTCGAGGATGGCGGTAATGAGCGAACGGCGAAACGCACGACGCTATGATTTGACCTTGCCTATCAGCATTCGGTTAGGAGCTGAGCGTATTATTGCGAGGCAAGAAGGGAAGACGCGCGATATTTCGACGCGCGGTCTCTATTTTGTAGTGCAGCGGGACTTCGACGCTGGGTCGGAGCTTGATATAACGCTCACCCTGCCAGCAGCAATTACACACGGGACAGACGTCTTCGTGCGAGCCCAAGGAAAAGTGGTTCGGGTCGAAAGGCGCTTGGAAGATGGAGAAGAGCGCATGGGGGTCGCGGCGGTGATCGAGCGCTACGACATCATTCGAGACCAAACGAGGGTGAGTACCCCGAGCGCAGGGGTATAGATTAGGTGGGTAAGGTGCGCGAAGGTTTTGGCCGCCCGGCTACTCTTATATGGTGGCGTCGGGTGAGTCCCTCTTTTTGAGCGTCGCGTCAAATCAGAGAATCAAAGTTCCCACTGTAAGCCGTGAAGTCCCTCTCGTTCCGCTCCCGCGACGCGATGTCTGTTGTAAAGTACCAGTACTTCTAAGTCCGCCCGTTTGCTAAGACCTTGATAAGACGTTGATATACAACGTGGTTATGCTCGCTGCCACAGTTTGGGTCGAGTTGCTTTCTTGCCTCGCTTTGGCCGTCCAGATGCATCATCACTGTTCACGGCTATGCCTCAGGACCACGGGACGAAGAACGAAGTTTTGCCAAAGATCTTTCCGGTCCTACCGGATGACATCCTCTTTGGCCAATCGGCAGCCATGCAGCAGGTACACCAGGCGGCCGCTAAGATAAGCCAAACCAGCCTGCCAGTGCTCCTTTGCGGCGAGGGCGGAACGGGCAAGGAAGCGCTGGCCTCTTGGATTCACGCCAATTCCAAGTTCAATAGCGGCGAATTCGTCAAAGTAAACTGCGCGGCAATTCCAGGCCCCTTACTGGAGAGCGAGCTTTTCGGCTACGAGCGTGGCGCGTTTACAGGGGCGAACATGGGGAAGCCGGGGCGCGTGGAATCGGCGCATGGGGGTACCCTTTTCCTCGATGAGATCGCTGATCTGGACCTCCGGCTTCAAAGCAAGCTTTTGCAATTTCTGCAGGACGGGACGTTCTCGCGTCTGGGTGATGCCGGCGAACGCAGAGTCCACACTCGCGTAATTTGTGCGTGCAACAAAAATCTTGAGGCAGAAATCGTCGCGGGGCGCTTCCGTCAGGACCTGTACTACCGTATTCAAGTGTTTCGCCTGGAATTGCCGCCTCTGCGAGAGCGGCGTGAAGATATCCCGCAGTTGGCTGAATATTTCCGCTTGGGCTTCGCAAGGCAGTTCGGAATGGCGTCTAGCAAGTTTCCGCCTGGAATGCTGGAGTATCTGCAAAATTTGGCGTGGCCTGGAAACGTGCGCGAGTTGTCAAATGGCGTGGCTCGGTACGTCTTGATTGGTCCGGATGCGGCTATGCACACGGAATTGACGGGTAGCCAAGCGAGTGGACGGCGCATTGCGAGTGCGGAAGGACAAGCGCCACTTATGTTAAAACGGCTCGCGAAGGATGCCATCCGGGAACTTGAGAAGAGCGTAATTCTCGAAGCACTGCACGCGAATCACTGGAACAGACGGAAGACCGCGCAAGCACTGAAAATCAGTTACCGCGCGCTAATCTACAAGATCAGAGACGCAGGACTGGCGACGAAACGCGAATCGTTGCGCCGCGCGCAGGCAGATTTACAGACACACCAAGCCGGCGCAGTCTAAGCCAAGCCAACATCCACAGAGAATTTCTGACCACCTCGCCGAGAGTCCCGCAATAGAACTATTGACCCTTGAGTTCTTCCAGATACGAGCCGTGTTCAATTTATTCAACTGGTAAGCTCGTATTTTATAGAGCTGCGTGTCCCCGTTGTCCATAAGGCCGAGGGCGGTACAGCCACACGAGCAGGGCTATTTGCTCCGCCGGACAGTGAGCCCGGCTGCCCCTAATTTGGTCTATCCGCCAGTATTCGCTTACCGATACTCCACCTACTCTCTCATTGGGGGGAACACGGTGGAGGCATGGATGACAAGTAGCAAATCGCAGCGGGGCTGCAAGGCTCAGAAGTTCCAGAAAGTATCCGACAAGCAAATCTGGGTCGCGTCTTTCTTGGTGGTGTCGATTCTCGTTATTTCGGTGTTGGTGATGGGTGGTTGTTCCGGTCTCGTAAGCGTGCCGAAAGCCGCCTCCAATGGCACGTTTCAATTAAGCCCTGCGAGTGTGACGTTCGGAAAAGTAGGCTTAGGCAAGAAAACATCGCAAAGCATCTCCTTGGCAAACATGAGCAACGTGGCGGTGACCATTCAAGCCGCGACCCTTTCGAATCCACAGTTTTCGCTATCTGGAATTGCCACCCCAATGTCGTTACAGCCAGGGCAAACGGGTGCGTTCTCCGTCTGGGTGAATCCAACAGCAACCGGAAATGTTACGGGTACATTGACAGTTCAGGGAGATTCGACCAGTGCTCCGGTAGTGTTGAGCCTCTCCGCCACCGCAGTGGCGATGCAACCGCAAATTTCGCTGAGCGAACAGACCGTGAATTTCGGCACCGTCAGCGTTGGTTCGGCGGGCACCAGCAATCTTTCGCTTTTGAATACAGGCGCGACAGATTTAACGGTTTCGGTTATCAGCGTCACCGGCACGGAATTTGGAATTACGGGTATCACGACGCCCAAAGTAATCAGCGCGGGCCAAAGCGTGCCCCTGAGCATTAGCTATCATCCGACCGCGGCTGGCGCATCCACAGGCAACCTGAGCATTACCAGCAACGATCCGACGAATCCGACGGTGACAGTACCACTCAGCGGGATGGGTTCCACCAAAGCAGCGGGACAGCTAAGCGCGAATTCCTCGAGCCTCAATTTGGGGAACGTGAACGCTGGAAGCCACGCCTCGCAAAATATCGTTTTGAGCAATACCGGGAACGCGCCGGTGAATATATCCAGTATCAAGGTGGCGGGAAATGGCTTCAGTGTAGGCGGCATTACACCCCCGGCGGTCATTAATCCATCATTGAGCGCCACTCTAGTGGTTACCTTCACGCCTCCAACGGCGGGAATTGCGGCGGGAACAGTAACCATCACCAGTGACGCAAGCAGCGCGCCACTAGTAATCTCCTTGAGCGGCACGGGCGTGCAACCAGGCCTGAGCGTATCTCCTACGTCGTTCAATTTTGGCAGTGTCGTGGACGGGCAGACGAAAACGCAGAACTTCACGATCACGAACACCGGGACCAGTGCGCTAACGCTGAGCCAGATAGGGGTCAGCGGAGCAGGATACAGCGTTACCGGACTGGCGACTCCTTCTTCGCTGGCAGCGGGACAGAGCACGACCTTCAGCGTAGAGTTTGCTCCGTCGACCGCAGGAAACTTGACTGGTGGTGTAAGCATCACGAGCAACGCGCCGAATTCACCCGCGGGAATTGTTCTGAACGGTACGGGCGTGGCAGCGTCGGTAACGGTTTCAGCCAGCCCAGCGAGTCTGAGTTTTGGCAACGTAAACGCGGGGGTCGCCAGCGCTAAGAGCGTGACGTTGACGAACAATGGCAACGCTAATCTGACGTTGTCTCAAATCACCGTGAACGCGAAAAACTTCACGGCGAGCGGGATTACCACACCTAAAGTTATCGGTCCCGGACAGACGGCCTCCCTGAGCGTAACGTTTACCCCGGCGAGCTCGGAATCTGTTACCGGAAGCATCACCGTCATCAGTTCGCAAGCTGCGAACGCGGTGATACCGGTGAGCGGAAACGGAGTGCAAGCAGCGCTGAACATCACACCGACAAGCGCGGCGTTCGGCAATGTATCCGTGGGCACGAGCGCTTCTCAGACCATTCAATTGAGCAATACTGGAACGGCGGCGTTGCAGGTCTCGCAACTGAGCGTGACTGGCAGCGGCTTCAGCAGCGGAGCAGTGAGTTTGCCAATCACCCTGAACCCCGGGCAGGCAAGCACCTTCAACATTCAATACTTGCCGACAGCCGCGGGCGGCGCCACCGGTACGGTCAGTGTAGTGAGTACGGCTCCAAATTCTCCAGCGGCGATCTCGCTAACAGGAACCGGAATTGCGGCAACACAAACGCTATCGCTTAACGCCACAAATCTCAGTTTCGGCAGCGTGACCACGGGTAGTTCATCGACACACGGCGTGACCGTGACAAACACAGGAAACGCAAGTGTGAAGATTTCGCAAATCGCAGTCAGTGGCGCCGGGTTCTCCTTGACGGGAGCGGCGGTGCCTATAACGCTTTCTCCAACGCAGAGTTTGAGCTTCAACGTCGTTTTTAATCCGTCCGCCGCCGGCAGCGTTGCTGGAAGCGTGACAGTGACCAGCAATGCGACCGGGTCTCCGGCGACGATCTCGCTATCCGGTAGCGGAGCGCAACCGGCGACACACAGTGTGCTGCTCAACTGGGCGGCGAGCACTTCGGTAGTCGCGGGATATAACGTGTATCGCAGCACGGTCAGCGGCAGCGGCTACACGAAAATCAATGGCGGGCTGGTGAGTTCTACCTCTTACACGGATTCGAATGTGCAGAGTGGGATGACCTACTACTACGTAACGACATCGGTGGACAGCAGCGGGGATGAGAGCACGGACTCGAATCAGGCATCCGCGTTGATCCCTTAGTCCGCGACGTCAGCTTACCGAAGACTTAATCGAAAGTTAATCGGAGTCCCTTACGGGGCTGCGATGCCATTTGGAGTAGAGCCACGCGACGGATTGCGCCAGCAAGGCGCCAAAAGAATCGATCATGACATCGCGCACCCGAGGTTCCCGGAGAGGCACAAAGGATTGGTGCCACTCGTCGAGTCCCGCGTAGGCAACGGCGATTATCAACGTCACAATAGCCCAATTCCACTGCCATCCGTGGCGAGGGCCACGCACACCGTGAAACACGGCCGCACTGAAAAGTCCGAATTCGGTGACGTGAGCCAATTTGCGGATGAGGACATGAGACAGGTGCAGTTCACGCGCGCTCAGCGACGGAAAGAACCAGTGAAGGATGGGAATAATTACATGGCCGGTCTGCTCCGCGCTGAAATAGTGCGTGGAAAAGAGAGAAATAATAGCCCGACACAGATGGCCGGTATCCAATAGGCGAGGCGCGAAGGTAGGCTAGACATAATTGGCAATGAATGGGAAGTGCAACCAGAACCGGAAGCACCGATCTCGCAGCAGAGACTTCCTTTCAAGGATAACGTCAAATGGCGAACGCGACAAAATAACTAACTGCTTCGCTTGAAGGGTCCGGGGATCTATACAATTGCCTTCGTTTATTTGGGTATTTGCGTCAGCCCCTGCCGTGCTTCGTCGGCGACTGGCGACTTGGGATCCAGATTGATTATCCGGTCGAACTCGACTTTGGCTCGGTAGGGCTCCTTTAGCTGCTGATAGGCGAGCGCGAGATGATAACGATAGCCCTGATTCTTGGGCTCTTGCCTCACGGCTTCCTCCAGCAAAGGAACAGCGACGGAATACGCCCCGTTGCGAAAATAGGCCCACCCCAATGTATCCGCGGCATGCGGCGAGTTGGGCAAACCCTTACGAGCGGCTTGCGCCAAGCTCAGAGCCACATTCACGTCGCCGTCATGTTCAAGTAAGAGATAGGCTAGATTATTCGCGGCGACTGCGTTGTCCTCCTGAAGTCTCAGGCATTTCTCGTAGGAAACCTGAGCCTGAGACCAATTGCCAACAGCTTCATAGACGCTGCCGACGGCCAGATAAAGGCGTGGATCACCAGGAGAGACTTCGATTGCGCGCTGGAAGTTTGAGATGGCTTGTTCTCTCTTGCCAGCGTTGGCTTGCAGTTCGGCGAGCAACGCGAGGTAAATTTCATTCTTGTTTTCGAGTTCTACGGCCTTGCCCGCCGAGGCTTCGGCGCGATCTAGTTGTTTGAGTTGCTGAAACACGGTGGCTTGTAGAAAGTAAAGTCCGGCGCTATTGGGTGACCGCGCGATTTGTTGCTCGGTGAGTCGCAGAGCCTCGGCGGTTCTGTTCTGTTGCATGGCAATTTGCACGAGTCCACGCACGGCTTCGAGAGAATCCGGATCGCGTGCAAGAACTTGGTGAAACAGGGCCTCGGCCTCCGGCAGCCGGTGCTGACTCACGCGCAAGTCCGCTAATCTTAAATAGGATAGCGGGCTTTGGGGTGCCAGTTGCTGGAGGCGCACGAGGTCGGCTTCCGCGCCTGCCGGGTCGGAAAGATTCGCTCTGGCGGTGGCATGGGCCAGGTAGCCCTCCGCGTAATTCGGAGCAAGCTTCATTAATCGATTGCCAATGTTCTCAAGACTGTGCCAATCGGAGCGTTGTGTTGCCGAGGCCGCAAGTGCGATCCAGGCTTCCAGAAATCCAGGGCGAAGACGAACTGCCTCCCGCCACTCCGTTTCCGCCTGCGATAGATTTCCTTTCTCGCGAAAGGTCTCACCCAGATAAAAATGGCCAAGGGCGTTGCCGGGGACCAGCTTCAGAGCGGATTGAAAACTGGCTATTGCCTCGTCCGTTTTTTTCTGCTGCAGAAGCAATTGGCCTCTTAAAACAAGGGTGTCCGTGTCCTCGGGAGATTTATGCGATATGGCTTCGGAGAGTTGCGCCGCTTCTTCCAACCGATGATTTCGGAGCAGAAGTTGCAGGTAAGTTTTCTGGACAGCAATGTCATTTGGGTGTTTGGCCGACAGCGAGCTGAACTCTTCGACGGCCTTTTGCGACTCTCCACGAACCAGATACGAATCACCTAAAAGCCTGTATGCCGCGGGAGCATCCGGCAAATCTTCTTTGGCTTTCTTGAGAACTGCCTCTCCCTCCGCGATTTGACCCTGGGCGAAATACAAATCGGCGAGAGCCGCGCGAGGAGCCGGGTCCTTGGGTGCAAGCTGGAGGGCTGACTGAAATTGCTTTTCGGCTTCGGACCAACGCTTTTGCTGCTGGTATAAGAATCCTAACGCCATCGGGGGAGTGACCGAATGAGTATCGAATAGTTGCGCCTTTTTGAGATTTGCTTCCGCGTCCCCGAACAATCCGGAGCGCGCTTGCAATTGCCCGAGGTTCAAGTAGACCGCGGAACTATCTGGCGCCATAGGAATCGCCGCCATGGCTTCCTGCAAGGCGACTTCTCGATTTCCCAGGGCCCAATCCGAGTTAGCGAGCAGAAGTTGGGCGTCCGAGCGTGTGGGATTGCCTCGAAGTATGAGCAGCGCGCGATCTTTGGCATCCTGCGGTTTTCCTCCCGCCAACTGCAACTTCCCCAGTTCCAACTGGGCGCCCCACAGGTCCGGTTGCAATTCGATCGCGCGTGACAACTCCACCGCAGCATACGACCAAGTGCCCAACCTCATCTGGGTGAGCGCGAGCCTGTAGTGTGCTTCGGCAAAGCGCGGATCCGCTTGAAGTGACCGGCCATACAAAATGCTGGCTTCGGGATAATTGCCTTGTTCGAACGCGAGGTTGCCTTCCTTCAGAAACTTTTGCTTCTGGATCTTGGGATCGCTAGAACACCCGCCTGACAGGATGGAGACAAAAACCAGGAGAAGTAGCAAGCAAGGACGCCCAAAAGGATGGGTGTCGGAATGAGGGGATGGTCCTGGTCTTAGAGTGCGCATAAGAAGGAAGAGTGCAATTCGTTTGCCCGCGTCTGCCCCTAGTTGAAATCCGGATTCTGACGATATAACGCTTATATCACCTATATTAGACGGGTTAACCTTGTAGCTAAAGCGAAGGTGCCGAAAAGGCACGAGACCCTGCGGAGGCAACTGAGGATCGCGGTGACGTGGACAAAAGAGGGGATAAAGGTGCTACTCTTCTTCCACTGGCAAAAGAAGCATCAAACGGAAGGATTGACGCTTCGTTTCTGGTATCGGTAGAAATGCGCTTAAGTATCTGTGAATAATGGCTTTGCGGAATCGGAAGGAGCTTTTGATCCTAGGTCGAATTGGACCCCGGCTTGCTCATCTAGGCCTGATCCCTGATGGGCGGGTGTATTCGAATGCTCACTCGGGAGGCCGCACAATAAGGCTCCGAATCAAAGGTGAGGGAACGGCACTATGGTAAGAAATGGCGAAATTTCGGTGGCGGATGTGAAGAGGATACTCCGCAGATTCTGGTGGATTCCCCTGGTCTCCATGCTGGTATTGGGCTCGATCGGGTTTGGCGCAACACGGGTGCTCACAAAGAAGTACACCTCGACAACGTCAGTGCTGGTCGAAATGCCGGCCGTGTCCGCCGATTACGTTCCTCCGGTGATGAACGATGACTTCAACCAGCGCCTCGCTTCGATGAAATCGCAAGTGCTGAGCAGTTCGAGACTGCAGCCGGTGATTGAAAAGTTCAATTTGTTTGCCGATGAACGCAGCACGGTCTCGATGGAAGAGTTGGAAGGGAGATTGAGGAAGGCTGTGGATGTAACACTATTGACGCCCATGCAAGGCGCGTCCGTGCGGCAGCCCCCCGGGTTTCAAGTGGCGGTGACCTTCGAGGACCCACAGATCGCGCAGAAGATATGCGCGGAAATGACTTCGATGTTCATGAAGCAGAATGTGGAAATCAAGCTGGGAGTCGCGAAGGATACAACGCAATTTTTGGGCGACCAAGTTGACCAGGCCAAGGCGAAGCTGGATGAACAGGACGCGAAATTAGCGCAGTTCAAGCAGAAGAATTTGGGGGTCTTGCCGGAAGAAGTGGATCGCAATCTCAGTATGATTGCTACGCTGAACACGCAACTGGAGACGAACAATCAAGCAATCGCAAGAGCGCAACAGGATAAGTCGATTACCGAATCGTTACTAGCGCAGGCAGAACAAAACTGGAGTCTGGCGCAGACCGGGCAGGTAAATCCGGAGACGCAGGAACAGCAGCTTGCGTCGCTGCAAGAGCAGTACAACGCTTTGCTGCTCCGTTACACTCCTGAACATCCGGATGTCGTAAAGCTCAGGGCACAATTGGAAGATCTGAAACGTCGGATTGCGGAAGATCCAGGTACGAAGGGCGCTATGACCCCGACACAGGCAAAAATGCACGAGCCTCCGCAGTTGCTGCAATATCGCAACAAGATCAAGCAGGACGATTTCAGCGTCGCGGACCTGACGAAGCGTCAAGGTCAGATCCAGCAGCAGATCGGCGTATTGCAATCTCGGGTTCAGATGAGTCCGATGATTGAAGAGCAGTTAAAGGAATTGATGCGCAGCTATCAGACCGCGCAGGAGTTCTACAACGACTTGCTGAAGAAACGAGCGAATTCCTCGATGGCTACGGAATTGGAAACCCAACAACAGAGCGGCAATTTCCGGGTTCTGGATCCGCCAAGCCTTCCCACGGAACCGTCTTTCCCGAAATTGCCTATTTTCCTGGGAGGCGGAGTGGCAGCAGGTTTGGCGTTGGCCCTGGGTCTTCTCTATTTGCTGGCGGCGATGGACCACGCTATGTACAACGAGCGCGACGTGGAGATCGCCCTGAAGCTGCCGGTACTGACAATGGTGCCGAGCCTCGATCCGTTTGGGGCGAAGAGTGCGAAAAACAGGAACGCCGGAAAATTCGAGTCAGCCGTATTAAAGGCATAGACGCGCCGAGAAAAACAAGGGGAAACACTAGATGAGTAGGATTCATGAAGCATTGAAGAAGGCGGCGCAGGAGCGTCACGCGCAGATGGCGGAACGCTCAAACGGTGTTGCCGTTGATCTCACCTCAGAAGGATTGACGCACTCCGTCGTTCCGGAGAGCTTGCCACTGGATCCCCGAACGGATGCAGTAAACGGACGCGATCGAACGCTATTGCGGTTCGAAGAGTTCTTGAAAAAGTGCCAGCGTCCAGCGTGGAACCTGCCGCCCGGAGCCAGCGTGTTTGCAGCAGATCGTACGGACCACGTAGGTGCGGAGAAATTTCGGACCTTGCGCTCCCGGCTGTATCAGATCCAGGCCACCAGGCCCCTGCGGAAGCTGTTGGTTACAAGCAGCTTGCCCGAAGAAGGGAAAACCTTCACGGTAGCGAATTTGGCGCAATCTATCGTGCGCCAACCAGAGCGAAGAGTGTTGCTGATTGATGCGGACCTCCGCTCCTCTCGGCTTCACAGAATGTTCGGAGCTCCAGAGAAACCTGGCCTGTCGGATTACCTTCGCGGAGACGCCGACGAATTTGCGGTTATGCAGGTTGGCCCTCAGGGGAACCTGTGCCTGATCCCGGGCGGGGACGATGTTACAAATCCAAGCGAGCTTCTTCACAGCGAGCGCATGCGCCAGTTTCTCGACAAGATGGCGCAGGTATTTGACTGGGTGATTCTCGATTCACCGCCAGCCTTGGCGGTTCACGATGCAAGTATGTTGGCCGATATGTGTGATGGCGTGATGTTCGTTGTCCGCGCGGGATCGACCGATTTTCAATTGGCGGAAAAGGCATCTCTCGAATTTCGCGAAAAGAACCTACTCGGCGTTGTCCTCAACCGCGTTGACCGCCATGAAAGCTACGGGACTTACTACTACGGTTATTCTCCAGAAAAGGCGGCACCTGGGGAAAAAGGTGCGCAGTAGACGTTACTGAACTCAAGTCCGATTACTAAACTTCGGAGCGAACGTTCATCGAGCGGTCGAAGTCTGATCGACGCGCTCTTTCTCCCCGCGTCTTAGCAGCCAGAAGATGGGCAGCAACAGCAATAATCCGAGCAAGAAAAATAGAACTCCGCCCTGGTGATGCAGTTTTCCGAACAGGAATCCTGAATCGACGTAGATGGCCAAAAGCGTGAGCGTCGATATGCGGATGCCATTCTTAACGACCATCATTGCCAAGCCAGCACAGACGAACGCGGCCTTTTTCCAGAACGGACGAAAGGCGAAGTGCGAAACGAGCACCGCGAGAATCAAAAGTGCAATGCTGGATCGAATCCCGCTGCATTCCCGTGCGATTTCAATGCTCACTCGGGGCAGATGGAAGACGAATCCTTCTCGAAGAGCTGGAACGCCGGTCAGATCGAACATAGCCTCTGTGACTGCGGCAGATCCAGCCTGGAGAACATAAATTGTTCGCGCGAGAAGGAATTCGGGAAGCGGCACCGCAAACAACAAAAACGCAAAAGGGAACCAGAGTTTTTGGAATTGCGAGCGGCCCCAGATTCCGACGAACCCACCCGTCAACACGAGAATCAGCGCCAAGGTGTACCCGGCCAGCCTTGTGCTCGCGCCCAACCCACTCCAGCGCATGCAAAGCAGTGCCAGAGACAACGCAGGGAGGAAGAAAATCAATGCTCCCGAGAACTCGAATTTTTCTGGTGGGGAAAGATTCTTATGAGCGACATAAATAAGCCACCCGGAGATCAGCGGGATCAGAAGAATGTGAGACGCATCTTGGTCCGTGAGAGAGAGTTGGACCAAGGCTCTCAGTGGGTGCCAAAACAAGGCCAGGCTTGCGGCGACAAACAGCGCGTATATCGACCACAGGGTCAACGCCCCTCTCGAGTTGTCATTCAAGAAAGCTCTCCCTGCCGGTCGGACGATCGAAGAGGGTTAGAAGCATGACAACAGTCCTCAGAAAGAAAGACGCTTTAGCGAGCAAACCGAGTAACTTGGTCAGTATTGCAGATTGTGTTCTCGGCCGGTAATAAGGCCACCTGAGTGCGTGTTTAAAGGGCAATCCCGTGGGGCGAGATCTGCCGAGCTCTACAGCGAATTACCAGTTTTGCCCTTTCGCTAGGCCTGTGGGGGAGCTCAGCTGGGGTTGCAGGCCGGGGCGGCGGTACTGGGCATTATTCGTAACTAGCTGTTGCGACGGCAGTTAGTGTCGCCCTAAGGCATCTCTGCTGCTTGCCTAAGGTTACTCACTGCTTCCGTTCGGCAGCCCATAGGCTAAGGTATAAGTCGCAAACCGAGACGTCGAGAACACTATGAGACGAGACATGGGGCAGCCGTTTAGAACAAATGGGCATTCGTTTTCTCTCTTGCGTGAGACGGAGGGAAATGGTGGAAGTCTGCGACTCAGCGCGAATTGTAAGTCATTTGTTTTATGCAACATAGACTTACTCGAATTGTCGAAAGGGACTTCAACTCGGTGCTGACATTGGCAGGTGAATTGCCATTCATTCCATGAGTCCGAATGGGACTTCAGTGGCGGTAGCTTGCAGACGCGCATTTAAGGCTGTTAGATGACCCTAGGGAGAGCGGTTAACTTGGATTCCATGGACTACAGAGTCGATTCGACAGTTGAAAAGTTCCCGTGGTACGCCCTTCACGTTTGGTCGCGCCGGGAATCCATAATTGCGAACCACTTGGACGGCCAAGGACTTGAATGCTTTCTGCCTATGTACAAGAGCACACGACGGTGGTCAGACCGGAAGAAGGAATTGGAGGCTCCTCTTTTTCCGGGCTATTTGTTCTGCCGCTTTGATCTACAGAACCGCCGCGCCGTGCTGATGGTTCCTGGTGTCCAGCAGATCGTAGGCATTGGCCGCATTCCTATGCCGGTCGAGGACGGGGAGTTGGAGTCGATCCGGCAGGCGCTTGCTTCGGGATTGAAGAACGAACCGTGCCCGTATCTTGCGGTCGGGGAGCGGGTGCGAGTGAATTACGGCAGCATGGTCGACCTTGAGGGGACTTTGACCAAATTCAATGGCAGCGACCGCGTGGTGCTGTCCGTGACGCTGCTGCAAAGGTCGGTGGCAATGGAAGTGGATCTTGCCTGGGTTACGCCTGTGCGGGAATCGAGAACCGTCGCAGAAGCGCGGCCTTTTGGTGACTCAAGAAACTCAGCAGTAGCAGTTTTGGAGCGGTAAGAGTGGAAAACAACTTAGTCTCCGCAGTGAAAGAAGAAACGATGACCATCGGTCGAATTCGAGCAGCGGTGCCCGCCGAGCCCAAGGCACGGGAAGCGTCAACGAGCTTTTTTGGATCCAAGGTTCGTGAGGTTTCCACCCGAATAGTTTTGACGGAAGAAGCATTCGTCTCCATGGTGTATCTGGAACGCCGGCGCGCAGAAAGAGCGCAGAAACGATATGCGCTTTTGCTTCTCGACGTGAAAGACGCTCTCGACGGAACTCAGAAATTGCGCACCATCGAGAAACTTACCCAGACGCTCTGCGAGATCACCAGAGAGACCGACATCATTGGATGGCACCTGCAGGATGAGGTGCTCGGCATTATCTGCACCGAGATCGGGAGAGCGGAAGCGAAAGACATAAGAAAGCGTCTGACGGAGAAATTCCGCGAGGCATTCGAAAGGATTCTCGGCCTGGAAAAGGCCGCGCAAATCCTACTCTCATTCCACTTTTTCCCGGAAGAAGAGCGGGAAAGCGGTGATTCGGACGATTCTTCAAGCATCAGCCTGTACCCGGATCTGCACCGCAAAGGCCCATCGCGCAAAGCCGCGTTGGCCGTGAAGCGCGCTATAGATATGGCCGGAAGCGCAGCCGCTCTTTTGCTGCTCTCGCCGCTGTTCCTGATCATCGCCATCCTGGTAAGAGCCAGTTCCAAGGGACCGGTGTTTTTCCGTCAGGAGCGCCTCGGGCAGTACGGAAAGAAATTCACGTTCCTGAAATTCCGTTCAATGCGCAAGGATTGTGACAGCAAGATTCATCAGGAGTTTGTGACCAAGTTCATTGCCGGACAGGTAGGCGAGCAGAAGCAGAACGGGGAAAAAGTTACCTTTAAGATTCAAAAAGATCCTCGGGTTACACCGATAGGCGCTTTTCTGCGGAAGACAAGTCTCGATGAAATACCTCAGTTCTGGAACGTGTTGGTGGGGGAGATGTCGCTGGTTGGTCCCCGTCCGCCGGTGGAATATGAGTTCAAGGCCTACGATGTGTGGCACCGCCGCCGCGTCCTGGAAATCAAGCCGGGCATGACTGGGCTTTGGCAAGTAGAAGGCCGTAGCCGTACGGAATTTGATGATATGGTTCGCCTGGATCTGAAATACGCGCGTGTGTGGTCCATCTGGCTGGATTTAAAAATTCTAGTTCGAACGCCTGGCGCGGTCGTTTCCGCGGATGGCGCGCACTAAAGAAGATTTGGGCCGCAAGCACTGTGGTCCAGGTTGTAAGTTTCGTTTCCGCCTCAGTTTTCGGTTCGTGAGTGGCTAACGTCCCCTTGGCCAATCGCAAGCCGCTTCTGCACGAAGTTGCTCCCGAGCGGGTACCGAAGACAGTTCACCCGCCCCTCCACGAAAGGAATAAAGGAGACTAATGATCCGCATAGGGGTAATTGGCTACGGCTATTGGGGGCCTAATGTCGTGCGCAATTTTCATACGCACGACGATTCGGAAGTGGTTTTGGTTTGCGATAAAAATCCCAAAGCGGAAGCACGTCTGAAGAAGGCGCATCCTTCCGTAGCGTTTACGACTGAGCCTTCCGAGGTATTGAATTCGCCGAAGATTGACGTGGTTGCGGTGGTTACTCCGGTTTGGACTCACTACGAAATTGCCAAAGCGGCCCTGGAAAACGGCAAGCACGTATTTGTGGAAAAGCCCTTCACCTGCAGCGTTGTGCAGGCGGAGGAGTTGATCGAACTCGCGGAACGCAAGAACCTCCAGATTATGGTGGATCATACGTTTCTGTTCACCGGCGCGGTGAAAAAGATCCGTCAACTGGTCGACGAGGGTTCACTGGGCGACCTTTACTACTATGACTCCCTGCGTGTGAACCTGGGTCTTTTCCAGCATGACGTCAATGTAATCTGGGACCTGGCACCGCATGATCTTTCGATCATGGATCACGTGATCAAGGAAAAGCCGGAGGCGGTTGTGGCCACCGGTGAACGGCATTTGAACGGTGTCGAAGACGTAGCGTTCATTACGGTATATTTTCCGAAGCACATCATTGCGCACATCAACGTGAATTGGCTTTCTCCCGTAAAGGTTCGCACCACTCTGATTGGTGGTGAAAAGAAAATGCTGGTGTGGAATGACCTGGAAGCGGACGAGAAAATCAAGGTCTACGACAAGGGCGTAAGCATGTCCACGAATCCGAGCAACTTGCACCACTTGCTGGTCAGTTACCGGTCCGGCGATATGCTGGCCCCGCAAGTGGAACAGATCGAAGCTCTACGTGCGGAGACGGCGTACTTTCTGAAGTGCATTAACGAAAACACGGCCCCGTTCAACGACGGAATCAGCGGTCTTCGCGTCGTGCGACTGCTGGAGGCCGCCGAAAAGTCGGTGCGCAAGCGCGGCGAGTTGGTGATTCTGTGAACCAGTTCAATTGCATTGCTCCGACCGTTAAGCTGGGCAAGGATGTGAAACTGGCGAGTTTTATCAATCTTTACGGCTGCGAAATCGGCGATGACACGAAAATCGGCGCGTTTGTGGAAGTGCAAAAGAATGCGCGTGTGGGGCGCCGCTGTAAGATTTCCAGCCATACGTTTGTCTGCGAGGGAGTGGATATAGAGGACAACGTGTTCATCGGGCACAACGTTGCGTTTATCAACGACAGCTACCCGCGCGCGACCTCTGATGCTGGCGGATTGCAAACGGAAGCGGACTGGCAAGTGGAAAAGACCGTGGTTCGCAAAGGCGCGTCGATCGGATCGGGCTCGACAATTTTAAGCAAGATCACCGTCGGCGAAAACGCAATCGTGGGCGCCGGCAGTGTGGTGACCAAGGACGTTCCGGCGAACGCAATCGTCGCGGGAAATCCGGCAAGAGTATTACGATACCTAACCGAAGAGAAAAAATAACATCCATGACGAGCAAAACGAAGATTCAGTTTTTGGACTTAGTTACACCGCACCAGGAATTGAAGGCGGAGCTTCTTGCGGTAGTGGAAAAGGCTCTAGCGACGGCGGGGTTCATAGGCGGCCCGATGGTCGAAGAGTTCGAAGAGGAGTTCGCCAGGTTTTGTGACGCTAAATTCTGCGTAGGCGTGAACAGCGGTACGGACGCGCTGCGATTCGCGTTTATGGCGGCGGGAGTCCGGCCGGGCGAGATCATCGTGACCGTGCCGCACACATTTATCGCCACAACCGAGGCTATTTCGCAGGCAGGTGCGCAAATCGCGCTCGTTGACGTTGATGAAAAGACCTACACCATGGATCCGGTGAAATTGCGCGCCTATCTCGAAGACGGATGCGAGTTCGATAAAACACGGGGCAAGCTGATCGAGAAGAAACGCAAACAACCGGTCGTGGCCATTGTGCCGGTTCACTTGTATGGTCAGACCGCGGACATGGATCCGATTCTGGAGTTGGCGAAGCGCTATGACCTGATCGTGATTGAAGACGCCTGCCAGGCACACGGTGCGGAATATTTTTCGAAAGTGGACGGCGGATGGAAGAAGGCTGGAACTATGGGCCTGGCGGCAGCATTCAGCTTCTATCCCGGCAAAAACCTCGGCGCTTGCGGCGAAGCGGGCGCCATAACGACAAACGATGAAGCGATGGCCAAGCGCATGAGGATGATCCGCGACCACGGCCAGGCCAAAAAGTATTACCACGACATGGAAGGGTATAACGGGCGGCTGGACGCCATTCAAGCGGGATGGCTCAGCGTCAAGCTACGCCACCTGCCGAAGTGGAATGAAGCGAGGCGCGCGCTGGCGCACCGCTACCACGAGCTATTCGGCGATGTCAGCGAAGGCATGGTTCTTCCTCGGGAAGCCAAGTGGACCAAGGGCGTGTATCACCTCTATGTCGTCCGTGTGAACGACCGCGAAGCACTGCAAGCACATCTGGCCGAGGCGGGCATCGCCACCGGTATTCACTACCCAATTCCATTGCACCTGCAGAAGGCTTATGAAGGGCTCGGCTACAAGAAGGGCGATTTTCCGGTCACGGAACGTATTGCCGCGGAGATCGTTTCACTGCCGATGTTCCCGCAACTTACCCGTCCTCAGCAGGAAGAAGTCGTCAGCAAGACACGCGAATTCATCACAGCACGCGTATGAGCACGGCGCAGGTAGCTTAAAAGAACAGGCGCCACGACAATCGATTCTTGCTGCCGTAGGTGCTTATTCACCGGCAGGCTCCCAAGAACTCGAACCCTCCAGGCGCTAACAGCGCTAACCTGGAACCAGCCGCTTGCATTTTGCTTCCATTAATTCAGAATCAAATCTAGAAGACTGCGCAGAGGATCGGAATATCGATGGACCTTAAGACAGAAGCAAGGTTTTTGGAGGATGTCGTCGTCCTCGTGCCAGACGTTTTCCAGGACAGCCGGGGCTTCTTTATGGA
>Ga0070765_100000850_pt1 | contig 18103 bp, 15 predicted proteins | sample HubBroMetageWFT5_FD_71516 | JGI IMG/M metagenome (GOLD analysis project Ga0070765, IMG submission 71516) | Warmed and freeze-thawed soil microbial communities from the Hubbard Brook experimental Forest, New Hampshire - Hubbard Brook CCASE Soil... | ecosystem: Environmental > Terrestrial > Soil... | reverse complement strand
ACTCTGCACCGGATCGTGGCCGAGCTCCATGGCCGGGCAGCCCACGCCGGGGTGCGGCCGGAGGCCGGGCGGAGCGCGATCGCCGCCGCGGCGCGGGCGATCTCGGCGATGCAGCTCGGCCGGATCGACCCCGAGACGACCACCAACATCGGGACGATCCACGGCGGGACCGCGATCAACGTCGTCGCCGAGCGCTGCCGGATAGAGGGCGAGGTGCGGAGCGTCGACCGCGATCGGGCCGAGGCGCTCACGACCGAGATGGTCGACCACTTCCAGAATGCCGCCGACGCCGGCGAATGCGATCTCGACGTCACTCTCGAGCGGATGATCGAGGGCTACCGGATCCGACCTCGCGCCACCGAGGTGACCGTCGCCGAGGAGGCACTGCGGTCCTGCGGCTATGAGCCAACGCACATCCTGACCGGGGGAGCCTCAGACGCGAACGCCTTCCGCGCCGCCGGATTCGCCTGCGTCAACCTGGCCGATGGGACCGAGCGAAATCACGAGCCGACGGAGCGGATCAGCGCGGACGCGCTCGAGGGCATGCTCGACGTGGCGATCGCGCTGGTCGAGGAAGCGGGCACGGCGCTCGCGAACGGGGACGGCGCTCGGTGAGCTCGGGGTTCGACCGGGACGGCGCTCGGTGAGCTCGGGGTTCGACCGGGACGGCGCTCGGTGAGCTCCGGGTTCGAGCCGATCGGGTCCGAGACCAAGTGGGAGGGCGCGGTCGTCCGCGCCGGGATCGAACGCTTCCGCTTCGCCGACGGCGCCGAGGTGACCCGCGACAAGGTCTGGCATCCCGGAGCCGTCGGGATCCTCGCGCTCGACGACGACCACGTTTGGTTGACCCGGCAGCCCCGCGAGGTGATCGGCGCGGCGGCTTCGCTCGAAATCCCCGCCGGCAAGCTCGACGTCGCCGGTGAGCTCCCGCCCGCGACCGCCAAGCGCGAGCTTGCCGAGGAGACTGGGAAGCGCGCCGAGAACTGGGAGGAGCTGCTCGTCTTCTACACCAGCCCGGGGTTTAGTGACGAGCGCGTGTGGCTCTACCTCGCCACCGGGCTGTCCGACAGCCCCGAGGTCGAAGTCGACGAGGACGAGCGGATTCAGATCGTCCCGTGGCCGGTCGGGAAGCTCGACGAGGCGATCGATCAGTGCGAGGACTCGAAGACGCTGATCGCGTTGCTGTGGCTGGCGGCGCGGCGGGGGCGCGGAGAGCGGTCGTGAGCGTCCGCGAGGAGGCGGCGCTCGGGTTTCAACAAGGGGCAGACGCGTACGAGCGCGGACGCCCCACCTATCCGCCCGCGGTCGTGGAGTGGCTCCGTCAGGAGCTCGAGCTCGGACCCGGCCGGACCGTGCTTGACGTCGCCGCCGGCACCGGCAAGCTCACCCGAGAGCTCGTCGCGCTCGGCGCCACCGTGGTTGCGGTCGAGCCGGTTCCGGCGATGCGGGCCGTGCTCGAGCGGGTCGTCCCCGACGCCCGGGCGCTCGATGGAACCGCGGAGGCGCTCCCGATCGAGGACGGCGCGGTCGACGCGGTGACGGCCGCATCGGCGTTTCACTGGTTCGACGGGCCGGTGGCGGCGGCGGAGTTCCACCGCGTGCTTCGGCCAGGCGGCAAGGTCGCGCTGCTGTGGAATCGCCGTCGCCTCGACCAGCCGATCCACCAGGCCGTCGACGAGATCATCGGCCGGTACCGTCGCCGGACGCCGAGCCACCACCGCGGCGAATGGCGCGAGCCGCTCGAGTCAGGAGGACTGTTCGAGCCGGCGGCCGAGCGGGAGGTTCCGTTCGAGCAGGCGCTCGACGCGGACCGGTTCGTCGACCGGTTCAGCTCGATCAGCTTCGTCGCCGCACTGCCCGACGGCACGCGGGAGCAGGTGATCGAGCGCCTTCGGGCGGTGGCGGCCGGCGAGGAGCAGCCGATCCGGCTTGGATACACGGCGGAGGTGTACGTGTACCGCCGCGTGGGCTAGCCGCCCCAGCAGGACCCCCGGCCGCCGCCCCGAATACCCGATGCATGTCAACCGCGCACACGGTCGAGGGTGCCCGCCGGATCAACGACCTGACGTTCGACTTCCTCGGTTATCTCGAGCTCGAGCGCGGCCTGTCGCGCAACACGCTCGAGGCCTACCGCTCTGACCTGCAGCAGTTCGGCGAGTTCCTCGATCGTCACGACCTCGACCCGCTCGAGGCGAGGACCGTCGACCTCATGGAGTTCGTCTCCGAAGTAGCCAACGGAAGCTCCGAGCGGCCTGCCGCCGCGCCGGCCACGCTCCAGCGCAAGATCGCATCGCTGCGCTCGTTCTACCGCCACCTTCGGCGCGAGCAGATCATCGATCGCGATCCCGCCTCCGAGCTGCGCGCCCCGCGGTCGCGGGCGCGGCTGCCCAAGGTTTTGAGCCGCGACGAGGTCGCGCGCCTGCTCGAGCAGCCGCGCGGCACGAGCCCGGCCGCACTCCGCGACCGCGCCCTGCTCGAGACGATGTACGCCTGCGGTCTTCGCGCGTCGGAAGCGATCGGGCTCGAGCTGTCCGAGCTGGATCTCGAAGCGGGCATCCTCACGGCCCACGGCAAGGGCGCAAAGGAGCGGATCGTCCCGGTCGGCAGCCAGGCGATCGACGCGCTCAAGGCCTACCTCGAGAAGGGACGCCCGCGGCTCGTCGACCTGCGCCCCGAGCGCCGCGTGTTCCTGAACCTCCGCGGTGAGGGGCTGACGCGGCAGGGCCTGTACAAGATCGTCCGCCGCCACGCTCGCACCGCCGGCCTCGAGCACCGGATGAGCCCGCACACGCTGCGCCACACGTTCGCGACCCATCTCCTGACGGGCGGATGCGACCTGCGCGCGCTGCAGGAGATGCTCGGGCACGCCGACATCGGCACGACCCAGATCTACACCCATCTCTCGACCGAGCGGCTGCGCGACGTGTACTTCGACGCGCACCCCCGGGCCCAGATCACGCCCGAAGACGACTAACGGCGCCCTGACGCGGACCAGCAGCGGCTGAAGACGACCAGCTCCGCGGGCGCCACCTGCGGGACCGTTCTACAGTCTCGACCGTGGGGATCGGACGCCGGTGACACGAGCCTTCGTCGTGGTACTCGACGCCTGCGGCGTCGGCGCGCTTCCGGATGCCGCGGAGTACGGCGATGCTGGCACGAACACGCTCGGGCACCTGGCGCGCGAGGTCGGCGGGCTCGAGTTGCCGGCGCTCGGCCGGCTCGGCCTCGGATCGATCGTCGAGCTCGACGGTGTGCCGCCGGCGGAGGCCCCGGTGCTCCACGGCCGTCTGCGCGCGCTCGGACCGGGTAAGGACTCGACCGCGGGCCATTGGGGTTTGATGGGTGTCTCGACCGGCCAGGCGCTGCCGACGTATCCGGAGGGCTTCCCCGAGGAGATCGTCGAGATCGTGTCCGACGCGAGCGGCCGCGGCGTCATCTGCAACCGGCCCTGCAACGGGATCGAGGCGATCGAGCAGTGCGGCAGCGCGCACCTCGAGACCGGCGCGCTGATCGTCTACACGAGCCAGGACTCGGTGCTGCAGATCGCCGCGCATGTCGACGTCCTCGACCCCGACGAGCTGTACGCGATCTGCGGCCACGTCCGTGAGGCGCTGCCGGCCGATCAAGCGGTGGGCCGCGTGATCGCGCGGCCATTCGCGGGATCGCCGGGAGAGTGGAGACGCACCGACGGAAGGCGAGACTTCTCGATCGTGCCGCCGGGCCGCAGCTACCTGGAGGAGCTCCAGGAGTCCGCCGTCGAGGTCCACGCCGTCGGCAAGGTCGGCCAGCTGTTCGCCGGTGTCGGCATCGATGCCCAACATCCCGGAGCAACCAACGCGCGCGCCCTCGCCGAGACGACCGATCTCATCCGCTCCCTGGACGCCGGGTTCGTGTTCACGAATCTCGTCGAGACCGATCAGGTCTACGGCCACCGGCACGACGTCGTTGGCTTCCACGGTGCGCTGCGGGAGATCGACGCCGCCGTGGCTGAGTGGATGGCGCTCCTCCGACCCACCGACATGCTGGTCCTGACCGCCGACCATGGATGCGACCCGATCTCACCCCGCACCGACCACACGCGCGAGTATGTGCCGGTGTTGGCCGCGTTCGAGGGCCACGGCTCGCGCCGCCACGACGGGTCACTGGCGGATGTGGGTGCGAGCGTGCTGGCCTGGCTCGCCGCCGGCGCCGCGGGTCAGCTCGCCGGTGGCCCCGCGGGTCAGCTCGCCGGCGCCGCGGGTCAGCTCGCCGGTGGGCGCGCGAGTCACCTCCCCGGGGAATCGTTCATCGCGGTCGGTGTCGGGGATTAACCGTGCCAGAGCTGCCCGAAGTCGAGACGATCCGCCGCCAGCTGGCGCCTCACCTGGAGGGGCGGACGATCGTCTCCGCCCAGATCCTCGATCCCCGGTGGACTCGGCCGGACCCGCCGGCCGCCGTCGAGGCCGAGCTCACCGGCGCCGTCGTCGAGCGGATCGGCCGCGCCGGCAAGTACCTCGTCTGGTCGCTATCGGGCCAGCGGTTCCTGCTCCAGCACCTGCGGATGACCGGGACGCTGCTGTACGACCCGGGCGTCGCGCCGCCGCACACGCACGTGATCTTCGACCTCGACGACGGCCATCGCCTCGTGTACGTCGACCCGCGCCGGTTCGGAACGGGTCACCTCGTGCACGGTGCCGCCGCCCGCGACCAGTACCTGGTCGAGCGGCTCGGGATTGAGCCGCTCACGCCCGAGTTCACGGCCGCCCACCTGCGCGAGCTCGCGCGGGCGCGTGTCGCCCCGGTCAAGGCGTTCGTGCTCGACCAGCGGCGGATCGCCGGCGTCGGCAACATCTACGCCGACGAAGCGCTGTTCCGAGCCGGCGTCCATCCGCTCCGCCCGGCCGGGCGGCTGACCGTAGCGGACTGGGAGCGGGTGCGGGACGGAATCGAGGAGGCCCTGAGCGCCGGGATCGAGGCCAAGGGCGCCTCGATCGACGACTTCCGCCACCTCGACGGGGCGCGGGGATCGTTCCAGGATCTCTTCCTGGTGCACCGGCGCGCCGGTGAGCCGTGCCCGAACTGCGGGACCACAATCCGCAAGATCGTCGTCGGGGGACGAGGCACGTACGTGTGCGAGCACTGCCAGCGCAAGCCGCGGGCACGACGCGCCGGCGTGGGTCGGCGATAGGCCGCGGGCCAGGGGAGACGCTAGGCCGCGAGCAGCTCGGTGAGCCGTCCCTCGCGGTCCGCCGCGAGCAGCTCGTTGAAGCCGCCGATCGGCTCCTCGCCGATCAGGATCTGCGGGAAGGTGAACATCCCCGTGCGCGCCACCAGCTCGCCGCGACCGTCCGGATCGCGTGCCAGATTGATCTCCTCGTACTCGATTCCGCGCTTGGACAACAGCGCCTTGGCCCTCAGGCAGAACGGACACGCATCAGTCGTGTACATGGTGACCGGCTTCATCACTTCATTAAATATAGCTGCGGTGGGGCGATGGCCGGGTCGCTGAGGACCGAGGCGATCGTGCTCCGCTCGATCCGATACGGCGAGGCGGACCGGGTTCTGCATCTGTACACGCCGGGGTACGGACGATTGGCCGCGATCGCCAAGGGAGTGCGCCGTGCGCGCAGTCGGTTCGGCGCGCGGCTCGAGCCGTTCTTCCACATCCGTGTGATCCTGCACCAGGGCCGCAGCGACCTGCACACGGTGACGAGCGTCGACACCGTCGACGCGCACGCCTCGCTGCGCGATCACGCGGCGACGCTCGACGCTGCCGCGCGCGCCTGCGACGCGGTCAGCCGTCTGTTCGAGACGCCGGATCCGCATCCCGAGGTGTTCCGCCTGCTCGCCAACGAACTCGCGCTGCTGGCCACGGACGCCGGCCAGGCACGCCCGGCTAACGGACTCGCGTTCCGTCTGAAGCTGCTGCTCGCCGCCGGCATCCTTCCACTGCTCGGATCGTGTGCCGGCTGTGGCGATTCCGAGCATTTGCAGGGATTTTCAGCCGCCGCGGGCGGCGTCGTGTGCAACTCGTGCGAGGCGGGGGCGTTCCCCCTCGCCGAGGAGTCCCACAGCTTCCTCGTCGCCGCACTCGGCCGTCCGCTGGCCCAGGCGCCCGATGCCTCCGAACTGGTCTTGGCGCAGGCCGAGCGCGCGATCACCGAGACCGCCGAATACCACGCGCACGTCCGGCTCCGGCCGCTCCTCAGCGCCACCCGCGGCCGTCCGGCGGTCGCAAGTCGCTGATCCGCCCGGTCCGCGCCACCACAATCGCCCGCGCAGACCGGCAACGCCTTTGTCACAACGCGTCTCGCCCGCGCCACCCCGCTGTCAGAATCGACGGTATATGAGCGACCAACTCCTGAGCTCCGGGACCGACCACCCGGCGGGCCCCGTCGCGGCGGCGTTCGCCGACCGGATCCGCGACCGGGAAGCCCGCGAGCTGTCGCCGCTGGCGACGCCCTCGTACCCAGCGCGGCGCCGGCGCCCCGAGCCCGACTGCGGCCTCCGCACGCCGTTCCAGCGCGACCGCGACCGGATCGTCCATTGCAAGGCGTTTCGGCGGCTCAAGCACAAGACCCAGGTGTTCGTCGCGCCGGCCGGCGACCACTACCGCACGCGGCTCACGCACACGCTCGAGGTCACGCAGATCTCGCGAACGGTGGCGCGTGCACTGAGCCTGAACGAGGATCTGGTCGAGGCGATCGGGCTCGGCCACGACCTCGGCCATCCGCCGTTCGGACACGTCGGCGAGGACGCGCTCGACAGGTGCCTGACCGAGCGCTTCAGCGTGCGGTTCATGCACCACGAGCACTCGCTGCGGGTAGTCGACACGCTCGAGCGCGACGGACTCGGCCTGAACCTGACCGCGCCTGTGCGCGACGGAATCGTGAGCCACTCCGGCCGGGCGCAGGAGCCCGCAACGCTCGAGGGCAAGATCGTCCGGCTGATGGACCGGGTGGCGTACATCAACCACGACATCGACGACGCCGTGCGCGCCGGCGTCCTCTCGCCCGAAGACCTGCCGCGAGGTGCCATCGACGTTCTCGGCGAGACCGGCCCCCACCGGATCGACACGCTCGTCCACGACCTGGTCGAGAACTCTGAGGCGCAAAACGACATCGTTCAGGGAGTGGCGGTCGGCGCGGCGATGACCGAGCTCCGCGACTTCATGTTCGAGCACGTGTACCTGGGACCCGCGGCGACGCGCGAGCACGCCAAGATCCGAGTTGTCGTGCAGTCGCTGTTCGATTACTACTGCGCCCACCCGGACGAGATCCCCGATTCGATCCCGCCGGGTGACGTCGCCCGCCGCGTCACCGACTACCTCGCCGGCATGACCGACCGGTTCTGCATACGCACGTTCGAGGTGCTGAGCGTGCCGGTGGCGTTCGCGCCGTGAGGGCGGGCGGGGTGCGCTTCACGGCCGACTCGCGCGATCGAGTGCGCGACGCGGTCGACATGGTCGCGCTTGTCTCGGACCACACCGAACTGCGCCGCGCCGGCGCGAGCGAATACGTCGGCCGCTGCCCGTTCCACGACGAGCGGACGCCGTCGTTCGGAGTCAATCCGATCGAGAAGGTCTATTACTGCTTCGGGTGTCAGGCCTCGGGCGACGTGTTCACGTTCGTGATGGAGACCGAGGGACTCGACTTCCCCGGGGCGCTGCAGTCGCTCGCCGACCGGTTCGGCGTCGAGCTCCAAACCGAACAGGAGGACCCGAAGGCCGCCGAGAGACGCCAGCGCCGCGAGCGGTTGCAGTCCTTACTCGGCCGCGCCGCCACATACTACGAGCGCTATCTGTGGGAGGCCCGGGAGGCAGGGCCCGCGCGGGACTACCTGCGCGTCCGCGGCCTCCGCGAGGAGACGCTCCGCGAGTTTCGCGTCGGCTACGCCCCGAGTGCGTGGGACCGGATCCTGACCGCGTCGCGACGGGCGGGCTACAGCGACGAGGAGCTGCTGAGCGTCGGGCTCGCCCAACGCTCCCAGAACCGCCCGGGCCAGATCTACGACCGGTTCCGCGAGCGAATCATCTTCCCGTCGGCCGACGTCCGGGGGCACGTCATCGGGTTCGGGGCGCGGGCGATGCGCGACAACCAGCGTCCCAAATATCTGAACACCGCGGAGAGCGAGCTGTACCACAAGCGCGAGGTGCTGTTCGGCCTCGACCGTGCCCGGGCGGCGGCCTCCCGCGTGGGCAGCGTCATCCTGGTCGAGGGCTACACCGACGTGCTCGCGGTCCATCAAGCCGAGCTCGACAACGCCGTCGGGATCATGGGCACCGCGCTGACCGACGAGCAGGTCGCCGCGCTCCAACGCATCGCCAACACCCTCGTGCTGTGCCTCGACGCCGACCGCGCCGGCCAGGACGCGATGCTCCGTGCCGCCCAGGTGACGGACAAGCGAAGTGTCGAGCTTCGCGTCGTGCCGCTACCCGAGGGCACCGATCCCGCTGACCTGATCGAGCGCCACGGAGCCGAGGCCCTGCGCGAGCGAGTCGCGGCTTCGGTGCCGTTCGTGAAGTTCCACGTCGAGCGGATCCTCGAGCGCAACGACCTGACGAGCGCCGAAGGCCGCGATCGCGCGTTCAGCCAGCTCCAGCCTGCGCTGAGAGATCTGCCGCGCGGCGCGTTCGGCGAGGAACTACTACGCCGCGTCGCGGGTAAGCTGGAGCTCTCGGAGGCGCGGCTCGGCTCTCTGATCGAGGGCGCCTCCCCGCCCGGCGTCGGTCTCGGCCAAGGCCCGGGCGCCGCCAACAAAACGCCGACGAACGGCGCCGAGCTCGATCAGGGCTTCCGCGCCGAGCGGACGTTCCTGGCCCTGTGCGTTGCCCTGCCCCAGGCGGGCGCGCGGACTCTGTTCGAGATCGATCCCGAACAGCTGATCACGAGCGAGCTCATGCGCCGGGCGGCTCGGCATCTCGCCGGCCGCACGCAGTCGCCGCTCACGGACCTGCCCCCGGACGACGACGAGCTGGCGAGGACCATCGCCGACCTCGTGGCGCGGGCCGGGCGGGCCAGCCACGTCAGCGAGGACCAGCTCGAGCATGCCCGTCTGGTGCTCGAGCGAGCCCGGCTCGACCGCGCGGTTCGCCGCGCCAGGGCCGAGGGCAGCAGCGGGATCGGCGACCTGGCGCGCCAGCGCGAGGCTGTGCTGGACCAGATCCGCAACGTCGTCGCCCGCCTCGAACGGGCCGTGTGACCGCAGACCCGCGGAGCCCCGCAGAAAGTCAGCGCAGCGTCTGCGAGAGCGTGGCGCGAACGGCGGCGAGCGCGGCTCGCCTGACCTCCGCCAGCGTCCGACCGTGCTCCCGCGCGATCTGGCGAAGCGTGAGTCCCGACGCGATCTCCCGGCGTAGCTCGGCCGGCGTGAGACCCAGGTAGCGCGCGGCGGCGGCGATCTCGAACGATTGCAGCGCCTCGGCTCCCGGCAGTCCGAGCGCTCGACGCGCCCGGGACGTGACGGCCGCCGTCCGCGCCGGCGCGATCAGGTCGGTCCTCGGGGTCACGTTCAGGAGCACCGGCGGGCGCGGCGCCTGGTTGAAGTCGAAGTCGTTCTGGAGGTCGCCCAGCTGCGGAAGCGCCTCGCGCACGTCGGGCCGTGGGTCTGGGCGCCCGTCGGTCGTGGGATCGAGCCGCTGGCCGGCGAGGAAGTCGTCCTCGATGAACTTCGTGTAGGCGTCGAAGCTGAGCGTCTGATGGTCGATGAACCCCGCCCGTGCGTACGGGCTGATCACCAACCCGGGGACGCGCAGCCCGTAGCCCAGGCTGTCCACGCTCGGCGGCTGAACGTGGTCGTAGAACCCGCCCCAGTCGTCCCATGACAGGAAGATCGCGGTGCTGCTCCAGTCCGGGCCCCGCATGATCGCGTTGACGAGGCCGGTGACGTACGTCTGGCCGGCGCTGATCAGACCCGGCGGGTGCTCGGACACCGTCCCGTTCGGGGTCACCCACGACACGGACGGCAAGGTGCCGTTCTTGGCGGCGCTGAGGAAGTTCGACAGCGACTGGATGTTGCCGAGCTGATCGTCCTGCTGGACGTCGGTGAAGTACGGAAGCGGATTCCAGATGCCTGGGGTCTTGGCCTGCTGTCCGACCGGGGCGCACGACATCGCGGCGTCGTTGTCGCAGTCCGGCTCGGTGCCCTTATAGACGTAGTAGCCCCAGCTCACGTCGTTCTTGTGAAGCAGATAGGTGAGATCGGTCCACGCGTAGTTCGGATTGGTTGGCACCGGATTGCCGAGGCGGCGCCCGAAGTCGGGCGGGTTCTGCGGGCTCTCGATCGCGCTGCGGCAGCTCGTGGGGTCGGCCTGGAGCGTGCAGTACGCCGACCATTCCGACACCATGTAGAGGTGGGCCGGGAGGCTCCAGGACGCGACCGATTCGAACATGTGGTCCTGGAGCACGAAGTCGTGCGCGTAAGTCCAGTAGTTCGGGATGTCGGCGCCGGTGTGGTAGCCCATCACGTCCGGCGTGCCCCCGCCGTTCCCGCAGGCCGGGTTGAACGACTGGGCGCAGCCCGACATCCCGCGCTCCTGCTCGGTCACGAACCCGTCCATCTTGCCCCCGTTTATGTCGGCCACCGACGCCGCCGCGGAGTGTGGGCCGCCCAGGCTGCGGTCCTGCGCGTCGTGGAACGGCCGCACGCAGCCGCCACTTGCGGGATTCGGGACGCACGGCACGGTGCCGGGGTTCCCCGCTAGTCCGGGGATCCCGTCGGCCCCGGGATACGTCCCGAAATAGGAGTCGAACGAGCGGTTCTCTTGCATGATGATTACCACGTGGCGGATCTTGTGGATCCCGACGCCCGGCGGGTTCGGGGTCAGCACCGATGTGGTGGTCGTGGGGGAGGTCGACGAACCCGTGGTGGTGCCCGGGTTGGCGGCATGGTTCGACCCCCCGCCGCACCCCGCGGCGAGCAGCGCAGCCGCCAGCAACCAGCCCCCGAGTCGCCCGCCCCGGCGTCGACCGGTCAAGACCAGAGCCTCATGCCGTCGCTTGAAGCAATCGATCAGACAATCGGCGCGATGCTAGGCGTCCGGCAGAGGCTTTGCGTCAAGCCCCGGTGAAACCCGAGCGGTCATCGTTGACGGCCGTTGGCCGATCGTTGGGCAGTCCGAGCATCCGGTTGTGGTCCGGTTAACGCGGCGTTCTGCGCTGACTGCGGTTCCCGCTAAAGTTCGCGCCCCTCGTCCCTGGACGAGTCAATGTCGATCCGGGGTAGCTCAATCGGCAGAGCGTTCGGCTGTTAACCGAAATGTTGTGGGTTCGAGTCCCACCCCCGGAGCTCAGTGCCCAGCACGAGACCGCGTTCCCAGTACGAGACCGCGTGAGGTGACGTGCGCTCGGGCCTGACCATCTCAGAGCTCGAGGACTGGGAGCTTCACGGCGCCGTCTGGCGCCCGCTCGAGCTCACCGAGGATCGTGCGGTCGTCGAGTTGTGCAGCTGCTCGGGTGAGCCGATGGATCGAGTCGAGGGGGACGCTCCCGAGCTGATCGAGTTCATCCGCGCCCGCGCGTCCGATCCGACCGGCTGACCGGGCCGGCGCGCGAGTTCCTCGACGAGGTCGGCCGCCCGGGCCGCGCCGTCGTGCGCCGTCGCCCACGCGGCGAGCTCACCGGCCCGCGACGCCAGCGACCGCGAGGCCAGCGCGCGGCGGACCGCGAGCCGCAGTGCGGCCGGCCCCAGCAGCCGCCACGGCAGTCGGACACCGACCCCGGCCCAGTCCGCGCGAGCGGCATTCTCGGCCATGTCGCCGACGTGCGGGACCGCGAGCACCGGGCAGCCGCAGGCCAGCGCGCGCGCCATCGTCCCGTGGCCGGCGTGGCAGATCACGAGCGAGCACGCCGGCATCTCCTTGGTGTACGACAGCCATTCGACCAGCCGCGTGTTCGCCGGAACCGAGACTCGGTCAGCCAGCGGCCGGCGGTTCCAGGTCGCGAGCACGCGAACCGGCTCGCCGCCCAACCCGAGCAAAGCCGCCCGCAACAGCCGGTGCGAGGGATCCTGCGCCGTCGACGGCGCCACCAACACCAACGGCTCGTCTCCGCCCGGCGGATCGACCCGGCCGAACGGCATCTCCCACATCAGCGGCCCGACGACGTGCACGCCGTCCGGCCACGTCCGTGGGTACTCGAGCGCCGGGAACGTGCCGACCACGCACAAGCGCTCGCTCAAACCTCCGTGGAGGCGGTCCACCGCAGGCAGGCCAAGCCGCCTCCGTGCCTCGTTCAGCTCGTCTCGCCCCCGGCGTAACCCGGCTTCCATGGGGCGATCCAGCGCGTCCCACAGCATCCGGCCGACCGCCGTACGCGGGAGACGGGCACCCAGCGCGTAGGGAGGGAAGCCGGGCCCGGAGGGGGGATACAGATGAGGGATCAGCGTGGCCACCGGCACGCCCTCGAGCTCGCCCGCCATCGCCGGGGCGAGGGTGAGGATGTCGTGCACAACCACGTCGGGCGCCACGGAAGCGACCGACCGCCGCGTCGGCCCGGTGGCCCTGACCACCGCCTCGTACATCTCGAACGGCTCGCCGCGCAGCGGGAACAGCTTGTTCTCGGGGGCAGACGCGAACCGCATCCCGGCGGCCTCGACGTGCTCGCGCCACCGCGACCACGTTTCGTAGGTCACGTCATGTCCGCGCGCCGCCAGTTCCGCGCCCAGCGCGAGCATCGGGAAGGCGTGACCGGGCTCGCCGAACGCGCCCAGGAAGATGCGAAGGCTGCGGCGCCGATCCTCCGGAGCGCTCAAGCCGCCAGCTCGGCGACGGCTGCCAGCTGCTCGATCCGCTCGGGCGCGGTGAACGCCATCGGGTTGATCATCAGCGTGCCCACGCCGGCTTCGCGGAACGCCGCGAGCCGATCACGCACGTGCTCCTTCGGTCCGCACAACGTGACGAGGTCGATCAGCTCGTCGGGGAGCGCCGCCGCCGCCTCCTCCTTCTTGCCGTCGAGGTAGAGGTCCTGGACGTTGCGAGCGGCGTCCTCGAACCCGTAGCGCTGGACGAGCTGGTTGTAGAAGTTCTGCTTGCGCGATCCCATTCCGCCGATGTACAGCGCGAGCGCGGGACGCATCAGGTTGCGCGCGCCCTCGCGGTCCTCAGAGACGTAGGTACTGACCGACGGCGCCATCTCGAACCCGTCGAGCGAGCGTTCGGCTCGCCGCGCACCCGCTTCGAGCAGCTCTCGCACGTCCGAGACGTGCTCGGGCGAGAAGAACACCGGGATCCAGCCGTCGGCGATCTCGCCGGCGAGCTCGGTGTTCTTGGGTCCGATCGCCGCCAGGTAGATCGGGATCCGCTCCTGCACCGGGGAGATCATGAGCTTCAGGGGCTTGCCCGGCCCATCCGGGAGCGGCAGCTCGAGCGTCTCGCCCTGGTAGTCGACCCGCTCGCGCGCGAGCGCGAGCCGCAGGACCGCGACGTACTCGCGGGTCCGCTGCAGCTGGCGCGCGAACCGCTGGCCGTGCCAGCCCTCGGCGACCTGCGGTCCCGAGGACCCGATTCCGAGCACCATGCGACCGCCCGAGATGATGTCGATCGTCGCCGCGGTCATCGCGGTCATCGCCGCGCTCCGCGCCGGCATCTGGAAGATCGCCGACCCGAGCTTGATCTTGCTCGTGCCGGCGGCGAGCCACGCGAGCACGGTTGCCGCGTCCGATCCATACGCCTCGGCGGCCCACACCGAGTCGTACCCGAGTCGCTCGGCCTCGACGACGACCGCGAGCTGATCGTCCGGGGTCTGGCCGGGAATCCAGTAACCGAGGTACGCGCCGAGCTTCATGGTCGGGCGTGAACCCTAAGCGAACCGGGCCCGAGGCGAGCCACCGCGATACTGATCGGCGTGGAGGAAGCCGCGCCCGCAGCCGTTCCCGAGGCGCCCGAGCGGGAGCCCGGAGCGAGTCCGGTCGAGCGAGAGCGCCGGACGAGTCCGGTCGAGCTGCTGTGGGACCTGGTGTTCGTGTTCGCGATCACCCAGGTGACCACGCTGCTGTGGCGCGATCTGACCTGGCGCGGGTTCGGGCGGGCGATGCTGGTCCTCGCGCTCGTGTGGTGGGCGTGGTCGGCATACGTGTGGGCGGCCAACGCCCAGGTCGAAAACTCGCCGACCCTGCGGGCCTGCCTGCTCGTCTCGTCGATCGCGATCTTCATCACCGGCCTGTCGGTCCCGCACGCCTTCGGCAGCGAGGGCACGCTGTTCGCCGTCAGCTACGCCGTGGTGCGCATCCTGCACCTCGCGCTGTACGCCGACGCCTCACGGCGAGGGAACGCGTCGTGGTCGGCGATCGCGGGCTTCGCGCTGACCGTGGTCATCGGCATGGCGCTGCTGATCGCGGGCTCGTTCGCGACCGGCGTGGCCAGGACCGCGCTGTGGGTGCTGGCGGCGGCGATCGACTACGCCGGCCCGGCGTGGCTGACGAGGGAGCGGCTGCGCGGGCTCCAGCAGGTGGCCGTCGCGCACTTCGCCGAGCGCTACGGCCTGTTCGTGATCATCTGCCTGGGGGAGTCGATCGTGGCGATCGGGGTCGGCGCGCTCGGCACCTCGGCGGAGCGTCCCTTGACCGCGGAGATCGTCGTCGCGGTGGCGCTGGGCGTGCTGATCACGGTCACGATGTGGTGGACGTATTTCGAGAGCGGGTACGCCGCGACCGCCGAGGAGCACCTCCGGGCGCACGACGATCCCGTGCTGGCCGCCGCCGACGGCTACAGCTATCTGCATCTCGTGATCGTCGCCGGCATCATCACGTTCGCGGTCGGGGTCAAGGTCCTCACGCGGGGTTCGGTGTCGGCGTCGCTCCCGGACCCGGCTCGCCTGGCGCTGTGCGGCGGCGTGGCGCTGTATCTGGTCGGGCACGCTGCGTTCGTCCTCCGGATGGTGGGCGAGGTCGAGTACGCAAAGCTCGCGGTCGCGGTGGCGCTGCTCGCGCTCTATGCAGCAGGCGGCGAGCTCCCCGCGTGGGCGGTGGCGGTGGGGGTCGCGGCGCTGATGGGCGCGCTGTGCATGGCCGAGTCGGAGACGGTCCGGCGGGTTTTATCCGGTCAACCCCGGGAAGCTTCAGCTGAGAGGATGAGGGGATGACAACACGAAATCTGGAGCTGCGCGGGGCCATGGCGGCCGGGTTCGAAGAGGTGATCACCCCGGACGCGCTCGAGTTCGTGGCCGAGCTCCAGCACCGCTTCGGGCCTCGCCGAGAGGAGCTTTTGGAAGCGCGAGCCAACCGCCGCGCGCGGCTCAGGGCGGGGGAGATGCTCGACTTCCTGCCCGACACGCGCGAGATCCGCGAGAGCGACTGGAGCGTCGACCCCGTCGCCGACGACCTCCAGCAGCGGTGGGTCGAGATAACCGGCCCGACGGATCGCAAGATGACGATCAACGCCCTGAACTCCGGCGCGGACGGGTTCATGGCCGACTTCGAGGACGCGAACTCGCCGACCTGGCACAACATGGTCGACGGGCACCGGAACCTCCGCGACGCGATCGACGGGACCATCACGTACCGCGACCCCGGCGGTAACTACTACGAGCTCTCGGAAGACCCGGCCACGCTACTGGTGCGTCCGCGCGGCTGGCACCTACCGGAGCGCCACCTACTCGTCGACTCCGAACCGGTGTCGGGCTCGCTGTTCGACTTCGGGATGTACGTGTTCCACTGCGCGCGACTCCTGCTGCGAGTTGGCACGGCGCCCTACTTCTACCTGCCGAAGATGGAGTCACATCTAGAGGCCAGGCTGTGGAACGACGTGTTCCTGTTCTCGCAGGACGCGCTCGGAATCCAGCACGGAACGTTCAAGGCCACGGTGCTGATCGAGACGCTTCCGGCCGCGTTCGAGATGGACGAGATCCTGTACGAGCTCCGCGAGCATTCGGCGGGGCTCAACGCCGGCCGCTGGGACTACATCTTCTCCTCGATCAAATGCTTCCCCGACCGGCCCGAGATGGTCTTGCCTGACCGGGTCGACGTGACCATGACGGTGCCGTTTATGCGCGCCTACACCGAGCTGCTGGCCGCCACCTGCCACAAGCGCGGCGCCCACGCGATGGGCGGGATGGCGGCGTTCATCCCGTCCCGCAAGGACACGAGCGCGAACGAAACGGCGTTCGCAGCCGTGCGCGCCGACAAGGAGCGCGAGGTCAAGCAGGGTTACGACGGCACGTGGGTGGCGCACCCCGACCTCGTGCCGGTCGCGCGCGAGGTGTTCGAGACGGGACTGAACGGCGCTCCCAATCAGGTGTCGCGCCGGCGCGACGACGTCCACGTCACCGCCGGCGAGCTCCTCGACCTCGCCTCGACGCCCGGTCAGGTCACCGAGAAGGGCCTCCGCACCGACGTCAACGTCGGCTTCCAGTACATCTCGTTCTGGCTGACCGGCCGCGGCGCCGCCGCGATCAACTCGATGATGGAGGACGCCGCCACCGCGGAGATCTCGCGCTCGCAGATCTGGCAGTGGGTGCACCACGGCGTCCAGCTCGACAATGGCCAGACGGTCACGCCGGAGCTCGTCCGTCAGGTGCTCGACGAGGAGACGGCCAAGATCCGCGAGCAGGTCGGCGCCGAGGTATGGGACGCCGGCCGGCCGCGCGAAACCCGCGAGATATTCGAAGGCGTGGCGCTGTCGAGCGAGCTGATCGAGTTTTTGACGATCCCGGCGTACCGCTACCTGGAGGATTAGGAGGGGCCGGCTTCGCCGGCATCCCTGGGACCGGGCAGGCCCGTCCGGACCGGATCGCCCACACTGATCCAGCCATCGAGCAGGATGTCCGCCCGGAGGCCGCCGCGGTGGACGAGGGCGCGCAGCACGGAGCGGCCGACGTAGCGCTGGACGACGGTGCACGGCTCGCACAGCCTCATCCCGCGGCACCGCACCTCCCCTACGGTGAACTCGTGGCCGACGAGCGCGTTGAGGTCGATCCCGCGCGTGACCACGTTCCGGCGGTGGTCGCTCGGCTCGAGCGGCGGATCGAACGACTCGCACACCTCAGCCTCGATCAGCGTCAGTGCGCTCCCGGGCATGCCCGAGGGAAACGTGCCGGTGCCCGCCACGTGCCGGTCGCCCTCGAGGCCTCGGCCGGCCAGCGCACGGGCGGTCTCGAGCAGGCGCGCCGGCTCGGCCGCGTTCGCGGCGACCGCCACCGTCTCGACGGTCCCGGCGGCCGTGGGCGCAGCGGGCCGCGGCGGGAGTGCGAGCGCAATGTCGGACGCGGCGATCAGGAAGCCGTCCTCGGGGTCGACCTCGGAACCGCCGACGGGGTCCCACACGACGCCCGACGGTACGCCGTACATGACCACGTACCGCCCACCGGCCCGCGCGATCCACGGTCCCGGCCAGGAGAACGACGACGCGTCGTTGATCCGGGCCAGCCCGAGCCCGAGCCCGCCGAGCCAGCGGGAGACCGTCCACCCGGTGGCGGGATCCTCGCCGGCAGACGGACGTGGCAGCTCCTCGAACGGCAGCTCGAGGATCGTCGCCACGCAGGCCAGGAAAGACGCCGTCCCGGGCGGGAGCTCAGATTCCGGCGGTCGAACCTCGCGCATCACGCGAGATTCTGGCGCGTTCGGCGCCGCGCGGGAGGAGGCGAGAGGCGCAGGCGTGGTGCAGCACGATCAGCGCCCCGACGAAGATGATCAGGTCGCCGATGCTCAGCACGTTGCCGATCGGCCACGGCCCGGGCACCGGGATGATGTCGCCGAGGAACGCGAAGTGCGCGTGGGCGAGGTGCGCGGAGTTGTCGAACCCCGCCCGGGTGGGAACCCCCGAGATCCGCAGCGCCGTGGCGCTCGCGGGCATCACGCCGCCGTTGGTGATGATCGCGACGACGTTCAGCGCCGCGCCGAGCGCGACCACGGGGACGCCGACCAGCCGGCGGTTCGCGAACAGGAAGTAGGCGTCGAGCACGTAGGAGAAGATGTGCAGCGCGACGTGCAGGAAGTGGCTTCCGCCCGGCATCTGGGTGATCCCTACCTGGATGGCCGCGGCGGCGAGTACCGCCCACACCGCGCGGACGCGGATGTCCGCCAGGCGGCCGAGGCGCCCCCCGGCGAGCGGAACGCTGAGGACGAGCGCGACCGCGGTGACGACGAGCAACATCAGGCCAGACTCAATCGAGTCCGGGGCCGAACCGCCCGT
>Ga0070765_100000849_pt1 | contig 18125 bp, 13 predicted proteins | sample HubBroMetageWFT5_FD_71516 | JGI IMG/M metagenome (GOLD analysis project Ga0070765, IMG submission 71516) | Warmed and freeze-thawed soil microbial communities from the Hubbard Brook experimental Forest, New Hampshire - Hubbard Brook CCASE Soil... | ecosystem: Environmental > Terrestrial > Soil... | reverse complement strand
TGTCGTCAGCAGGATGGTTATCTCGGATCTCTTCCGAAGCGCGCGAATCATCTCCCATACATTCGTGCGAGAGACGGGATCGAGCCCCGTTGTCGGCTCGTCCAGAAACAGAGTCTTCGGTGAATGCACCAGCCCGCGCGCGATCTCCAGCCTTCGGCGCATTCCGCCTGAAAATGTCCTCACCAGCGCATCGCGGAATTTCACCAGGTCCACCGATTCGAGCAGCTCGTCAATCAGCTTTTGGCGCGTTGCGGCCGGCACGCCGTAGAGCTTTGCGTGAACCAGCATATTTTCCTGGGCCGTCAGTTCGGGATCGGACGTGAATGCCTGAGGGATCACTCCGATCGTATTGCGCACCCCATCCGCATCCGTGCGAATGTCGTGACCCGCAATCCGCGCGGTGCCTGAAGTCGGCACCGTCAATGTTGTCATCATGCGGATAAGTGTCGTTTTACCCGCGCCATTAGGGCCCAGGAGCCCGAAAATCTCCCCTTCCGCGACTTGAAAACTGATGTCGTCCACGGCGGTCAGATTCCCGAACTTCTTGGTGAGATGATCTACTTCAATCGAGTTCATCAGTCGGTTTCCTGCGGCAATTAAAGCCGGGCGAACCAGCTCTTTTTCCCCACCGGTGGCAGCAGCACGGTCGCCGTCATGCCCGTGAACAGCGTCTTATCCGGATTCGGCACCGCCACCTTGATCGCAAACGTCTTGATGTCGCGCTTGGTGCGGCTTACATCGCGCTCGGTAGCGTAATCGCCCTCCACGCCCTTGAAAATTACGTTGCCATCGATCGTATTTCCGGAAGGCAGCTTGACCGTCATTTTTTGCCCTATCTTAATCGAATCAATGTAAGTCTCCTCGACGTCCGCGCGCACCCACAGGTCGTTCATATCCACAATCACGACGATCGGCGAGCCCGCCTGCACCACTTCGCCCTGCTTCGCCACGCGCACGGATACAATCCCGTCAATCGGTGAGTAAACCTGCGTGTAACCGAGTTGCGCTGCCACCTGCGCTTCCGCCGCGCGCGCTTGTTCCAGCTGCGCGATCGCCGTGGATATGGCGCTCTTACGCACATCCACCTGTTTGCGGTTTGCCTGTGCCACGGCCACCGCGGCTGTCTCCGCGCGAACCGTGTCTTCCAGCGACTTCACGTTCGCTTGCGACATCTTCACCGCTGCGTCGGCGTGGTCGAGTTGTTGCGCCGCAATTTCACCCTTTTCGAAGAGCTTTTTCATCCTGTCGAGATCCTGCTGGTCGCGCAGAAGCTGCACCTGCGCCTGGTCGAGCTGCGCTTTGGCGGAAGTCACCATCGCCTCGGCTTGCGAGGACGAAGCGTCCGTCTGGTCGTTCGTCCACGTCAAGCTGTGATTGGCTTCATTCACCTGCTGCCCGAGACTGACCACGTTTGCTTTCGCCGCCGCCAGGCTCGCGCTCAGTTCCTGGGGATCGAGTTGGGCGATCAGATCGCCCTTTTTCACGTTTGACCCTTCATCCACGGTCAGCCGCACGATTCGGTCGTTGATTTGCGGGCTAACGATCACCTCATTGCCATCAATGATGCCCGTGAGCGGAATCGCGCTGCCGCCTGGCGTCGTGAAGTAATACGCGATCGCGGAAATCAGGAAAATCACGCCGATAAAGCCGATGAATTTTCGCCCGGTCATCGGGTCTTCACTCCTTTAAGCATAAAACCGAAATTGAGCATCGCGGCCGCTTGTTCCTCTAATTCTTCTACGTAAGCGCCGCGCGCTCTGTTACTCAAATCCCCACGCGCTTCTAGGCTACTTCGGGGGAGCGCGCCCCGGCCGTCGCGCCATGCGGCGCAAATTCATCAATGGGCGCAAGGTCGGAAGCCGGCAACGCGACTTCCTGAGCGCCAAGACTGTCGTCGAGATAGGTGCGACGTTTCGTCCCAAGAGTCGGAACAATCATAGTTTGAGGAGCGATGAAGGGCTTGTCAATCTGGATTGGAGTGCTGGAAGTGGGGCGCTGCCACCAAACCCTCGCGCTGGAAAAACCTGGAATTACCCTTCGAGCGCGCCGCCCGCTCCCGCGGGCAGCTCGATGGAGTATTTCGTGCGAGCCTTTTCGCGGTGAAGCTCGAGCGCCAACTCGATCAAGCGATCAATCAGCTGCGGGTATGGCAGGCCAGAGGCTTCCCACAGCTTTGGATACATGCTGATGGACGTGAAGCCGGGAATCGTATTGAGTTCGTTGATGAATATCTTCCCGTTGCTGCGCTCGAGAAAGAAATCGCACCGCGCCATCCCGGTCCCGTCAATCGCGCGGAATGAGCGGACGGCATAATCCTGAAATATCTCCACTTGCTTCCTGCTCAATTTCGCAGGGATCAGCAATTGCGTGCCGCCTTCCAGATATTTCGCGGCGTAATCGTAGTATTCCCGGTGTGGCACGATCTCACCCGGAATCGAGGCGCGCACCTCGTCGTTACCCAGCACCGAGACTTCAATCTCCCGCCCGTTCACGCCGCGTTCCACGATAATCTTTAACGCGAATTCTGCCGCCAGGTCCATCGCCGCGCCCAGCTCGTGTGCCGACTTCACGCGCGTCATGCCGACCGATGATCCAAGCGTCGCTGGCTTCACGAACAACGGAAACTTGAACTGCTTCTTGATCTGCAGGATCACTTTCGCGCGGTTGTGTTCCCACTCCGAGCGCCGCACCGCAAGAAACGGCACGATCGGCAATCCTGCCTCGGCAAACAACCGCTTCTGCACGTCCTTATCCATGCCCACTGCGGAAGCGAGCACGCCCGCACCTACGTAAGGCAGTCCCGCCAATTCCAGCAACCCTTGCACCGTGCCATCTTCGCCAAACGTGCCGTGCAGCACCGGGAACACCACATCCACACTCACGCTGGTGCGACCCGTCCCCTGCGCGAGCGGAACAAGCGAGGCCGAAGTCGGATCTGGCGGCAGCGAAACGCGCTCGCCTGATTTCAAAACGTCCGCCAGTAGCTTTACGGCGCCGCCACCGACAAGCCACCGCCCATCCTTCGAAATCCCAATCGGCACAGCCTCATATTTTTCCGGATCGAGTGCGCGGATCACCGACGCAGCCGAAGCCAGCGAAACTTCGTGCTCGCCCGACCGCCCGCCGAAAAGCACCCCGATTCTCAATCGCTTCGAAGAAGTCATTCCCGCCAATGCCCGCCGCTCACAGGATTTTCTTTCCCAGCCCGGAAAGGACCAGCTCAACGCCCAGAGTCGCCGTCGTGTTATGCAGGTCAATCACAGGATTGATCTCCACCAGCTCAAACGAAACCATGCTCTTGCTGTCCGCAATCATTTCCAGCGCAAGATGCGCTTCGCGGTACGTCACGCCCCCGCGCACCGGCGTCCCCACACCCGGCGCATCCGAAGGGTCAACGAAGTCCATGTCCAGGCTTACAGCCACGCCCGCCGTGTCGTCGCCTGCAAACTTCAGCGCTTCGGACATCACCTCGCGCATTCCACGCTCGTCAATGTCGCGCATCGTGTAGATATGGACGCCCGAATCGCGCACCAGCCTGCGCTCCTTCGAATCGAGGTCGCGAATCCCCACCAGCGCCACATTCCGCGGTTCGACCATCGGCTTGATCCCGCCCAGCTCGGTCAATTCCGCCGGCCCGTAGCCCATGATCGAAGCCAGCGGCATCCCGTGAACGTTCCCCGAAGGCGAAGATTCCGGCGTGTTCATATCGCCATGCGCATCCAGCCAGATCAATCCGATGCGTTTCGATTTCTTGTGAAAATGCGCCGCGCCTCCCGCAGCTGTGCCGAGCGCGATCGAATGATCGCCTCCCAGGACAAGCGGAACCATGTCCTCGTCCAGCGCCTTGCACACCATGTCCGCCAGGCCCTTGCAGGTCTCCGCGATTTCCTCCAGATACTTCGCGTTCTTCTCGCCGTAGTGCTGCTCTTCGGGCTGCTTCACGTAAATGTTGCCGACGTCCTCCACCTGTCGCCCCAGCTGTTTCAGCCGTCCCTGCAGCCCCGCCACGCGCAACGCGGAGGGCCCCATGTCCACACCCCGGCGGCTCTGGCCCAGGTCCATCGGCACACCGATGATTCGGATTTTTTCAGGCATTTGGTTTTCTTTTCGTAGCCCCGAAGCGGCGGAGGGACCCCTAAGGATAGACGCGATACAGCATCCGAGGGAAGGGGATGACTTCCCGGATGTGCTCGGTTCCGCAAATCCACGCGACCGTGCGCTCCAGGCCCAGCCCAAAGCCTGCGTGCGGCACACTTCCGTAGCGCCGCAAATCCAGATACCACTGGAACGATTCCTCCGGCAATCCGGCTTCCCGGATGCGCCGAACCAGCGTCTCGTAATTCGACTGGCGCTCGCCACCGCCGATGATCTCGCCGTATCCTTCGGGCGCAATCATGTCAAAGCTCAAGGAAAGGTCCGCCCGCTCCGGATCGGTCGCCATATAAAACGCCTTCATCGCCGCGGGATAACGGTGAATGATCACCGGCTTCTGAAATTCCTTGGAAATAATCGTTTCTTCGTCTCCGCCGAAATCGTCGCCCCATTTCGCCGGGTTCCCGGCCTTTTGCAGCACCCGGATCGCTTCGTCATAGCTGATTCGAGGAAAGGGAGGCATGATTTTTTCCAGGCTCGCCGTATCGCGCTCCAGCGCCGCCAGCTCTCGCGAACGGTGCTTCACCACCGATTGCACCACCGCGCTCACAAGCCCTTCGCCGAGCTGGATCATGTCCTCCAGATGCGCATAGGCCGCTTCCGGCTCGAGCATCCAGAATTCCGTCAAATGTCGCCGCGTCTTCGATTTCTCGGCACGAAATGTTGGCCCGAATGTGTACACCTTCCCAAGCGCCGCCGCCGTGGCCTCCACATAAAGTTGTCCCGATTGCGTCAGGTATGCTTTCTGGTCGTCAATGTAATTCACTTCAAAGAGCGTCGTTGTCCCCTCGCAAGCTGCGGGAGTAAAAATCGGCGCGTCGGTGAGCGTGTAGCCCAGTCCATCCATGTAGTTGCGCGCGGCGTGTTCCGCCTGCGCGCGGATGCGCAGGATCGCCGCCTGCCGCGGCGTGCGAATCCACAGGTGCCGCTGGTCGAGCAGGAAATCCACGCCGTGCTCTTTCAGCTGAATCGGGAAGGGCGACGCTTCCGGCACGCGCTGCACCACGTCCACCGCGCTGATGTGAATTTCAAATCCACCCGGTGCGCGCGGCTCGGCCTGAATCTTGCCCGTCACGATGATGCTCGATTCCTGCGTCATTCCCTTCATCGTCCCGAACGCTTCAGGATGTTCCTTCAACGAGAGAACTCCCTGCATCACGCCCGTGCCGTCGCGAAAAATCGGAAATAGCAGCTTCCCCGACTCGCGCTGGTTGTAAAGCCAACCGCGAATCGTCACGGATTGCCCTACGTGCTGGCCGGCCTGTTCAATTGCGATGATGGGAGCTGTTGCCTGCGCGTCCTGAGTCATTTATTTATTTTTCCGTTGGAATTTCAAGGTCGAACGGCCCGCGAGCGCTTGGCCTCGTGGATTTTTTCAACCTTGTCAAACGTTGCCTGCACCTGATCGAGTGTCGGCCCTTTCGCCGCCTGATCCTTCAACTCCAGCACAAGAGGAAGCGGTTCCGCGGTTCCCGCCAGCAAACCCAGCGCTGCGTCCCAGTCAATCCCGCCCTCATACGGCAGCAGATGCTCATCCTTTTCACCATGATTATCATGAACGTGCGCCAGCCCCACCAGATCGCGCACACCATCGAACCCGGTTTCGAGCGCGCCATCTCCATCCATGTGCGCGTGCCCGGTATCAAAACAAATCCGCAGATCGTGCAGATGCGTTTGCTTGATGAACCGTGCCAGCGCCGCCGGCGCGCCGACTTCATCCGGCGTATTTTCAAGTGCGATCGTCACGCCCCGCTGCTTTGCGAAAATGCAAAGATGCTCCAGCGAGCTGAACGCCGCATCTACTTTCCGCGGATCGGCCATCTGCCGCCCGTGCCCCATGTGCTGCACCAGAAACCGAAACGGCGCGCGCTCCGCCACTTCCAACGCCCGCTTCACTTCGTCAACGGCATCCAGGCGGCGAATCCTCTCTGTCTCACAAATCGAAATGGGCACCCCGCTCTCGCGTCCCGGAGAAAGGTCCCGCTCCGTGGGCGAATGTAGCGAAATTAACTCCAGCTTGTAATCGCCCAGTGAGCCTGCCAGTTCGCGCACGGCCTCCTGCGACCGGTAGCTGAAATGCTGCGGCGCGCAATAAACCTCAATGCTTTGAATCCCCGCCTGAGCTATTTCCGATAGCAGGGCCGGCGCAAGCGTCTGGTGCACGTATCGGTAAGTCGAAAGTATGCGTTGCATTCAACCCTCAGAGCAGCCCAAGTGAAGCCCTAATCGTGGCCCATCCAGCAGGTTACCTATGGTCAATGGAAAACGCTCCGCCGTCAATAGCTCGCGCGGGTTGCCAAGCTGCGCCGATTCGTAACTCAGCCCCGTAAAGTCCGCGCCTATCTTGTAGCCAAGGTGGTCCGGGCGAAAAATCAATCGAACCGTGGGGGGCTGGGCGGTCCTCGGCCAAGGTGAGTTGGTCCTGAAAGTCGGTCGTGGCAGCTGCCACTGCAGCGAGTCGAATGAACTCTCGGCGGTTCATTTCAATGCATTCCAGCACGCGTAGCCTAGCGAGGCAACTTCAAGCCGGGCAGCATAATTGCAATCTGCCCGTGGTCAATCGCCTTCCGAAAAAGCACTTCGGAACCAGCTCCCTTAGATCAAACCTAAGGCCATCTCATTACAACAATACAGGGGTCCCCTGATTGGTAATTCTTCCAAGCCCAGCAAAAATGGACTTGTTTGAATGCAACCATCGCGGAGGTGGCTGCAAATATTCGTGACGCTTTGCCAAGAGGTAAGAAATGATGAAGCCCAGTTTAGCTAAAGTGGTAAAGAACCTGCTCCTTTACACTGCAATCACTGCATTCATCCCCGTTACGGCGTTTGCTGATTCTCATCCTGTCGACAGTCGCCATGATGGGTTCTCTCGATCGCGCACGATTGTCGTTTGCGATTTCGGGACGGATGACTGCAATGCGCGGACGGCTGCTTCGGATATTGAGGATGCCCTCGTCATCAACGATGCTTTTCCTCTACCCGGCGGCAAGGACGCGCCTTCCTTCACGCTCTTGTCGGGATCTTCCCTCACCGCCTTTCTCGAAAGTGGTTATTCCGGCAACACCGTTTTTATCGACGCAAATTCTGATGGGACGGCCACATACCACGGCATCACTTTCAGCCTGACGGCGGCACCCACGGCAGTGCCTGAGCCCGCATCTCTGGCGCTTCTGGCCATTGGTTTGGCGGGTCTCGCAGTGGCCATGCGTCGCCGCAATTCAGCTGCTTAGGGCTGAGCTGCGAATTCATCGTTGGTAATTTCGAAATGGGATTCCATTTCGAGCCCAGGGGACCTGTGTCCCCATAGGAATTGAAATGGCAATCTTTCCAAATACGTTCGGCAATGTTTCACAAGACGGCTGTGACACGGCCAGAAACCCGAATCTGATCGGTGTCACAGCCGCACCACTCTTCCCAGAACCCCAGTTCCGGCGGATGCTTGGCCAGGAACGAAAGCGCTCCGAGCGATCCCGAAAACATCCGCTGCTGATGCTCATTGAAGATCAAACCCCCAGGCGCCGCAAGGGAAGCGACGCGCTGCTCAATCAGATCGCGGGCGTGGTCTGCAGTACGATTCGCGATACGGATGTCCCCGGCTGGTTCACCTCGAATACATCCCTGGGCGTAATTTTCACCGAACTCGGAGCAACGGAGACTCGAACCGCTGTCCGAATCATCGAATCAAAGATCAAGGCGGTATTGCAGGAAGCCTTCGAGCCAGACAAGCTCGAGATATTCAAGATTTCCTTCTGCGCTTTTCCCGAAGGTTGGATCAGCGACGGGGATTTTAGGCAGGCGGATCCAACGCTCTATCCGGACCTGCTCGATTTCAATAACCGACGCGTTTCGCTCCTGATGCTGAAGCGAGGCATAGACATTCTCGGCAGCCTTTTCGCCTTGACCATTTTGTCGCCGGTTTTTCTCTTGATTGCAATCCTGGTTAAGCTGACATCGGATGGGCCCGTTTTCTTCCGTCAACAGAGAGTCGGACAAAATATGGCCAATTTCACATTCCTGAAGTTTCGTTCAATGATTGCTTCCTCAAACCACGGAATCCACCAGGAATTTATGAAGAGCTTCATCGCAGGAAAACCGGGGAAATCCTATTCGGATGAAAAGCAGAACACGATATATAAAATGACGGATGATCCCCGAATTACTCGAATTGGGAAAATTCTGCGCCGGACGAGCCTGGATGAGCTACCGCAATTCTGGAATGTCCTGGTCGGCGAGATGTCGTTGGTCGGGCCGCGCCCGCCAATTCCTTATGAGTTCGAAGCCTATGATTTTTGGCATCGCCGCCGCGTACTGGAAGTCAAACCCGGAATTACGGGACTTTGGCAGGTCCGCGGCCGAAGCACGACAACCTTCGACGAGATGGTCCGCCTCGACCTTCAATATTCGCGGACGTGGACTCCGATGTTGGACGTGAAGATTCTTCTGCAAACTCCTCGTGCAATTTTCTCCGGGGTCGGCGCGTACTGAAAAAGCCTATCGAAGGATTAACTGCCTGCGCCGCACCCTTTTCGGTGAATTGAGAATCAATAACTCGAAGCTGCTCCGCCACGTCGCGGGTCGGGCGCTCCAAGGCGTTCCCCAGTTTTCGGATCGATCCCGATTGCTTCCACTTCGCCGATCCAGTTACGTCTGGGGACAATTTTATAACCTGCGCCTTCCAGGCTCTTGGCCAACGTCGATTCTCCGCTCGAATCCGGCTCCAGCAGCACCATGTCCGGCAACCACTGCTGATGAAAACGCGGCGCGTTGATGGCGGCCTGCGCGTCCATCCCAAGACGCATCCAATTCAAAATTGATAGAAGCGTGGCCGAAATAATGCGCGGGCCGCCGGGTGACCCGGTAACGAAACTCAGCTGCCCATCGCGCAATAAAATCGTCGGCATCATCGAACTCAGGGGACGTTTCCCCGGACCGATGGCATTTCCTTCCGATTGAATCAAACCGAACAAGTTCGGCGAGCCTGGATGCACCGTGAAATCGTCCATTTCATCGTTGAGCAGGAATCCATCAATCGTGGTCGCGCCCGACCCGAAAGTGTCGTTTAGCGTGTACGTGTTCGCCACCGCGTTACCCGCCGCATCCACAACGGAAAAATGCGTCGTATGCCCGCCTCGCGTTGCCTCCGCAAGCGCGCGTGCGGCCGCTACATCCCGGCCCTCGGCCGAAGTGGAATTCGCGGCCTGGGCGCAGTGGTTGCCCGACGACTTTCCATTCTCGAACGCCCCCGGATTCCCCGCGCCAACTTTTGAACTCAAAGACGCGCTCGTCGGATCGATAGTCGCCCGCAACGAATCGGCGTAGCACGCCGAAGTGAGCCCAGCGACGGGAATTTTCGCGAAATCCGGATCAGCTAGAAACGCGGCGCGGTCCGCAAACGCCCGCCGCATCGCTTCCACAACCCAGTGCACCGATTCCACGTCGTCCCACGATGTCAACTTCACCGGTGCAAGAATGTTCAGCGCTTCAATCGTTGCCACTCCTCCTGAACTCGGTGGCGGGCTGGTAATCACTTCCCATTTGTGGCCGTTCGATTCGTAATCGGCTGTCAACGGTTCGCGGATTTTCGCGGCATAGTGCGACAGGTCATCGTAAGTGACGAGTCCTCCCTCGCGCTTCATTTCGTTTGCCAGGTCGCGCGCCGTCTCTCCACGATAAAACTCAGTGGGGCCGTTCTTCGCGATGCGCTTCAATGTTTCGGCCAGCTCTGGCTGCTTGAAAATTTCGCCCGCCGCGTAATTCAACCGATCTTTCAGAAAAATGCGCCGGCTATTGGGGAACTGATCTAAAAGCGCGTTCGATTGGAATAGAACAGCTACCAATCTGTCACCGACCGGGAATCCATTCTCAGCCAGTCGGATCGCGGGGGCCATCACCTGCGGCAGTTTCATCGTGCCATAAGACTTCAACGCGAGCGCCAGCCCCGCCACCGTCCCCGGCACTCCCACTGAGCGATAACCAACCAGTGAAGCCTTCGCGTCCACGGTCCCGTCTGAATTCAGATACATGTCGCGCGTAGCTTTGGCCGGCGCCACCTCGCGGTAATCCACGAACGCGGTGGCTCCATTCGCCAGCCGCACCAGCATGAATCCGCCGCCACCGATGTTTCCCGCCTCTGGTTCCACCACGGCCAGCGCGAATGCCACGGCCACCGCCGCGTCCACCGCATTGCCGCCCTGTTTCATAATTTCGATTCCCGCGTCGGACGCGAGCTTCTCGTCGCTCACCACCATCCCATTCTTCGCGCGAACCGATTCCGTCGGCCACCCGGGATTCTGTTTGCCCGTGGAATGCTCAAACTCTCGCGGAGTCTGTGTCTGTACCGGCGCTTGCCCCACAGTTGCCGCCGGAAAAAGAAATGCCACCAAGAAAAACATGAACGATTGCACCATGGGTTTCATGATGAAATTGAATCTATGCGACGTGCTTTTCACCGTCAAGGCTTAAAGATTGCAGAGGAGTCGTGCGGGGGCGATTCACAAAAAAACTGGGATTGTCTAGCCGTTCATGAGAACGACAATCCCCATGGCTATCAGAATCCCTGCGAATATGGCGAGCGCGAACCAGCTTCGGAATCGCGTGTTCCGCCGCGCTGGTTCCACAAGTAAGTAAGCAGAAGGATCCGCGATCGTGGAAAAAACTGCGTCGCGCGGGCCGGGGCCGGAGCCGGAGCCGGAGCTTGAAGAGACCTGAGCCGCAACTTCGCTTGGTTCGTCCGCTTCTATAACTGATGTGTGCTGCATACTTGGCCGTTGCATCGAGTTAATCGTATCAGCCCCAAAGGCTAGCGACGATGTACGTGTACAAAGCAATAATAACTTGCGTGGGATTCCGAGCAGCTGCTTCGTCTACCGAGCGAGGAAGCTGACAAACAACAACGCCGCCAACGTGCCCGTCAGCACCGCCAGCGCAATCCACCGCGCGATCCCGTGGTTGCGCGGTTGCAACTGCCGGTTGTGTTTCAGCAAGCCGTGCGCGGCGAGCAATTCAGGCGTGATCCTGTCGAATGCGGGGTTGCTCTCGCTGGCGGACGCAGTTCCGGCATCCGAATCGCGGACGAAGGGAATAATTTCTGGCGTCATACTTTTAATTTTAGTAGCGCGGGCTCGCAGCCGCCTATTCCAGAATTTCCCGGAATTTCCTAATAGTTAATTTTCGATTAGGCGACCCTTGGAAAGATTCAACGCGAGGGCGGGCGCCCCGTATGGCGGGACCTTCTCTAGCTCCGTCGGCTAGCCGTTCACCAGATCGCGGATGGAGCCCAACAATTCGAGCTTCGCGATGGCCGCGCTGCGCTCCAGCGGCTCAAGGCCCGAGGATGGGCCAAGGTACGCGCGCCCGCCGCTGATCTTCGGCAGCAACCGCTCGATTTGCCGCGCGATGACGGCAGGATCTTCCAGGTGGGCGTTTTGCGCGTCCACCAGTCCCAAGGCCAGCGGCTTTGGTGATCCCGCCGACGAAACCAGGTCAATCAGTTTCGGGTTGTAAGTGAAGTCCAGGCCAACCACGTCCACAGGCAGGCCAAGAAGCTTTTCATAGACAGGCGCGCAATCCTGGAAATAAACGTAAAGCGCGAGTTCGACCTTTTGCCCCTCGCCTCGCGCACGGTCGCGGGCCTGCGCGAGAAATGCAATCGCCTTCTCCAGCACCGCCCAATCCTGTGGCTCGATGACGGCAGCGGGTTCGTCGATCTGAATCACCTCCGCGCCCATCTTGGACAACACTTCGATTTCAGCGGCGAGCGCCTCCGCGTAAGCCAGCGCGCGCGCCTCGAGCGAATCGAATTCGCGGGCCGAACCGTTTTGCGATTGCTCCACGCGTGAAAACTTAGCAAGAGTGTAAGGGCCGGGCAGGATCGGCTTCATCGAAAGCTTCCCACCTTTGTTCGTCGGCGTGGGCGTGTGGCCAAGCGCGTTGCGCGCGAAGCTATATTCGTTTGCCACAAGATTTCCGCTGCGCCCCGGCTTGCCGGAAAACACCGGCTGCCGGAAATGAAAAATCGTGTTGAAGAATTGCGCCTTGTCCTTGAGCTTGACGTTGTCGAGTTTGCCTGCCACGTGGGATAGGGAATCGTACCAACGGATCTGTCCGTCGGTGATCACTTCCAGCCCGGCTTTCACCTGGTCGGCAATCGCGCGGCGCGTCATTTCGTTTTCGGCGTCGAGCAGGTCGGCCGTAGTCCGGTCGCCAAGCTCCAAAGCGGCAATCGTCCGCTGCAGAAGCTGGAGTTCCGCCGTGTCGCCCGTGCGCGGAAAGCTTCCCGCGCTCGCGAGGTGCAAACCAGATGCGTGCGCGTTCATCAGCGGCATTCCCGCTCTTTCTTCCGATCGTTTTTCCGAGTTGAATTGGTCTGGCACATAAAGTCTTAATACGCTGTTTACCGCGGATTAGAAAAATCTATCTCGCTGATGCTAAACGAGATACGCGGACTTCTAATCCCTATACCGGGGATTAATCGTGCGCCTTCCTCGCCACTCGCCCAATTTCTCTTCCTGCACGACTTTGCAATGTAGTTCAAATTCGCTGCCGGAAGCAAGCAAATGCAACGCGACGCGAAAACGGAAAGATGAATTCCCAGGATCCGGCGCAGAGAGAAACCAGACGCGACAGAGCGCGTGCTATTGCGGTTCGGGCTGATCTCCGACGGTGAAATAAGTGCAGTCGGGGTGCTGGAAGACGAGGGCGCTGACGCTTGCCTCGGGGTCCATCATCATGCCTTCGGTAAGGTGGACGCCGATGTCTTCCGGATGAAGGAGATTCCAGATTCCGGCCTGGTCATCTAGATTGGGGCAGGCGGGATACCCGAAGCTGTAGCGCTTGCCGCGATAGCGTGAGGTGAACCGCTCGGCCATCGTGAGGGTGGGGGGATCAGGGAAGCCCCAATCTTCGCGAATGCGGCGGTGCAGCCATTCGGCGCAGGCTTCGGCGGTTTCGAGCGCGAGCGCCTGTAAGCCATGCGAGTAGAAATAACGTCCGGCGGCCTTTGCGATTTCGGATTTCGCGCGGATGTCTTCGCCCGCCGTGACGACGAAGAGTGCCAGGTGATCGCGCTGAGGATTTTTCTCGGAGCCACCGGGCGGAAGAATGTAGTCGCTCAGGCAAAGCTTGTCGCCCACGCGCTGGCGCTGAAAATGGAACGTGTGAGCAGGCGAAGCGGCGCCCGGCTGAAAGAGCGCGATCGAATTTCCCTGGCGCTCCGCTTCGAAAAATTGCCAGACGGCGGAAATTTTCATGAAGTGGGCGGCTTCGCGCTTCACCTCCTCCATGTTGTTGAATAATTCCAAAGCACGCGGGTCGCGTTCGGCGAGCGCCTTTTCGAAATTGCCGCGGAAGCCGAGGTGGCGGCCGAAGACCATGTAGGGGTTGACGTAACTCCAGACTTCATTCAAATCGGGAACCTTGCGCGCCTTGCGGTCGAGATAGGCGACCAGAGGAATCGGCAGATCGGTGCGCACGCGAGGGGAGCGCTCGTTGGTGACGGGTTCCGGGGCTGGCGGCGCGGATTCCTCCAGCACGGCTACGCCCGTGTGAGTGTGTTGCGAGAGAGTTGCTTCGCGCTTGGCTGGATCGCTCAGCTCGTTCATCAGGCGCAGGCCGGTCATGGCGTCTTTCGCGTAGCAGACGGCCTCCGCGTAGCTAGGCGCGATTTTCGACCGCGTAAATTTGTCGGAGAGCGCCGCGCCGCCGACGAGAAGCGGCACGTGGATACCCGCTTCGCGCAAATCAGCGGCAGTGATCACCATCTGTTGCGCACTTTTGACGAGCAGGCCAGAAAGGCCGATGGCGTCAGGCTGATGTTCGCGGTGGGCGCGGATCAATTCTTCCGGCGGCACTTTAATGCCGAGGTTGACCACCTCGTAGCCGTTGTTCTTCAGAATAATTTCGACGAGATTTTTGCCAATGTCGTGAACATCGCCCTTCACGGTTGCAAGAATCACTTTCGCGCGTTTTTCGGTATCCGCCTTCTCCATGAATTGTTCCAGGTGGTTTACGGCGGCCTTCATGGCTTCGGCCGATTGCAGCACTTCGGCGACAATGAGTTCGTTGTTGTTGAAGAGGCGCCCGACTTCGGCCATCCCGGCCATCAGCGGGCCATTGATGATATCGAGTGGGGCCACGCCTTCGGCGCGCTTGAGGTCCAGGTCCGCGATCAAGCCGTCCTTCGATCCTTCGAGAATATAGTTCGGCAGACGCTGGTCCAGCGGCAAATCCTCCGGCTTCGCTTTCTTTCGAGAACCGGCGCCGCGGAAGTGCTCGGCGATCGCCGCGATGTGGAATTGATTGATGGCGGCTTTTTGTTCTCGCGATTGTTCGCGCCAATCGGCGGGAGCGTCGTGCAGAATCGCTGCCTGCGGGTGATTTTCCGGGATATTCGCCGGAACGTGATTGAACAAAAGGTCTTCCGCGAGTTTGCGTTCGGCTTCGGGAATGGAAGGGAAGCGTTCGATGCGCTCTGCATTTACGATCGCCAGGTCCAGCCCCGCCTTGGTGCAGTAGTACAAAAACACGGAGTTGACGACTTCACGCGCGCCTGGCGGCAGGCCGAACGACACGTTGGAGATTCCCAGGACAGTGCGGACATAGGGAATCTTTTGCTTAATGAGCCGGATGCCCTCGATGGTTTCCACCGCGCCGCCGATATAGTTTTCATCGCCGGTGGCGCAGGGGAAGACGAGCGGATCGAAAATAATATTTTCCGCGTGAATGCCGAATTTCTCGGTGAGCAACTTCTCGGATCGTTCGGCGATTTCGAGTTTTCGCTCGCGAGTGAAGGCTTGCGCCTGCACGGGGTCTTCGTCAATACAGCCGACGATGACGGCCGCTCCGTAATTCCTCGCCAGTGGGCAGACGCGCTCAAATTTTTCCTCGCCGTCCTCGAGGTTGATCGAGTTGATGATGCTTTTGCCCTGGCAATAGGTGAGGGCTAGCTCGATCCCGCGCGGGTCAGTGGTGTCAATCATGATAGGAACTTTGATTTTGCGAATGAGCTTTTCGTAGAAGGGCGGAACATCGCCGAGCTCTTCGCGGTCAGTGCTTTGCAGGCAGACGTCCACAATATGCGCGCCGCTTTTCACCTGGCGCCGGGCGATCTCGGTGGCTTCTTCCCACTGCTCGGCGGCGACCAGTTTTTTGAATTCGCGTGAGCCGATTACGTTGGTGCGTTCGCCGACGATCAGCGGCCGCGTGCTTTCCTCGGCCTCGATAACTTCGATTCCCGAATAGACGGCGCGATGGTTCGGATCCACGGGCCGCCGCGGGGCTTTGCCCTCGGCCATTTGAGCGATGGCGCGAATGTGCTTCTCCGTGGTGCCGCAGCAACCGCCTACGATGTTCAGCCAGCCACGGTTCGTGAAGCGCTCGAGCTGCTCGGCGAGCGAAGTTGGAGTCTCGGCGTAGCGGCCTTCTTCGTTGGGAAGCCCGGCATTGGGATAGCAGGAGACGCTGCGGTTGGTGAGCGACTGCAGCGTGCGAATGTGGTCAGTCATGAATTCGGGGCCGGTGGCGCAATTGAGGCCCAGCGAAATCAAATCGGCGTGGTCGAGGGACGACCAAAGGGCTTCGACATTCTGCCCGGCGAGCATAGTGCCCATCGGTTCGATGGTGACGGAAATCATCAAAGGAATTGGCTGGCCGATCTCGCGGCTCAAGTCCTGAATGGCGAGGAGGCCGGCTTTGATGTTGCGCGTGTCCTGGCAAGTTTCGAGCAGAAGCAAATCCGCTCCGCCTTCGAGGAGGCCGCGGGCTTGATCAAGAAAATTCTGGCGGAGATCGGGGAACGTGATTCCGCCCGTTACGCTGATCGCTTTCGTCGTGGGGCCCATCGAGCCCGCCACGAAGCGCGGCTTTGCGGAGGTGGAGAACTCGTCGGCGGCCTGGCGAGCGAGTTCCGCGGCGCGGCGGTTCAGCTCCAGCGCGCGATCGCCCAAGCCGTATTCCGCGAGAACGATTGGCGTGCCACCAAAGGAATTTGTTTCGATGATGTCCGAGCCGGCTTCGAGGTATTTTTTGTGGATGCCGAGGACGACATCCGGGCGCGTGATCACGAGATTTTCGTTGCAGCCCTCGAGATGAGGCCCGCCGAAGTCCGCGGCTTTCAGGTCCACCTGCTGCAGCATCGTGCCCATTGCGCCATCCAGGACGAGGATGCGTTGGCGGAGAAGTTCGCGGAGGGCCATGCCCTGCTGGATCAGGTTTCTCATCGGTCTAGAATTATCCCTTGGCAAGCGATACGAGGGGAAGGGGCATCCGTGTGCGGCGGCCCCGGGGAGCAAACCCGTATTTTCCCTGGACCGTTCGATTCGTCAGTAGCTATTTGGATTGCGAAGGTGTTTCACTCTTCCTTGGTTCGATTATATCAAAAATGTTGGCTTCAGGGGCCGAAGCCCCGCTCTTAGGCTGCTTCCGATAGGAACTCCACCTTGAATGATTTGGGGACGAGACCCGCGGCAGCGCCACGCGAGAGCAGTTCGCGGACGGCGCGGCGGCCTTCTTCACCGTAATCGAGCGTCCAGCGGTTGACGTACATGCCGATAAATTTGTCGGCCAGCATGGGGTCCATATCGCGCGCGAATTGCATAGCGTAGTCGAGCGCGGGCTCGCGGTGCTCCATTGCGTAGCTGATGCTATCGCGGATGACGCGAGACACTTTCAATCCCATTTCCGGCCCCAGGCGGCGGCGAATCGCATTGGCGCCCAGCGGCAGCGGAAGTCCTGTGGTATCGGACCACCACTGGCCGAGGTCGACCACGCGGTGGAGGCCCATCTGGGAGAACATCAGCTGGCCTTCATGGATCAGGAGGCCTGCTTCCACTTCCTTGTTTTGGACTGCGCCGAGAATTTTGTCGAACGGCATGGTGACCGTCTCGACGTTTGGCTCGAAAAGCTTCAACGCCAGATAGGAAGTGGTGAGCTTGCCCGGGATGGCGATTTTTTTACCGGCGAGATCGGTCTTCTTGATCGGATGCGAGGAGATGACAATCGGGCCGTAGCCTTCGCCGAAGCTGGCGCCGCAATCCATCAGGACATACTTGTCGGCGACGAATGTGTAGCCGTAGAAGCTGACGGCGGTGATGTCGTAGGTCTCCGTCTTGGCTGCTTGATTCAGCGATTCGATATCGGAAAGGATGTGGGTGAATTTGACGCCGGGTAGCCGGACTTTACCGGTCGCCAGGGCATAGAACATGAAGGCATCGTCACTGTCTGGCGAGTGCGCCAGGCGCAGTTCGACCGTCTTGGTTGCAGCTGCCGGTGTGGACATGTCTCTGGTCCGTCCTGGCGCTCATTGGCTACGCTCACACGCCGCGTGGGCTGGGGAGACGCAGGTGCGTGTGCCGTCTTGCCCGATGCGGTGCCCCTGAGGGCGGATTGTGGTACCGGTGTGTGCGTGTTCCGGTGCGAGAGCCGTTTGATTGCAGAGACAGACTACCATAGAGGTCCCGCGGCCGTACAGGGCTGGGGCGGGCCCAAAAGGGAACCCCTGTGCAAATTATTTAAGAGAATTAGGTCTATTGAACGGGGGAATCGGAAACCCCGGGGAGCTGGGAGGCATGATGGGCGGCGAGGAGCCAGCGGCCATCCCGGTGGATGAAGATATTCGTGGCTTGGACGGTGGCTTCGTCGAAGCCATCCACGAAAGCCGTGGTGATATGTTCCGTGCAGGCTACCCAGCCGGTATCGCCTTCGACGCGTATCCAGACGGAGCTGAGCGCGATGCGCACGCGCTTGGCGCTGGCGAAAATCCTGGCCCAGCGGCCGCGCACCTCTTCCCAGCCCATGAGCAGGTCCCAACCGGGATGGACGCATTGGACGCCTTCGTCATGTGCCCAGACGGATTCCATGGCGGCGATATCGAGAGATTCGAATGCGGCGTAGAAATGCTGGTTGGCGACGCGAAGAGCTTCTTCGGGGGATTGTTTTTCGGGCGCGAGTTGTGTGGACATGGTCACTCAGGGTGTCAG
>Ga0070765_100000847_pt1 | contig 18130 bp, 17 predicted proteins | sample HubBroMetageWFT5_FD_71516 | JGI IMG/M metagenome (GOLD analysis project Ga0070765, IMG submission 71516) | Warmed and freeze-thawed soil microbial communities from the Hubbard Brook experimental Forest, New Hampshire - Hubbard Brook CCASE Soil... | ecosystem: Environmental > Terrestrial > Soil... | reverse complement strand
GTTTGTTCACGGAGTTGGCAGAGTTGGTGTTTTGCATGTGCTACGGACCTGGGGACCGCCAAATCACGTTTAGGCGTGACCGCGGTCACAGTCAGGAATGAGGGATTGACGGAGGATGGGCTCATTCAGCAATCAAAGCATTCGTACCGTTGCACGACAGATGCTGGGAGGTGCGACGGATTTTGCTCCTTGGTTGTTTGGTAGGCTGCGTGACTGACTGGCAACAGGAAACTCGCAGCCTTTTTATTTCCCCTATTATTTCCGCACCGCTGATCTGGGAGTGCTGGAGACTGAGTGCTCGGTAAACTGACCCGGGTCTCGGAAACCGCGAGACCTGGGGCACCCGGATCAGAAAGCCCGGTCGGGCCGTTCATCCCTGGGCTGTTAGTTTTATTAGTTGTACAGCTCTCTCAATTCAGTTCAACTTCTGAGCACGCGTACGGAGGAGATCGAATTGGAAACGCTGCTCACGAGGGTCCAGAAGTTCACCGTCCTGGCACTGGCCGCAATGCTGAGCGTTGTGGTTATCCTCTCCACGCTGCATCTGGGCGTGCTGATCGCTCAAGAAGTCTGGGCGCCCCCTCGGTTTCTGATTCGAGTGCAGGGCCTGCTTGAGATTTTTGGATACTTCCTGCTGGTGCTAATCGGAGTGGAGCTGATCGAAACGTTAAAAGCGTACCTGAAGAAGGACGTGATTCATATTCGCGTTGTCCTCGAAGTTGCGCTGATCGCTATGGCGCGCAAAGTGATTGTTGAAGAACCTAACACGGTGCCAGGCATGACATTGTTCGGGATTGCGGCCCTGATTCTCGCGCTGGGCATTGCGTTTCACGTCGAGCGGCAGGCGAGAAGAGAACCAGTTCACGATTGATTGCGGTGTTAAATTCTTGAGCATGACTGACCACATGACGTTCCAACCTCAATTCCTACCTCCTCAATGCCGCCGATCGCATCCCCCGAGGTGGTAGACTCTGAAGTTTTCCTGCTTGTCGGAGAAGCCTTATGAACATTCAGCGTGTGGGAGTTGTCGGCGCCGGGACGATGGGCAATGGCATTGCGCATGTCTTTGCTCGCAGCGGCTACCGGGTTGTGTTGTGCGATGTGGAGCAGCGGTTTCTGGATCGAGGGATGGAGACGATTGGGAAGAACCTCGACCGGGAAGTTGCGAAGAACAAAATTACGGCGGAAGACAAGACGGTGGTGTTGCAGCGTATTGAAGGCGTGGTCGAGCGTGCGCGGTTGGCGGACTGCGATTTTGTGGTGGAAGCGGCTACGGAGAAGTTCGACATCAAGACGGAGATATTTCGCGATCTTGACCGGCTTTGCCGGCCTGAAATTATTCTTGCGTCGAACACTTCGTCGATTTCGATTACCAAGCTGGCGACCCTGACCAAACGGCCTGACAAGGTCATCGGGATGCACTTCTTCAATCCTGTACCCGTGATGAAGCTGGTCGAAGTGATCCGTGGATTGGCTACCTCGAATGAAACTTTTCAGACGGTGCGCGAGTTAGCGGTGAAACTGGAGAAGACTCCGGTCGAGGTGAACGATGCCCCGGGCTTTGTCTCGAACCGGGTGCTGATGCCGCTGCTGAACGAGGCCATGTACGCGGTGATGGAAGGCGTGGCAACAGCGGAGGCAGTGGACGAAGTTTTCAAGCTGGGGATGGCCCATCCTATGGGTCCGCTGACCCTGGCGGATTTCATCGGCCTCGACGTGTGCCTTGACATCATGCGCGTGCTGCAAGACGGGTTGGGCGATCCCAAGTACCGGCCGTGTCCTCTGCTGATCAAGATGGTGGACGCGGGGTGGCTGGGGAGAAAGAGTGGGCGGGGGTTCTACAAGTACTAGGGACCGGCCGCCAGCGGCGGTTGAACAATAGAGCGTTATGCTAGCCTCGGGGAGTTTGTAATTTTTCTGATCGGTGCCTTACCCTTGGTTGGTGTTTCCCAATATACCGAAGCGGAACCTTGGGCGACAAAGATTAAGTGGCTCATGTCATCTTCCTTTTGCTCGACTTTGTTAGCGACGCTGATGCTCGTCTCATCGCCACTGACATTGTGGAGCAGCGACAGCCAAACTCAAACCGCAAACGCTGCGCTTCTGACTGCCGACCAACTGTTTCGCGCAGGCAAATTCGCCGAAGCAGAAATCAGCTATCAGACGCTTCTGAAGGAAGATCCCAATCTCGTCACTGCGCAGGTTGGACTAGTCCGGTCAATGTTGCGCCAACAGAAGGTCGATGAAGCATGGGAAAGGGTGAGCGCCGCATTGGTTGCACGGCCCGATTCGGCGGTCCTGCTTGCGGTGAAGGGCGACGTGCAGTTTCGGCAGGGCAAAATGCCTGATGCCGAAGCCTCGTACCTCGCCGCAAAAAAGGCCGACGTGAAAGAAGTGCGCGCTTATCTTGGGTTGACAAGATTATATGCTTCGTCCTCGCTTTATCGCCAAGCGTATGACCAGCTGCAAATCGCTCACGAAATTGCTCCTGACCAGATCGAAGTGCGCAAAGCTTGGATCGGGATGCTTCCAGGAAAAGAACGGCTGGCAGCGTTAAAAGCCTACCTCGCAGGCCCGCATCCGGACGACGAAGAAGAAACGCTGATGATGCAGGAAACTCTAGAATTTCTAAAGGCAACCGTGGACAAGCCAGTTCATGCGTGCAAGCTGGTTAGCAAGCTTGAGCACACTGAGGCGAACTTGGAAATGCTGTATACACAAAATGTACATCGGATGCGAGGGATTGGTTTATCAGTAAAAGTTAACGACCAGCACGTGCGACTCTTGCTTGATACGGGAGGCAGCGGGGTCCTGGTAAGCCGCAAGTTTGCGGAAAGCGCGAAGCTGACGCGTATCTCCACCAGGCATTTTGGTGGCATCGGGGATCAAGGCCTGCAAAGTGGTTATTCGGCGTTAGCAGATCGTCTTCAAGTTGGCGATCTGGAGTTTCAGGACTGTGTCGTATCGGTGATCGACAAGGACTCGGTACTCGATCAAGACGGGTTAATTGGCGCGAATGTTTTCAGGGCTTATCTGGTTGATCTCGACCTGCCGGAAATGCGCCTCAAACTGTCCCCCCTGCCGAAGCGTCCCGAAGACTCTGTGGCCCCGAAAGCACTGAATAGCGAAGAGGAAGAAGCCGCTGCTGAGCGAAAAGAGGAGAGTGCTGAGGAACAAATTTCGACCGTGCCGAAATCCTCCGCCCTGCCATCAACGGCGACGGCCCAGCACCTGCCCAAAGATCGCTACATCGCGCCGGAGATGACTTATTGGACTAAGTTTTTTCACAGCGGGCACCTAGTCCTGCTGCCGACGAGCGTGGATTTTTCCGACACGGTATTGTTCGGACTGGATACAGGGGCTCCGGTTAATTGTCTCTCCATCCATGCTGAAAAGCAGATCAACTCGAGTGCCGAAAATCGGGTGCATTTTCGGGGCTTGAGTGGCGAGGTCGACAAAGCTTACGTCACCCAAGCCGTTTTGATTTTCGCCCACTCTCAGTGGAAAACGGGCATTCTTACGTTTGACCTATCCAACGTGAGTCGCCACGCCGGGACCGAGGTTTCAGGTCTCTTGGGATTTGGCTTGCTGCGGCAGCTTGAGGTGATGTTGGATTACCGGGACGGCCTGGTAAATTTCATATACGACCCGACGCGACGAAACTTGGCTCCGCCGAGCAGTGCTCCGGCAACCGGGCAAAAACCGGGGTCTTCAGCGCCTTCATTCGTTCCGAAGTAGGTGCTGTCACATCGAGTGGCATGTAAGGATGGACGGCCCCCGCCCTAGACCTTCTCCTCCGGGAACTCCAACTCCAGCCCTAGGGGATCGGTGAAGCGGTTGGTCAGATTGGCTAAGCCGACCAGCAGGTGCACGTCAACAATCTCGGCGTCGGTGAAATGCTTCTTCAATTTTTCGAAGTCGGCGTCGGTAGCGTCTCGCGAGGCTGTTGTCAGCTTTTCCGCGTAGGCTAGCGCTGTTTGTTCTTTCTCAGTGAAGCGGGAGTAGCTGCCGCCTTTGAGCGCTTGCCAATCTTCCGCGGTCAATCCGACTCGCTTTGACGACGCTACGTGATGCTGCTCGCAGTAATGGCAGCCATTGATGAACGAGACGCGGAGGTAAATCATCTCGTACAGCTTGCGGTCGAGCGATCTGCCCACACTGGCGTAGAACGGCAGAAAAGCCTTCAGCATCTCCGGACGATGTGCCAATACCTTTTGCGCGTTCCCGGGTTTGCCGCGCAGAGCCTTTTCGTAAATCTCTTTAACTTCGGGAGGGGCGTTTTCAGGTTCGACTAACGAAATGCGTGCCATGAGAACCTCGCGGGAAATTAGAACTGCACTCCGTATGATAAAGCAGGGGTCCCCAGCGTGACGCGAGGCAAGCCAGCGGTAAGGGTATGACGTTGCAAACGCGAGTGCATAGATCCTTCGCGCTGCTCAGGATGACAGCGTGAATTATGCTGCGAAGTTTTGGAGCGCGGCACTCGGGCACTTGGGGAAATTCGAAAATCAGTTTGACGGGTAAATCGAGAACCTGCTACTTCCTGCCGGGATGAGCTTCTCCCTTGGTCGAGAATACGGAGTAGGGCCACTCGTTCTCTTTCTTTGGCAGAGGCACGGCGGTACCCGCAGGCTTGGGATCGATTCCCCAGTTCGCCGGGGCAGGCTGGATGCACCAGATATTCGCGGGCTCTTCCAGCGCGATTCCCACCAGCCAATACTTGCCTTCTGTTCCCAGCGGAACGCAGTTTGCCACGCGAGCCGGCGCGCTCGCTCCTCCCGGAAGTTCGTCGAGCAAAACCGCTAGACCCGGTTCCAGCGGCTGGCTTAGGCGCACGCCACATCCTTCTGTGTTTACCACCAGAGTATGGCAGTGTTCGCTGAATGGAACGGCTGGATCAACGCTGGCGAGGCGGAACGGGATTTGCGCCCGAATCCGGGTACTACGCCGTTCCGCTTCAAACGATTTCGCACCCGAGCTCATATCTAGACCACCCTTGATTGTACGTCGCGTGACAATCTTCGTTTGCAGGCCGCCGCTCGGAGTTGAAACCAAAGTAACCAACGCGGCCACTCGTGGTTTTGCCGCATTCGCGAATAATATCGTTCCAGCATGGCTACTGCCGCTGAGCCGCGACCGGTTCCATCCGCAGCCAGGAAACTGCGGCCCGTAAAGGCAATCGGTTCCAGCTCCGAGTTCGATTTGTTGCTCGCCTGCTGTGCCGATCCATGCGGCGACGAACACGGCGAGCGCATCCGCAGCATTCTTTCGCGTCCGCTGGATTGGGAACGAATCCTGTGGCTCGTAGACCACCATCGCGTGGTTCCACAGGTGTATAGCGAACTATCGGCGCTCTCTCACTTGGTTCCGGTCCAGCATCTCAATGCGCTCCGGCTCCGTTACCAGGACAACGCGCGTAAGACGCTGTGGTTTACAGCCGAACTGGTTCGCCTTGTTGGCCATCTTGAAGCGGTGGGAATCAAGGCGCTGCCATATAAAGGTCCGGTGCTGGCGCAGACTTTGTATGGCGAAGTTACGCGGCGTCAATTTGGCGATCTCGATATCCTGATTCTTCCAACGGACGTACTCAAGGCGAAGGCCGCGTTGCATGATTTGGGATACAAACCAGCAATCGAGCTTGCACCGCGAATCGAGACTGCTTACGTCAAAACTGGATACGAATGTTCGTTCAGCGCTGCGCAGGGCTCAAACCTTCTGGAGTTGCAATGGCGAATCTTGCCCCGTTTTTATTCCATCGACTTCGATGTAGCGGTTTTTTTTGAGCGATCTGACGAGATCGCCGTGGGCGGTTGCCATATGCGAACGCTGCGTGCGGAGGATCTCTTGCTTGTGTTATGCGTTCACGCCGCCAAGCACGTTTGGGTTCAGCTTTCATGGTTGTGTGACATCGCGCAGCTGGTGAAGACCGGGCGGCTTGATTGGAACGTGATTCACGATGACGCCCAGCGGCTCGGAATCGAACGGATCGTCAGCCTGAATTTACTGCTAGCCCAAAAGTTGCTCGGCTCGCCGTCGCATTCCTCGCGTCAAACGTGGGCATTCCAAGAGGATCGATCAACAGCTGTCCTGGAAGAAATTCTGCGCATCATCGAACGCGGGACCGCCTACGACACGGAATCTCTCTCCTACTTCCGCGTGATGATGCGACTCAGGGAGTGCTGGCAAGATCGAGCGCGCTTCTTGTGGCGTCTCACCGTGACCCCGAGTGTGAGTGAATGGTTGGCGGTCCAACTTCCGCAGCCTTTGGAGCCACTCTATCGCCTGGTGCGCCTGTCCCGGCTGGCAAGGAGATTGGCTTCCGCCGGATAGGTGCGCTCCCCTGAAATTATGAGACGTTGCGACGACGTTATAGCCCTGCTTCAGGAAGGTCCCGACCAAACCCGCACCAATCCCCTGCGACGCACTTAGAGAGCATAAGATCTCCGAACCGCTGGTTGATGGCGAAGTAGTGGTGCCTTAGGGCTAGTCACCACTTCATCTACTTCCTCTCGCAAAGTGGGCAGCGTTTTCATTGCAGGCTCAGCCAGTGCGTCGCGCCAGCAGGTCTTGACGTGACGAGCCGACAAACTCTCGGACCAATGCGGCGATCTCTTCGGCAGCCGTGTCCAATGCAAAATGACCGGCGTCGAGAACGTGAACTTCAGCTTTCGGAACATCCTTGTGGTAGCGCTCCGGTTCGCCGAGGTCGAACGAGAGATCATGCTTTCCCCAAATCACGAGCAGGCGGGGCTGCTTTTCGCGCATCCATGCTTGCCATTTCGGGTAGGCGTCGACATTGGTTCGATAGTCGTAGAACAGGTCGCTCTGAATTTCAGCTTGGCCGGGCTGGCTGAGAAAGGCAAACTCGTCGGCCCAGAGATCCGGATCGTAGCGACCCACATTGGGATCGTCTCCGATGTGGCGCGTCTTCGTGGTCGCTAGCGAAAGCAGGTTTTGGCGCAACGCTTCTTCATGAGAAGGCCGGTCTGCCCAGAATGCCCGCCGTGTTGCCCAGTTCGCGCCCAGTCCCTCGTTATGCGCGACCGCGTCTTGAACAATGAGACCGTCGATCCGGTCCGGATGGGCCAGGGCCATTCGAAAACCCACGGGGCCGCTGTAGTCCTGCATGTAAAGTGTGTAGCGCGAGAGCCCGAGCGCTTCGGTGAAATGATTCGTGATCTCGGCGATGTGATCGAAGGTGTAGGCGAAGTTTTTCGGGTCCGGCCAGTCGCTGTGTCCGAAGCCGGGGTAATCGGGCGCGACCAGGTGATAACGATCGGAAAGCCGGGCGAAGAGCGGCTCGAACATTCGCGACGATGACGGAAGTCCGTGGAGCAGCAGAATCGTCGGTGCATCCTTCGGGCCGGCCTCTCTGTAGAAGATGGAGAAGCCATCAATCTTTGTCGCTCGATAAAAAGTCGGGTACTCCATGGGCCGCTCCTTTTCTTGGGCTTGGGGCAATTGAAACAATGCAGGCACCACAGAAATCGCCAACACGACTACGCAGGAAACCTGCAAGCACTGAGTCCAACGGGGTGATGCGCAAACACGCAAGGCTCAGCTCCGCATATGCGAGCCGTCGAACCAGTGCTCGCGGTATTCTCATTGTTGCCAACCTCACATCGTCAGAACGACGCGGAACTCTGCCTTCCCGCTCAGCATGCGCGCGTAAGCCTCGGCCGCTTTTTCGAGCGGATAGGTTTCAATCATAGGACGCACTCCGCTTAGTTCCGCGAAGCGCAGCGTGTCTTCTGAATCGGCTGGTGTTCCCGAAGCCCAGCCCTGAATTGATCGACTTCCACTGATGAGCTGTAACGGTGTGACCTCAATGGGATCGAATGTTGCGCCGATCACCATGAGCTTGCCGTTCGGCGCCAGGCCATCGATCAGTGCGGACATCGCTTTCGAGCTTGGGGCAGTCGCCAGGATTACCTGTGCGCCGCCCAGCTTTTGCAGCTCCTCAGCTGCGCTGGTCGCGCCGCTGTCGATGTACACGCTGGCTCCGAGTTTTTTTGCAAGCGACGCGTTTTCTGGGCCGCGCCCGATAGCCGCGACTTTGTAGCCAAACTTGTTGGCAAATTGAATTCCGAGATGCCCGAGACCGCCGATACCCTGCACTGCAACCAGGTCACCTGGGAGCGCACCACTGTGCCGCAGCGCGTTGTAGGTAGTAATGCCGGCGCAGAGCAGCGGCGCTGCATCGACGTCGCTTAGGTTCTCCGGTATCGACACCAACGCCTCCACCGGAGCCACCATGTATTGCTGATATCCACCGTCATAGCTGATGCCACAAACTTTCAGGTTCTGGCAATTGCGGAAATCTCCGCGCCGGCACTCGCGGCATGTGTTGTCCTGGCCGCCATGCCATCCTACGCCCACGCGCTGCCCCTTTTTCCACGCGGAAACGCCGGGCCCCACTTCATCGACGATGCCTGCCACTTCGTGTCCTGGAACACGGGGATACTGAATTCCTGGCCACAAGCCTTCTTTCGTGAGCACGTCACTGTGGCACACACCGCAAGCCTGCACTTTGATCCGAACTTGTCCTGCAACCGGCGTAGGAATCTCGCGCTCGACGATCTCGAAATCCGCTCCGGGCTTGGATACTTGCGCCGCCTTCATCTGCGTCATCTTCATCGGTACTACTTTGCTCGTTGCCATAAATCCTCCTATGAAGTTTCTTTGGTTGTTGAAAGGCACTTACTGCCATTAGCCAGGGCGCCCGAAGATTGCTCGGCGCACCATCCGTTTACCGCAAGGGGCACTCACTCCACGATCACACCTGAAGCGTGGAGGCGGAACAATTAGAAGATGGTATTGCCGGTACTTTGGTTTCAATCGATGCGACGAAAAGCGTTCGATGATGCAAGGCGACAGTCAGGCGATTTGCCAGTCGAGCCGAGGCTGCGACCGTGACCGCTCGCCAATCTCGACTTGTAGATCGAGGCGGGCTATCCATTAGCTCCGACTCGTCGAGCCAGTCCTCTGCTGAAAGCTTGGCCTGCTCTGGGCCGAACAATTCCGTCACCGCCCCGATGAACACCGACAACTCACTCTCCTCCATATGCATCTCGTCGGCGTATATCGAATTGGAAAACGATTCTTTCGTGTTCATTGGATCTTCCTCATTTGTGCTCTATGGCGCGCAGCAGAAGACTGGGCTCTCGGGAGCGCAGTCAGTCTTCCCCACAAACACGGTCACGCCGCATGCGTGACAGGTTTGGTTTCGACGTTCGTGACAACGTTGATGTTGCCGTGTGTGGCTTTGGAATACGGACACTCCTGGTGCGCGGCGTCCACCAGCGCCTGGGCGATTTCGCGATCTATGCCTGGGAGGTTGACGTTTAGGCGAGCTTGAAGGAGGTAACCGCCGCCGGTCGTGCCCAAGTCTACTTCGGCGTCGACGGCGAGTTCAGCCGGCAGTTTGACTCTCATTCTGGCGGCCACGATTTTGGTCGCCGAAAGGAAGCAGGCCGACCAACCGACGGCGAACAACTGCTCTGGGTTGGTGCCGGTGCCCGGAGTGCCGGGAACCGAAAGCTTGACGTCCAGGCGGCCATCTGAGGTGCGTGATGCGCCTCCGTCCCGGCCACCCGTAGTGTGGGCTTTGGCGGTATAGAGCACTTTTTCGATCGGGGTTATGGTGCGTGTTTGTTCGAGTTGAGTCACGGTGTGTTCTCCTTTCTAAGAAACTGTCTGTTTTGAGGAGGCGGCGCAGATGCACGTTTTATCTCCCATGGTCGGCATCCACTTGATGTAGTACGACTGTCACACAACGCCACTGAGAGCGCATCACGGGATGGAGTGTTTTTTCGCTACCACGGGAGGCTTGCCGACACCTACCACTTTTTGGGGAGGGATAAGGATGCGCTCATATGTTCAAACGATGCGATCGGTAGGCGAAGAACCGACAAAGGGTTGGACCGATGCGGCGATCTCATCAGGAGACGTGTCCAATGCGAAATGACTGGCGTCGAGAACATGAACTTCAGGGTTCCCCTGTCGCGTTTTCTTCAAAGAGATTTGCCGAAGGTTCAAGGGCGGCTATGCTTAAAGCCGTAAGCCGCCCCGTGCCCCCTTTTCGCCGATTAGCCACAGGTGATTTCACCAAGTCAGTTGCTGCCTTTGACGGCGAATCCGAGCCCGGGCGTCGTCTGAAACGTCTCCCACTTGTTGCTGACGCCGGGGTAGGTCGCGACTGTTGCCGAATCCACCTGATCGGTATCGATGACATTCCACGCATCCACGGTGTCCAATTCGTGGCTGTTGGTGCTGAGAACGACCCAATACTGTTTTCCGGTGCTGACCGGGATGCCGGCGCTGTCGGACTCTACCACCAGCGTGCAGCAGGTACCGAAGCGAGGCAGGCCCGAAGCATTCCACGTCTTCAGTGCCTTGCCGGGCACGCCGTTGTTGTCGGAGTTGAGGCTGAGGACAACGCCATTGGTTTTTCCCTGCGAATAGCCGACGGCCACTTCGATAGTGGTCACGGTGTGATCGGCGGCGGGCGTGAAGGCAGCCGCCATCCATTGCTCGCCCTGCGACGGACCCATGACGTTGTAGCCTGAACAGCACCAGTATTGGCCCTTGGGATATTTTGCGGCAAGATTGTCGAAGATTGTAACCAGGCCTGAATCCTTGACGTGCGTTGTAGTGCGGGTCGGAGATGGTTCGGCCACGAGCGTCATTTTCGCGTGCTTGCCCCAAATCATCGCTCCGTTGTTTCTCACGGCGAGGTCATTCTGGGCGACTGCGATAGTCGTCGCGCCAATCAACAGGAGTACCACTGAAACCAGAAATTTCTTTGAGAACATGTGCCCCCTTGGACTGAATAGTTTGGGTTCCACCGGACCGGCGAGGATTTCTCCAACCCGACGTAACCCAGCGCATGATATCGAAGGAGCACGTGGCGGGGCAACTGCGTGCCGGCAAATCCGAACGCTCGAACTCGCTAGCTCCCAGCTGTCATGAGGCTAGGCTCGTTTGGCATTCTTGCGCGCTCGAGCCATTCCCGCCCGCAGTCCCTGCCGTATGCTTCGTTCGTAGCCGAACGAATCCATCGCCTTCATGGCTGCCGCTGCGGTGCCGCCCGGTGTCGCGGCTTCATGGAGAAGTTCAGTCAACGGAGTCTTGCTTTCGCGCCAGGAGAGAATCCCGTCCGCGAGGGCGTGGGCTGCAGCCGTCATTGCGATTTCGCGGTTGAGTCCCAGTCTTTGAGCCGAGGCTGCTAGTGCGGCGAGGGCGTGGTAGCCGTGGCTGCTGGAAAAGGTTGCAGTGAAAACGTCGAACTGGCTCTCAGGAATTTCGAGTACACCGCCGACCTTCTCGAAGACGTCTTTAACCTCGCGCCTCGCGGTGCGAGAGAAAGCTGGGTCGAAAGTCAAAGCCGTGAGTCCGCGCCCGCTGCGGCACACCGGACTGGGCATAGCTCGTGCCCAACGTGCATGCGATGGCAATCGCGCTCGCAGTTTCGAAAGCGGGATGCCAGCGGCCAAACTGACCAGCATCAGCGGGCGACGCGGCTTTCCCTTTTGGAGTTCGCCGATCTCTAGCAGCAGATCGCTGACTGAATCCGGCCGCACGGCGATAAGGAGCAGTCTCGCTTCCTCCACGGCTCGTTGCAGGCTCGGTTCTACGGCCACACCGTATTGCTTCTTGAGTTTCCGCAGTTTCCCCGGATTTCGGTCGTGCACGAGGATCGGCTTGTCATACTTCGCAAGTCGCAATCCGGCCACGAGCGCGTTCGTAATGCGTCCGCCGCCGAGAAAGACAGTCGCCTTCACGTAAGATCCGCGCAGGCGTGGTCGGCCGCTTCCACGAGCGCTGCCACATCCGCTTTCGTGTGCGCTGTGGAGATAATCCAGTGCAGGCCGTTAGAAGGAGTCATGTAGATTCCGCGTTCGAGCAGCAGGTGAACGAATCGGGAGTAGCGCGCGGTATCCGCGTAAGCGCAGTAGTCGCGGTAGTCGTGGATGGCATCGCGCTCGGTGAAATAAATCTGGAACATGGGTCCAAATCCCTGCACGATGGCTTTTATGTTTCGGCGGCGAAATACTTCGCGAAGGCCAGCGATGGCTTCGTCTCCTACTGCGTGCAGGTTGCTGTAGGCGTCGTTAAGTGAAAGGAGGTCGAGGTTCGCTGCCACCACTTTCATGGTGAGCCGGTGTCCATTGAACGTGCCGTAATGCAGAACCATGTGATCGCTCCAGCGCATGCGATCGAGAATCGATCGAGGACCCGCGACGGCACCAACGGTAAAACCAGCGCCGAGCGCTTTGCCGAACGTGCTTATTTCCGGTTGGATTTCGTAATACTCCTGGCATCCGCCGGGCGCGTAACGGAAACCGGTGACTACTTCGTCGAGGATCAACAGCACGCCGTAGTCTCGAGTCAGTTCGCCCAAGCGCTGCAGATAGCCCTCGCGCGGCAGGATGCATCCCATGTTCGCCATAATTGGCTCGGTGATGACGGCAGCCAATTCGTGCCCGTGCTTCTGCATGATGCGCTCGAGAGCCGCGATGTTATTCCAAGGGGCGAGCACGACGTCGTCAAAGGTTGCCGGCGGAATACCTTCAGAATCGGAAATTCTTGCTGGATTTTCCGGTGGACCCAATTGTTCTGGTGGATGCCCATGCGCGTTCAGGAGAAACGGATCGTACCAGCCGTGGTAGTGGCCTTCGAACTTCAGGAACCTTGTTCGGCCCGTGTGCGCACGCGCCAGGCGGAGGGCCAGCATGGTCGCCTCGCTGCCAGTGTTGGTAAAGCGCACAACTTCGGCAGATGGCACCATGCTGCGGAAGCGCTCTGCCGCTTCGACTTCCGCAGAAGTCGCTGCCGCGAAGTGTGAGCCTTCGGCTATGGCTTCGGTGGCGACGGCTACCAGTTTAGGATGCGCATGCCCATGAATTAGGGCGCCGAAGGACATCATGAAATCCACGTACTCGTTGCCATCGGCATCCCAGACGTGCGAACCGCTGCCGCGCTCCAGAAAGAGTGGGCCACCACAGTACACGGCGTTGCCGCGCGACGGCGAGTTTACTCCCTCGACCAGGGATTGTTGGGCGCGCTCAAACCACTGCTGGGAGCGGGTTCGGTCGCGAGTTGCGGTGATCGGTGCCATTCGGTTTTAAGTCCGTCCGTCGAGGATCAGTCCGCTATACCTCCGCCGTCCACTACCAAAGCCGCGCCCGTCATGAACGACGAATCGTCGGAGGCGAGAAATAGCACTGCCTTGGCGATTTCGTCCGTCGTGCCAATTCTTCCCAACGGACGGTTGGCGCAGCCTGCAAGATAGTCCTCCCACTTCAACCCGCGCATGCGTGCATCTTCCGGAAGCATGGGCGTATCGACGTCGCCCGGGCAGATGCAGTTTACGCGAATGCCTTGCCTTCCGTGGTCAATCGCCATTGCCTTGGTTAAGAGAACCACTCCACCTTTCGAGGCGCAGTACGCAACCGCTTTGTCACCGCCCACGATGCCCCATCCGGAACTGTTGTTGATAATTATGCCGCTGCCTTGCTGAATCATCGGAGGCAGCGCGAATTTCGACATCAGGAATGTACCCTTCAGATTGATATCGATTTGCAGATCCCACTCTTCCTCGCTGCACTCGAGCGTGGTCTGCGGATAGAAAAGGCCGGCATTATTGAACAGGATGTCGAGCTTGCCGAAGGAGTTCAGCGTTTCGTCCACGGCGCGACGGCACTCGGCGGCCTTGCGGACATCGGTGCGAATGAAAATGGCCTTGCCGCCGTTCTCCAGGATTTGATCGAGGACCGCGTGACCTCGCTTTTCATTTCGGCCTGTAATGGCAAGGCTGGCGCCTTCTTTGGCAAAAAGGATCGCGGTTGCCTCGCCGATGCCAGAAGTTCCACCGGTGATGAGGGCGACTTTGTTTTGTAAGCGCACAGATATCTTCTATGATCCCGCCAAACCGCCGCCGTCAACGACTAATGCCGTCCCAGTGACGAACGACGACGCATCACTTGCGAGATAAAGCGCGGCTTGCGCGATTTCTTCTGGCCGGCCGATTCGCCCCAGCGGGCGGCGTTCAGACTGTGCCAGGAAAAGATCTTCCCGCTCTCCCAATTGCTGGGCTTCATTGCGCAGCATGCCGGTATCGGTGTCGCCGGGACAAATACAGTTCACGCGAATCTTTTGTGGTCCGTGATCGATCGCCATGGCTTTGGTCAGGAGCACCACTGCGCCTTTCGAGGCACAATAGACTGCGGCGCGGGGTCCTCCAGCGATGCCCCAACCGGACGCCGTATTAATGATGGATCCGCCGCCTGCCTTTGCCATGATCGGGATCACTTGCCGCGACATCAGGAAAATCGACTTTACATTCACCAACATTACCCGATCCCAGTCTTCCTCGCTCAGCTCTACCACCGACGCACGGCGCATGATTCCGGCGTTGTTGAAGAGCACGTGAATGCCTCCGAATTCTCGCAGGGTTCGTTCCACGACGCGGCGGCAATCAGGAGCTTGGCTGACATCTGCGTGCTCGAAGAAAGCATGGGCCCCGCTTCGGATAATCTCCTGTGCGGCGTCTTCTCCTCGCTTGTTGATGTCCGTGACGGCAACCGCGGCGCCTTCGCGAGCGAACAGCATGGCTGCCGCTCGACCGATGCCTGATGCGGCGCCGGTGATGAGAGCGACCTTGCCCGCGAGGGATGCGTGTTCGCTGGAAAGAGTCATTCGAGTGGGTTCAGTCTAACTGTGCTGAGCATTTCACTCAGGGGCTAAAGCCCGCATCTTTCGGTGCCCTCCCGCAAGAGCATCTGACGAAATCAACTCTGGAGCACCCTGATGCAGCATCACTGGTCGACATCGGATCATGGATGAGGCTACCTGCTGGCCAGCCCGCCTGCGGTTTCGGCGCCGTCAATCGTGTAGACCTGGCCGGTTATGTACGCTGCATCGTCCGACGCCAGAAAGGCAAACAGGGCCGCGATCTCTTCCGGCTTGGCGTGTCGCCGCAGCGGGATCTTGTGGTTTACTTCGTCCAGCATCGCATCGGTGTATTCGGCGCGTTGCATGGGCGTAAGCACGTAGCCGGGCGCGACGGCGCACACCCGTACCTTAGGCGCGAGTTCCAGCGCCATCGTTCGAGTTAACTCGATCACCCCAGCTTTGGTCGCGTTGTAGTCGGCGTAATAAGGCTGACCTACAAATCCGTTGGTCGAAGCGGTTTGCAGAATTACGCCGCCGTCGCGCTCCCACATGTGGCGCGCCACAATCTGGGCCATGTGGAAGACGCCGGTCAGGTTCACCGCGATGACCTTGTCCCACTCTTCACGAGTGATTTTGAGAAAATCATGGCGGATGCTGATGCCCGCGTTGTTGATCAGCACGTCGACTCCGCCCATGATGCGAAGTGCATCGCCGAATGCGGCCTCTACCTGCTTGAGATTGGACACGTCTGCAGCGAGCGCTCCAGCCAAGCCGGGCAGGTGCTGCTGAATTTTGTCATTTGCTTTGGCGTCGCGGTCGAGTACGCACACGCTTGAGCCCTCCTCAAGGAAGCGTGCGGCTGTGGCCGCGCCGATGCCGCTAGCGCCGCCAGTGATTAAGATACGTTTGCCGTTTAAGCCTCGCATCGGTGTTCAGGATAGTACGGATGATGTGAAATCAGTTCGCAGATTCTGGTTCTCAGTTCTCAGATAGGTTTTCCGCGAAAGAAGTAGACCAGTTCGATAATCAGAATGATTACGACCATGAGTTCCAGCACGAAGGCCCGGCTCTGGTTAAACTGGTCGACCATGAAGCGGTAGAGTTCCTCGGCGGTTTGCACCTTCTGTGTGACGAGGTCTTTGTAATCCGGAACGCCTACTTTTGATGCTGCCAGTTTGTATAGACGCGCGGAAAACATGTCGCTGAGAAATTTGATCGCGTTGTCAGCGTGCTCAGTGAGCTCGTTCACGTCGAGCAAAACGGTGTGCAGCTTGGTTGCGGCACGCGCCAAACGCCAGCGCGCCAGCATTCCGGTGCCCTCGTCAAACGAGTCGTAAACGCTTTCCAGTTCGCGCGTGAGGAATTCGTCGTAATGGCGGAACTCGAGCAACTGCGAGTTGGCGTACTCGAGCAGCTGAATCGCGGTTTCCGCGCCAGCTGCACTGTCGTATAAAAAGGCCGCGTTCCAACTGATTACTGTCAGATCATTCGGGTAATATGAGATGCGCGACTGCAGAATTTCGTTTTGTTCCCCCTCGGAGAGTTGTGCGGTTTCTCCACGAACGATCTGCGCAATCCGTGCGCCATGCGAAGAAACCAGCTCATTGGCTGAAGGACAACCGCTGATCTCACGCACATGAAAGATGAAGTAGTCCTCGCTTAGCCAATCCGGATACGGCTTCACCAGCGCTGGGGTTGCGCGCTCCAGTTTCTGGTGCGCGATGCGCGATGCGTGGCCGGCGAAATCGACATCCCATACCCACCGGCTGCCGAGGCGAACCAGAGTATCCCAGTCGCCTGAGAATGGCAGCTCCAGCACCACGCTCACCACACCGTAATCGTAAAACTTGATCTGGCCTTCGAGGTGCTCCCCGCTCTCGAGGATCAATGGATCAATTGGCTCGACCACCGGAGGACGCTGGTAACGTACATATCCAGGAGCTGGATGTTTCAAGGTAGGCTGTTCCAGCGTGCGCGCACCGAAGATTTCACGCAGCTTGTCGAGACGGATCTCCTCGCACACATCGAATTGAATCAGCACCAGAACGGAGCCGCGGAGCGAGGCGTCAAGCGACGGAGGCGCATTGGTCTGCCCCGACGTGTCGGCGATGGTGAGCGCGGATTCAGTGTCCCGAATCATAGTTGGACCCTGCGCAGAAACAGGAGGAGGCTAACCGAGCCTCGACGGGATATCGTTTATTCTCCCAGAATCACAGCGGTCTGGCGAGACATGCCGCACAAGAAGCTTTCGTTCCAATAACTTAGAAACTCGCGGAAACCGCCCGGACGAGGCGTCCGGGCCTACGTATGCGGGGCGAGAGTCTGGATCGAAGCACTGCGCGCGGCCATCTGAATTGCTTCTGCCAGGTGCAAGGCGTGCCGATTGGTGGTTTGCCTGATCTGCTCGCGGCAGCTGAAGCCGTTTGCGATGATCAGACAGTCGGACGACGCTTTCCGAACCGCGGGCAGGAGTTCGAGTTCGCCGATGGCGAGTGAGGTTTGGTATTTGTCTTGTTCGAATCCGAAAGATCCGGCCATGCCGCAGCAACCCGGCGCTGGGGTTTGAAAATCGATCCCCATCTTGCGAAGCACGGATTCTTCATCGGTCATTCTCATAATTGACTTGTGGTGACAATGGCCGTGGACCAGGGCCTTCCGCGCCAGTTTCGGCAAGGGGAAATGAGTTGCTTTATGCTCGAGAAATTCGCTCAGCAAAAATGTCTGCTGCGAAAGCCGATGGGCCCGTTCGTCATTAGGAAACAGGTTCAGCAGTTCGTCGCGAAACACTGCGGCGCAGCTCGGCTCCAGGACGACGATCGGAACGCTTTGCTTGATTTCGGTTTCCAGCGTGCGAAGAATCTTGAGCAGCAGATTCTTGGCGCGATCTAACATGCCCCAGTCGTAGAGCGGACGTCCGCAACACAGGTTGGCTTGGGGCAGCATTACCCGGTAGCCAGCGGATTCCAGTACTTCCACTGCAGCCTTGGCGGTATCGGGAAGGAAGTGGTTGTTAAATGTGTCCGGCCACAGGAGCACAGGCATTGCTTGTGGATTGCCGCGTTCTCGACGGCTGAACCAATGACGAAAGGTTTGCGGTGCGAAGGCAGGAATACTACGCTCCCGCGGAATACCGGCAACGAGCTTAGAGATATCGCGCAGCAAAGGTAATTGGGTAGTCAGATTGAACAGCCGCGGCGCCTTTGAAGCGATCCGAGCCCAGATGTCGATATTCCCAAAGGCGTAAGCACTGCGTGGACGGCGACGCCCTTCGTAGTAGTGCGCGAGGAATTCTGATTTGTAGGTGGCTACATCGACGCCGACCGGGCAATCGCTTTTACATCCCTTGCAGGCGAGACACAAATCGAGCGAGTTCTTCACGTGCTGGTCCCGCCACCCGTCCTGAATTACGTCGCCCTTGGTCATCTCCCAGAGCAGGTGGGCTCGGCCTCGGGTT
>Ga0070765_100000846_pt1 | contig 18135 bp, 8 predicted proteins | sample HubBroMetageWFT5_FD_71516 | JGI IMG/M metagenome (GOLD analysis project Ga0070765, IMG submission 71516) | Warmed and freeze-thawed soil microbial communities from the Hubbard Brook experimental Forest, New Hampshire - Hubbard Brook CCASE Soil... | ecosystem: Environmental > Terrestrial > Soil... | reverse complement strand
TTCCGCCCTTCATTCCCTCGAGTCACCGCATAGTTCGTGATGCCTTGACTAACGTAGAACGGATCCGTGCTGGCGGCCGGCTCGGTATAGCAGTTGGTGTTGAAAGAGTTGGTGATGCTCCTGCTCCCACGCGAAAGATTGGCGTTACAGGTTTGCAGCGGAACATCGCCCATGCCGTCGTACGAACTGGTGGAGCCGTTAAACACGGTGGTCGGAGACCCCGATTCGAATGTGGCGATGGAGTTGATCTGCCAGCCTCCAACCGCCTCACGCAGCACGTGATTTCCCAGCGTCCTTCCCGGCAACTCGTAGGTGACAGCAGCCACGAAGCGGTTGGTATGGTTCGCGTCGGAGGGACCGTAACTCCAATTCGGATGCCACTGTCCGCCGATGATTTCTTTCGCCACGCCGGCGTTGTTCGACTCGCCGCTTTCCCCGAAATACTCGTCCATTTGCTTCGACCAGGTGTAGGCAATCTCGGTGGTCATGCCATGCCATCCACGGGTCTTCAACTCGGCATTCATGGCGTTGTAGTTGTTACTCTGGTCAGGACGAACCGAGTTCACCCCGCCCCAGCGCCCCGGCGCTACCGCGGTCTGTGGCCGAGCGGCGTCGCAGGTGAGACATTCACCGTCACCGTCCAGCTGAACATTAATGTCTGGGTAGAAGCCCTGCGGGAAAAGATTCAAGTCGTATTGAATCGCCATGTGCGTGCCTTCGGAACCCACATAACCGACGTTCGCCACCACGGCTTTCCCGAGTTCGCGTTGCACATCCAGACTCCAGCGCTGAATGTAGGTAGTCTTCCAGGTGTGCTGATCTGTGGTCGAAGTCGTGCTCTGATTGTTCGGAGTCCACATCAGACCACCGTCGGTGCCCAGTTGATACGGCCATGTGCCACGGGCAACCGAAATCGGCGTGGGGAATGTTTGGGAAAGGGTGTAGCCGGTGCCTCCCGGCCCGTTTGAAATATCGGAGGAATAGTATTGTGTGCCGCCGTAGGCAGGCGAGTTCCACGTCACCTGGTCGAGAAATTTGAAGCGGCCAGTCTCATAGAAAATGCCGTAGCCGGCGCGAATTACTGTCTTATCTCCGAGCCGGTAAGCGAGCCCGATGCGCGGCGCAAAGTCCTTCTTCTCGGCGCTGAACGGGTGAGCACTGGTTCCGGGGGTTAATCCTGGCATGACAAACCGCCATCCCGGATACGTCTGGTCGAGAACGCCCCAGTAGTTGTCCACCGAATATGCAGGGATCGGCAGATCGTAGCGCAGACCCAGAGTCGCTGTGAGCTTTCGAGTGGCATTCCAGGTGTCGCCAACGTAAGCGCCGTACTCGGGCGTGCCATAATAAAGGCTGGCGTCACCACTGGTGGCGGGGGTTCGCTGGTTGATATTACTAACGAAGCCGCTTTCGAACTCAGCCAGATAATTGAAACCCGAACCGTCAGAACTATTAGGCCCGAAGCTGGTATAGCCTCCGTCAGCGGTTACCGAACGGATGATGTCGTTGTCGCGTTCGTAACGGCGCGCCATGTAATAGCCGACCTTTATAAAATGCCGGCCAATCATCTTCTGAATATTGTCGCTCAACTGGAAGATAGGGACGTACTGATACCAGTATTCGCCGGCGGAGTCGGTTCCGAGGCTCAGATCATTGGCGAACTGACCTGCACTCCCAATATTCACCGCGAAATTAGCGTCATTGCTGACGCCGAACAGGCTCTTGTCGTAAGGCGTGAAACCCGCCATGTTCGAAGACGAGTTCGTAAAGAGGGTGGAAAGCCAGGACGAGTCGAAGGCGGAAATTTGCGATTGAAGATTGCTGAAGTTGTAAGCTCGCATCCAGCTTATGTTGAATTCATTGCTAAGAGTGGCGTTAAAGGTGTGTACGTAGTGAAATTGATAGGTATTCACGCGGTGAAACGGACCGTCGCCCTCGTCGAGACCGGGGTCCAAAACCACACCGACGCCCGAAGTGTTGGAAGCGAGGAGATTATTGGGGTTGTTGACTCTGTAACCCATGTCGTGAAGGTAGCGGAAATAAACGAAATCGTGGCTGCCGATGTTGTAGTCTCCACGGATCGTGTAATTGTTGTCATTGATGCCGGCGTCGTAGGATCCCGCATAATTGTCGTAGTCGCCGGGTTCGTTCGACACGTACCCGTTGGGAGTGGGGAAATGGCCAAGATAGTTGAATGCCATTTGGCTTGACTGCGTAGCCAGGATCGTGGACGAAATTTTATTTCCCGCGAATGGTGTCCGACTTCCGGTGGTCGGGTTATAGCTGGTCGGATCGTAGATCACAAACTGGCAAACGCTTGGCTCGGTCCCGGGAACTCCGGTGCACTGTGTCGAAGGATCGAAGCCAGCCGGCGCACCGGCCAGCCAGGGACTGAAGTCTCCCGCGAGGTCGGCCGCAGTCGGGACGTAAGCCGTGAAATTGGTCAAGCCTACGTTGCGCAGCCGCTCGAACGATCCGAAGAAGAAAGCCTTATTTCTTCCGTCAAATACTTTGGGAATGTAAACGGGCCCACCGACCGTGAAACCATACTGGTTCTGGTGATACGCGCTGCGCGGTATCCCCTGAAAGTTGCTGTACGGATCGTTTGCGTTCAAGCCTGCATTCTGGAACGCATCGTAGACGCTTCCGTGCAGGGCATTGGTTCCGGACTTCGTGGTGATGCTGATCTGGCCCACGTCACGGCCATACTCGGCCGAATAATTGGAAACTTCGGCTTTCACTTCCTGGATGGTGTCCTCGTTGATATTCATCAATGGACCTTCCACCCAATTGTCGTTGTTGTCGATACCGTCGACGTAATAGCCGACGCCGTAATCCGTACCTCCGACGTTCAATTCCTTTGCGCCGCCGGCAGCGCTGGCTGAGGCAAGGCCCCACTGCATGCGCGTGGTATCGCCGGTGCCGCTGTTGAAGCCAGGCAAAATCTCGGCGAAGTTCAGGTAGTTGCGGCCCTCCATGGGCAGGTCGGCGACGAATTTGTTCTCGATGACTTCCGAGACATTGGCATCGTCGGTTTTCATAAGCGCCGCGGCAGCGCTCACCTCCACCGTCTCCGTTGCTTTCCCCATCCTCAGTCCGAAGTTAACGCGCTGCTTGGTACCATTTTCCAGAGCGACATCGGTCGAAACGGTGCGGGCGAAACCGTCCTTGAAGACCTCGACCTTGTAGTGGCCGGCGAGGAGGTTGGGAAATTGATAGTCGCCGCTGGCGCCGGTGGTCGCCTTCCACTGGACGCCGGTGTCCACGTTGGTGAGGGTTACTTTAGCGCCTCCGATAAGAGCACCTTGCGGGTCGGTCACAGTGCCCAAAACAGTGCTGGTGATAACGACTTGGGCCGGCAACGCGCTGGCGGTCAGGAGGCAAAAGGTGAGCACAAACAACCATGGGCTGCGGCGCATATATTTTCCCTCCATGCACGGTGCCGTTACCTGGTTGGTAAGCAGAGGCAATCGGCGGCTAGAGTCACTTTATTTGAATCGTTTCAAACGAGCAGACATTACGCCCACTCGTTTGTACTTGTCAATATCTAAATTGAAACACACTGGAAGAGACTTACTGGGAAGTCGTCAAGCTCTCTGCTTCCTGCGCTGCAGGCCGCCGCGTTCGGGTGCCTTCGCGGCGCGCCCGATCCCCTCCGCTACCACGGCGTGAGGTGGTCCCACAGAATTGCGTTTTTTCAATTCAGTCGGGAGAAAGACCTTTTTCGCTGCAAACCGCATCCCGTCGACCCTCTGCAGCAGAAGACGGGCTGCGGTGGCGCCCAGTTGATATCCCGGTTGGTAAACAGATGTCAGGGAAGGATCGGTAAACTTGGTGAATTCGAGACTGTCAAACCCCGCAATCGACAAGTCTTCCGGACATCGCAGGCCAAGTTCGCGAGCCGCCTGTAACACGCCAAAAGCCATGAGGTCGTTGCACGCAAAAATAGCAGTCGGGCGAGGGAGCATCTGAAGGAGCCGAAGAGCTGCCTGATAACCACTTGCGGTATCGAAGCGCGCTTCCTGTACATACTCCGGCTCAATTTCGATGCGGGCCTCGTTTAACGCCCGCGCAAAGCCTTTCAATCGCTCGGCCGCGTTGGTCAACTTAAGCGGCCCGGCGATAACGGCCAAACGTTTATGCCCCATCTGAATCAAATGGCGCGTTGCGAGATATGCACCCTCCGCATTAGCCACCAGAACGGCGTCGCCCTTCCACCCCTCCGGCACCCGGTCAATACAAACCACCGGGACCGAAGCCGAAGCGTAAGCGCGCAGGTGGCCCGAGATGTCAGCACCCGCAGCCGGAATAATCAATAGTCCTGCAATGTGATAGGAGCGTAATTCGCGAACGTACGACTCCTCCTTGGAAGGATCGTTGTCAGCGTTGCACAGAATCACACGGAAGGAGCGCTTATAGGCCACGTCCTCCACACCCCGAACCACGCCTGGGAAGAATGGGTTCGTAATGTCCGGAATCACCATTCCGAGCATGTTCGTCCGGTTTTTCCGGAGTCCCTGAGCCAAGGCGCTTGGCTGATATCCCATGCTGCGAATGGCTTCGATCACACGTTCTCGCAGCTTCGGACGAACGGTCGCGGTTTCATTAATTACATGCGACACCGTGCCGATCGAGACGCGTGCACGCTCGGCGATCTGCCGCATTGTCACGGGTGCTGTCATCGCTTGCCGTGTCGAAAAACAGGCGGACTGTTGTACGCGGCGTCAGGGAGAGCAGCCGGCCAGTTCACTGTGAGTCTACTACGCAACGGAACCCGACTCCTCCAGAGCGATCCATGCTGGGGGACATCATCAGCAGCTTGCCGTGCTCGTTCAGTTTGTACGCCTGAGGGAAGTACCAGATTGAGCCCTGCGGTCTATAGTAACTGCCGCCGCGGAGAATGCCGCCTCGCGTGTGCCCATCAACAAACTCCTCTGACCACTGCCAAACGTTGCCTACCATGTCCATTACGCCAAACGGACTGACTCCCTTCGGATGTGCGTCGACCGGATCCGGACCTCGCATCGTACGTGACTTGTCCGGTACCGGCACAGCGCTGTCATCCCACTCATTGCCCCAAGGATAGAGGCGACCGTCCGCACCTTGAGCGGCGTACTGCCACTCCCACTCGTGGGGCAGGCGTTTTCCCGCCCAACTCGCATACGCGCGTGCGTCTTCCTGCGAGACCCACGTCACCGGTTTATTTTCCCATCCCTTCGGATAGCTTCCATCCTTCCAGTCTCGAAGAAAATTCAGGTCATCCTTGGGATGATATTGAGTGGCGTCAACAAACTTCTTGAATTCAGCGTTGGTAACCGGGTACTTGTCGATGTAGAAAGAAGCCACGTGCATGGGGTGCTCGTGAAAGCGACGTGGCGAATCTTCCCACGGATACTGCACGTCTACTCCAACGTCATTGAGTCCTTCAATTTCGATCCCGGAGATTTTGAAAAGGAAATCCGCCTCGGGGATCTTGACCATCCCTGCCGGCGCAGTCGTTGCAGCCTTCGTCGGCTGGATAGGGACAATTTGCTGGGGCACAACCTTCCATTCGTGCGAGTAGCCGGCCAGCGGTGTTGTCGTCAGCTCCTTCATTCTCGACATCAAGGCCAGCACTTTCTGGTCTGGCGCCGCATTGGTCGCGAGGATGGCTCCGTAACCCTTTGCTTCGATCGAAAAGGCAAGCACAGTTTTTCCACCCGGCCTGGTCTCAGCCTTCAACTCCGCTCCGTGATAAAGATCGAAGTAGCGAACATTGTCGTTCGCAGCAATCTCGATCTGGTCGCCGACTACGTCGTATTCGTTTCGGTTCACAATTGTCCAGACTGCTTCCTCCCCCAACGGCCAGCGGCTCGCAAACACTCCATAGCGAAGCATGGGCGCCATCGGTTCCCAATCCTTGCTGATCAAGAACGGCGCTACTCCGCGCTCGATGGTTGCAACACGCCTGGTGGCTTCTGCGTCGCGTGGCGTGATTCCGTTCCAGATGCCCCAGATGTTCTCCCAACTCTCCCAGCCAACTCCGTTAAAAAACGCGAACTGCAGATCGTCGGTCTTGTCACGATTCCAGCGGTGGGAGATGTTCACCATATGCCGCGTTTCAAGCCACTTGTACTTGTCGACGAGAGGAGTGAAAGGAAATTGGTATTGTCCCCAGGTCATCACGTCCCAGGCCAAAGCTTCGTCTGACGGGCTTCCCTCGGGTTCAAAAGCGAGTGGATGGCCGATTTTGTCGGCGGCCAGTGAGAACGCCAGGGGAACGCCGTCCTGCGTGTCGCCGTTGATGCCATCGGCGCCCACTTCAGCCATCAGATTGGCAATCGCATTTGGCCAGGGTATGCCCGAATCCCGCGTACCTTGATCCCACATCATCATCGGAAATAATACTCGCACTCCGCGGCGGTGGAAGTCGGCAATCATTTGCTTCACGCCAGCAACGCCTCCGGGCATGCTGTGGATCAAGTCGTGTTGATTGCGATTATCGATTCCCATGTTTGGATAGGTCGGCCAGATCAAGACCGCATCAATGCCTCCATAGCGTTTTTCAAGATCATCGAGGTAGCGGTCCACCGTGTACTTGCCGGCGATCGGATCATAAAAGTACCGGTCCTGAACCATCATCTGCGGCTGCATGAAACTTGACTGCGTCCATTTCAACGCAGGCAGATCGTATCTGGCGCCGTCATAGCCAGTCCGAATGCGGCGTTCACCCCTCCAGTGCGTGATATCGGCGAGCCATGCCTCGTGCTCTGACTGGCTGCATGGTTTCGACCCGCCCTCCCACAGCCCTTTCATCGTCAGGCATTCCGGCGCGGGAATCTGCTGGCCCTTGGGTGAGAAGTGCGTGTCTTGGGCAGAACAAACAACGCTGACGGCGAGCAAAATAGTTGCGACTAGCGGGAGTGGCGATTTCACGGTCTATCTCCTTGAGGTCTCAGGTTTTCGGTAGAAATATAAAACGTTTCAAAGAGCCTGTCTACCATACCCTCTCGACAACAAATTTGCTTCCATCGTTTTCCTGATTAGATAAGAATGTCTGACTCGACCGACTTAGGTCAGGGGACGTTTATGAGAGCGTGCGAGACGATGGCAACGCGTTGTCTCCGCAGTCCGCAGTTTGTCTTTAGGGCTGGGCACGCTCGGGTATGAGCTCGATCCTTTTCTCTGTCGCGTTCTCGACTGCTTTCCGGCTGTAAAGCAATGGGAAGTAGTGGCCGGCACGCCACATGGGTGCCAAATCCCGATAATGCGGGCTATCTGGATCGCCGGACTGGCCGGGGTGGTTCACGGCTTTCGAATTGTCCCAATTCCCAACGTCGACTATCATCCGTATTGACGGACCGCTCATTTGACGAAAATCGCTGACGCGGTATCCCGACGCATTGGGCACAAAGGGACTGCCGTTCTTCTCGATCGGTCCAACATTTATCCTGGCGCGAGTCGCATCGTCGACAATGGCAGCGAAAGGGTGTTCGCTGAGGTTGAACTGCAGCTTGCCCCAATCCCACTGGCTCGCATCAGCGCCCTGCAATTTTTCCATTTCTTCGTAGGCAGAACGAAGACTCGTCAGCAGCAGCTGGTTTCGCTTCTCGACAGCATTCCCGTCAAAGCGCGTTTCGGGATGCTCCAGCGTGTCCAGCATCACCGCGGGATCGGGAACATCCATCGCGTCCGCCGCTCTCTGGCTGAGAACGGCGCTCTTAAAGTCATTCTCAAGATGCCGGGTGAACCAAACTTCATGCAGAGCTGCTGCCGGCACGCCGGCGTCAACGCTCGCGTTCCAGTTAGTAAGTAAGCCGAGAGCCGCCTTGGTCTTCGGGTCGTCGCTCGAAAGCGGCTTTAGCAACCCAATCAGGCGTCTCGCCGGGATCGACACCGCGTCGTTCTGTAAATTCATCGAGTCCTCAATGGAGAGCTTGTTCTCCCCGGACGTGTTCGCCCTGGACATGACTTCATCGATTCTCTGATGGCGCGAGCCGTTACTCCATTCAAAACCAAGTTTGCGTTCCTGGTAGGGATAGCCAGCGGGAAGGTTCATCTCATTCGAGGTCGTCATGTAGCCCGAGCCGGGGTTGTACACCCACGGCAATTGCTCGCCTTTCCAGCGCCCTGCCCACTCGAATCGTCCATCGCCCGGCACCGGCAACAATCCATCCCAATTGGGGCGAATGGGCGCCAGTCCTCCAGATACCCATCCGATGTTGCCTTTCACATCGGCGTAAACGTGGTTCAGGGTCGGCGCGCCCCAATACCCAATCGCCTCCTTGAACTGATCGAAGTTCTTGGCGCGCAAATAGCGCACTGCACCGTAATAGGGCGCCATGCCCGACTCCAGCCAGGCGGTGCGCACGGCGAAAGCGCGGTTCTTTTCCTTCTCAATGTAGATCACCGGCCCATGCCTGGTGAAGGTGAGGTCAGCCATCACGGGAGCTTGGCCCTTCACCTTGATCTCCTCTCGTACCACCCGGAATAGTTCCCAACCTCCCTGATATTTGTACTGATTTAAGTTTGCGGGGTTCACCTGGTAGACATAGAGGTCTTCCTGGTCAATCGGGAAGATCGTGTAGCCGAATGCAATCCAGTCGTTGTGGCCGAGCGAAATACCAGGAAGCGCCGGCTCGTTGGCGCCTATCACGTGGAGTGTTGGTGCATTGAGGTCGGAGATGTAGCGCAAGCTCGGCTCCGAGTACGCGCGGTGCGGATCATTGGCCATGATGGGCCGTCCGGTAGCTGATTTCCAGGGTGCAATCACCCAGTTGTTGCTGCCTTCAAAATTCTCCTCGGGCTGCTCGCTATCAGCGGTCTCGATTGCGGGAACAGAATCAGAACTGGCTTCAGCTTTGAGTACCGCAGGCGTAAGGCGCACCTCCCAGGTCGCAAGCGTGAGGACCTTCAAGACGTCTTCGGGCAGGCACGGATCGAATCCTGGAGGCACCTGCGGCTGCCACGGCGGTTGCAACCGAAGGCGGACTTCATCCGACTTCAGATCGGCGGCGCACAGTACTCGTGATCTCGCTACTTCACTGTTGAGATTGCGTGTCAAGCCATGGCTGCGGATACGGACAACGTCATCGGCGTCCCACTTCGCCGGTGCGTAGCTGAGTTCTTTGAATTCCCACGGTGTGCGCTCCGGATGATGCGCCAACCAGCTTACGTACGCGTTAATTCCGGCGACAAAGTCTTCCGCAATCTTCTTCGCATCAGGGCCATACACAGCCCACTCCTTATCCATGTCTCTCCTGTAGAGAAACAAGCGGGTGGCTTTGTCCTGCTCGACAAAGGTGGGCCCGAACACCTCTGATAATTGCCCCAGACCTCGCCGGCGCCACAAATCGATTTGGAAAAGCCGATCGCGGGCTGCGTTGAAGCCCTGAGCAAAAAACAGATCAGCCTCGTTCTTCGCATAGATATGCGGCACGCCCCAGTGGTCGATCAGAATCTCAACCGGCTGCCGGAGACTTGGCAACACGATGGTTTCGGACGGCATCGTGCTTTGCTGCCCGGCGCGGGCCGGGACAGTATCCACACACACCGCCACTAGAAGGAGGGTTATCGCGAGGATGAGCGACCAAACAATGCGAGGCGGATGCTGCAGGCGAGTCCTGAGCATGGAAAGTCCTCACTTCCCTTTCGAGTCACGGAGGTAATTGGAACTTCTGCGGGATTGTACACCGCGTGGTTAAAGCGGATTCAGGACATCAGCAGGGCACGGTGCCACGAAGAGCGGCGAGGGCTTCGTGCAAGCTATCAAAGATTCGGCCAGGACCAATGGCTTCGGTCAGGTGGTGACGATCAAGATCAGGCCTTAGGTCTGACTGTACGTGAGCAAAGACGAGGCCCGTGCCCTGAGCGGCGAGGTCCTTCTGGAGTTCGCAAACAACACGAGCCGCAGTGAAGTCCACGTTGGTGATGGCCCCGGCATCCACGATCAGCCAGTGCAACGGTGGAGGCGCTGAGCTGGCCAGCATCCGCGTTTCTTCCGAGAAACGATTGGCGTTGGCGTAGTAGAGCGGCGCCCCGAACCTATAGAGGACCAGGCCGGGCTCGGTAACCGCCCCGGGAACGACGGGATCCAGGTGCCAGAGTCCTTCACGAGTCTGTTCAAGCACTGCAGTGTGCGGACGGTAGCTGTGGTGGACGATGCGGAGCAGCGACAAGCACATCGCAAGGAGAATGCCCTGCTCCACGCCAACGAAAACAACAACCGCCGCAGTTGTGACCGCCAGCGTAAATTCTCCAGGGCTCTCGCGGCGGATGGCGCGGAGAGCCCGCAGATCGATGAGGCGCATCGCGATCGTGAACACAACTGCGCCGAGAACGCACTGGGGAAGAAACTGGAGCGGACCGGTAAGGAAAAGAAGGACCAGAACGACGATGCCAGCTGTAGAGAGATGGGCGATCTGATTTGTGCCGCCCGAACTTTCGACCATGGCGGTCTGGGTGGGGCTTCCGTTCACAACAAAGGTACCGCTGAAAGCCGCAGCGGCGTTGGCGGCAGAGAGGCCGACAAGGTCGGCGTTTTCGTCGAGTTCCTCATGGTGGCGGGTAGCGTATGCGCGCGACGTTGCTGCGCTCTGCGCGACGATCATGACCACACAAGAGCCGGCAACGGGAAGAAGCGTTTCCACGTCTCTCCAAGCTAGATCGGGCAACCCCAAGTGGGGCAACCCTCCCGGCACCGGACCGAGAACGGCGACACCTCGCTGTGCCCAATGAAACATGGCGCTGGCCGCGACTGTGCCGGCAACCGCAAAGAGAGTACCGGGAAACTTGGGGGCGACACGATGGGAGAGCAGAATAGAAGCTACTACTGCCAATGAAATCGCCATCGTCGGGAGATGAGCGTGTGGCAGCGATCGCAGCACTTCGAGGATCTGACCGGGAGTGCGGCGGCTGTGGACGTTGATGCCCAGCATTTCACCAAGCACGGCGATCCCAACTTGAAAGCCGACGCCAACCAGAAAGCCCAGAAGAACCGTCCGAGACAGGAAATCTGCAAAAAAGCCAAGCTTGAGCAGGCGAGCGAGGAGAAGGAAGAGACCGGTCAACAGGGCCACTAAGCCCGCCAGCGCGACGTATTTGGGGCTGGCGATCGGGGCCAAACCAGTGAGGCTGCTGGCGAGTATGGCCGCAGTAGCAGAGTCAGCAGCCACCACGAGATAGCGCGAAGAGCCAAAGATGGAGAACGCAACGAGGGGAAAGAGAAGCGTGTAGAGGCCGGTGATGACCGGCGTGCCAGCAATTTTGGTGTAACCAAGCGACTGCGGAATGTTCATGGCCGCAAGCGTAAGTCCGGCGAGGAGGTTCTTCGATACCTCCGACCATTGAAAAGGCCGCAACCCTCGGAGGATAGAAAAGCGATTTGTGATGCGATTTCCTCCCTGAAATCGGAATCATTCAGCCCAGATTATGGCCGGTATCCATCGCTTCTCCACCGCTTATAAAGATCCAACTGCTGAGCGTTCCAGTAAGGGCCACCCGGAGGCATAGATTGTTGTATCAAGCTGTCCTCGACAGCTTGAGCGTTGCTGTGATCGTTTGACGGATCCGACATGTATGTGTAGTTGTCGAGCAGAACGTTGTGTTTGTTCATGTGCTCGATGTCAATCTGCCTGAACAGCGGCTGAATGTCCCTCTCGAATGAAACCGGCATTTTTTCTCTCCCTTCTTAACATCAGTTGCTATTAAGCCACAAGTGGGGTGAGGAATCTATTGGATCGTGGCGCCTTGCGGCATTCTCGATGTTCGCGAAGGCTAAAGCACAATCGGTATCGGAGACGTCGATGACCTGATCGAACCTGGAGGGGCATGCGAGGATTCAAAAGCGTAGAGCAGAGGGCCTGACGCGCTGATTCTAGGCGCCGCTGCCACTTGCACCCGCGGCCCGGTCTTTCCTCCCGGGTGGTCCTCCATGGCCCTCATCTTGGTTGGCGGACTGAGTGCTCTTAGTTAGCAGGCGATCAAGCTCCTCGGTGAGGGAGGATGGGTTGAGCGGTTTCGACAAGTAACCGTCAAATCCTGACGCGAGGATTTTTTCCCGATCTCCTCGCATGGCATATGCCGTGACTGCCACTACGGGCAATGGCGCCAAGCGAGGGTTCTCGCGAATTTTGAGGATGACTCCGAATCCATCCAGTACCGGCATGCCGATATCCAGCAGCAGCAGTTCCGGTAGGGCCTGTTCAATCATCTGAAGCGCCTGTTGACCGTCGCACGCTTCCAAGACTGTGTACCCACGTGCTTCCAGCAACTCGCGAAGCAATTCACGGTTTACGGCGTTGTCTTCGGCAACGAGAATTCGGATCATGATTGCCCCGCTGATTTTGCCCGCTTCTGGCCGCGGGTTACCCGGCCAACTTCAGCGATGAGTTGTTGTTTCCAGGAGCCATCCTTTTGCAGGAGGCCTTGTGTCTCCCGGCTTAGAAGAGCAATCTCTTCCCGGCTCAAGCTCTTGGCGGTCATGACGAGAATCGGCAGATCCTTCAAGGCCGGCTCCTGCCGGACATGACGAATGACTTGAAAGCCGTCCATTCCGGGCATCAGCAGATCGAGCAGGATTGCGCCGACGACTTTGTTAGCCAGCACCTCCAAAGCGCGGGCACCGCTGCGCACGCACTGAACCTCATATCCGGCCGAGCGCAAGGCTTCCTGCAGCAGGTCCAAAGCTCGAGGGTCGTCGTCCACCAGCAAAATGGACGAATCTTCGTCGGAAGGAACCGGCACATGCCTGTGAATCGCTTCCAGCAAGATGGGTTTGCGAACGGGTTTGATGAGATAGTCGGCCGCGCCCAAGGCGAAACCCACCTGCTTTTGATCCACGATCGAGAGGATGATCACCGGGATGTCAGCCGTTTCGGGATTCTTCCGGAGTGCGACGAGGGTCTCGAAGCCATCGCTGCCGGGCATCATCACGTCGAGCGTGATGGCGTCCGGCCGCAATCGTTGAGCTTCTTTAACAGCTTCGACGCCTGACTCGGCCATCGCGACCCGGTATTCTGGCTCAAGGTAGCTGGCCAAAAGCTCACGAGCCGGCACTTCGTCATCGACAATCAGCACCAGGGGAGTGAGGCGCCCAGAAACCGCCACGGGTTGCGATTTTGCCGGTTCATCGATCGGGCGAGCCTCGGATGACGGCTCGACGGCCATGAGAGTAAAGGTAAACCGGCTGCCTTTTCCGAACTCGCTTTCGAGCGAAATCCGGCCTCCCTGTTGCTCGACCAGGCGCTTGGTGATGGCCAGTCCCAGCCCTGTGCCCTGCTGAGTCTCGGCAGCATCCCCCTCGACTTGCCGGAATTCTTCGAACACCACCGCTTGATCTTCAGGCCGGATGCCGATCCCCGTGTCGGTTACCGACACGCGAACGAAGTCCCAATCGTCGACGCACTCGATGCTGATCTGGCCGCCTTTGGGCGTGAACTTGACTGCGTTGCTGAGCAGGTTGTACAGGATCTGTTTAAAGCGTACGCGATCTGCCTTCACCAAAGACTTGCTCTCCAGCTTCTGCTCCACTCGGATGTTCTTGGACATGGCCAGAGGATCAATGGTGGAGAGCACTTCCGGCAGGGCGTCCTTCACGAAAAACTCCTCGCTGTGCAACTCCAGTTGTCCCGCCTCGATCTTCGATAGATCAAGAATGTCATTGATCAACTGCAGCAGATGAGCCGAGCCTTGTTTGATGTGATCAACAAACCTCTTCTGCTTGGGGTTCAGCGCGCCCGAAGTCCCTTCCGCCAGCAGGTCCGAGAAACCCACGATCGCATTCAGTGGGGTTCGTAATTCGTGGCTCATGCTGGCAAGAAACTTGCTCTTCATCTGGGTAGCGCGCTCCACCTCGCGGTTGCGAAGTCCAAGCTCTGTATTGGTGGCAGCCAGGCTATCCATGTATTCGCGCTTTTCCGCTTCGTCCCGCTTTCTCTGCGTAATGTCGACCGCAACGACCACCCTCCCCGGTCGGCCCAAGAAGGTTAGAGCGTAGGATGTGTTCTCTGTGTCGATGATGGTTCCGTCCTTCAGTTGATGCCGCCACGCGCCGCTGTTCTCGGTCCCGTCTCCGAGAGCCTTCACGGTTTCGATCATGGCGGGAACATCCTCGGCCGGGCGAATGTCTTTGAGGGTCATGGCCAGGAATTCGTCCCTGGAATAGCCGTACTTGCGCACTGCGGCGACGTTTACCGCGAGAAAGCGCAGCGTCTCCCGATCGAAGACCCAGGTCGGATGCGGGTTGTTGTCAAACAATTTGCGGTGCCGCTCGTCGCTCTCCCGGAGCAATTCTTCCGCCCGTCGACGCTCAGTGATATCGCGGGAGATCTTAGAGAATCCACGCAGCTTGCCAGCCCCGTCTGACAGCGCAGTAATAATTACCTCGGCCCAAAATCGTGATCCATCCTTTCGCATCCGCCAGCCTTCCTCTTCATATCGGCCTTCGGCGGCAGCTATCTCGAGTTCGCGCTCTGGCTTGCCACTTTGGACGTCTTCGGAAGGGTAGAAACACGAGAAATGACGGCCGATGATTTCATCGGGTCTGTAGCCCTTGATGCGCTCCGCCCCTTGATTCCAGCTTGTCACTTGGCCGGAAGGGTCGAGCATGAAAATGGCATAATCCTTGACGCTGTCTAGCAGCAGACGAAGCTGCTCCCTGCTATCCCTCAATGCTTCTTCCGCCCGCTTGCGCTCGGTAATGTCGCGAGCCACTGCATAGATGGCCTCGTGCTCAGACACGGAGACCGCATTCCACAACAGCCACTTGTAAGAGCCGTCTTTGCACAGATAACGATTTTCAAAAGCAAGAGTGACTTTTCCTTCCGCCAGTCCATCCTTTTCCACGACCGTCGCCGGGCGATCGTCCGGATGTATGAACTGCAGGTAAGGCTTCGCCATAAGTTCTTTCGTGGTGAAGCCCAGTGTCTTCTCGAACGAGGGGTTCAAGTTCTTGAAGAATCCGTCGAACCCGGCAACGCAAAACAGATCCAGTGATAGATCCATGAAACGATTGCCGGTTTCCAGCTTGGAATAGAGCGAGCCCATGAAACGGTTTATCAAGAGGCCGACAAACAGGGCGACGAGTAGGGAGACAAGCAATACAGCAACGACGATTAGAGCGTAGCTCCTCAGCCGGTCGTTCATCGCTCCTAAGTCGGAGCGGATATACACAGTTCCTGTTGGTTGGCCCTGGAAAACGATCGCACGCGCCATTCCTAGATGCCCATCCTTAAACCAATAGCTCTGAGTTTGGCCGGCGGGAATAACGGGCAGGGCCCTGGTCTCGCCGGCTCGATCACGCCAGTATCCTGCGAAAGGCTGGCCGTCACGGGTGTAAATCTGGGCGTACATAAGGTTGGGGTTGGCACGCAATGCCGACAGCGTCTTCTCCGCGGATTGCGGATCGTTGAACACCAGAGCAGAAATAGTATTGTCCCCAATGATCTGCGCTTGAATGGAGACATTGCGTACCAGGGCCAGGCGAAAGCTGTACAGGTCATAGGCGCAAAAGCCGCCACTTGCCAGAAGCAATGCCACAGCGCTCACCAGCACGTTCATCACTGTGAGTTTTCTGGAGAGCGAATTGTCCTGGGTTTTAGGCATAGTGGTATCAGTCTTCCGGCTGAGGGTTTTTTCTGACGGCGGTCGCTACCTTTAGCAGCTCGGAGCTGAGCGTCAGGCCCGCGCGTTGGGTTGCGGTCAGGTTGACCTCGAAACGGATTCGATTCTCTTCCGAGACAAACTGGATCATGCCTTGACGCTGCGAGAACTGCGGGATATCACTGACAGTCAGGACTGCGTTCTTGTCCAGTGCCTCCATGATTTTATTGAGCCGGTTAGCCTCCGATGAACTTATGAACAGGATCTGGCAGTCCGCCGCCATCTGCGGACTCGAGATTCGCCGCGCGGTCACTTTCTGGTTTCCAATCATTTCGCCCGCGAGCGTCGCATCCAGAGCGTGCCCAAATGGATCGTCGCCGAGGACGCAGATGGTAAAGGAGCTGTTCTGAGGGCTCGAGCCTTTCGCGGGCCATTCGACAAAACGGCCAAAGTTGTAGAGGTAAGCAGCCTCGACTTGATATTCACTCGGTTTCTGTTGCCCGAGGGCGATTGAACCAGCGAAGAGCAGGTACACAACAGCCGCCATTGCGCATTGCAGCCAGACGCTGGGCTCATGCGCCAATCCGCCATACTCTTGGGCGACAGCAGTCTTGTGACTTTCGTGCTTCATGAGTGTTGCTTCGCTACCTCGCCCCGTATTTCCGCGCTCTGAGACTGGAGGATTTGTTTCGTGACCAACAAGCTTAAGGTGGAATGACTTGCTAGTTGGGCTTTGCTTTCTCCGGTCGTGGATTTTGAACGGGAAGATCTCAACGAGCGTCACTTCTCACCGAATCGCCAGACCAGCTTCGCGTAAACACTCCTCTTGACTTCAACCGGTCCGCCGGGATCGCCTCCGAACGGAGCGAAATGTGGTTGCAATAGATTCTGACCGCCGACCGACAACTCCAACTCTGGGTTGATATGCCAGCCGAACCTCGTGTCCATCGTCTGATAACTCCCAACGGTTTGGGCGGGCAGGTCGCTGACGTAACGATACGTCTGGTCAAACTCCAGTTTTCTTGGCAGATTTATAAAGGACTGAATCACTACTTGATGGCGCGGGCTCGATCCGTTATATGCGGCAGCGGTGCCTGGATCGTTGCTTGTTGCCTTGTTTCCCAACTCCATATCCAAGTAGGAATAGGAGGCTCTCAGTTCCCAGCTGTTCACCGGTTTCCAATCTGGCGACACTTCGAATCCTTTGGTGTTGCCATGGATTCCGTTGCTTGTGAGCACTGGAATCACCAGAGCTGGCGAAGGCGACGTCTCGACGAATGGAGTACCCAGCTGAAAGCTGTAAAGATCGTTGTAGTCGTTGTAAAACAACGCCACGTCCACATAACTGCGGGGCGTCACCAGCCTTCGATAGCCGGTTTCATAAGCAATCAATTCCTCCGATTGGAACTGGGGGTTGCCGTTGACTTGCGTGTATACGGGCAGGCCTGAGATCGTTCCCGAATAACCTGTGTCTTCGAGATCTGTGTCGAAACGCGACGGAGTTCGAACCGCCCGGGTGACGGAGCCCCACAAGGACTCTCGCGGAGTACGGTTCCACAGCAAACGACCGCTCGGCTGCACCTCGAAACCGGTGTAGTTGTTATGTTCGAGTTTCGTTCCCACAGTCAGCGAGAGCCGGTGATTGAAGAAGGCAATTTCATCTTGCACAAAACCGCTGTAGATCAAGTCCGTCTGCTGCTGGGGCGGGAAATTGACCGAGGGGACGCTTTGTATGAAATTCGATGGACTGACCCGCACCCCGAGTCCCCAAAGAAAGTTTTGCTGCCCCGGCAGTATCAGGTGATCGAGGAAGTCGACGTCGAAAGTGTCCCGAGTCTCTCCGATTCCAGGCTCGAAATGGTTCGTGCGGTCAAAGTAGGCCTGAACCTGGAAGTCCGATCCGTCGTTCAAAACGCGCTTCCACCGGCCGAGGAGATTTCCTCCCGTCAAGTCCGCGGTGCCGTAGGCGTTGACTTCAGAGGGAGGTGAATAGAGTGCATATGAGTTCACCGCGCCAGCACCCTCACGGTAGATGTCGCCTTGAAACGTGAAGGTATCGCGAGCGCCCCCATCCCAGTCTGTCCGGAACCCTGCTTGACCCATTCGCCATTCATCGAAGTTTGGGCCTGCCGGATGAAACTCACCGCCGCGATCGAAGCCCATTCCGTAGACGCGGTAGTTGAAACCTCGACTGTTCGCATCCCCGTAGCGAAAGCCGCTGGTGCCCTGATCAACATTGCCCCCGCCGGCTGACGCCAGCGCACCATGGGTATCTTTCGCGCTCTTGGTGATGATGTTGATAATCCCATTGACGGCGTTCGCTCCCCAGATGGTGCCGCCGGGCCCCCGAATCACCTCAATACGCTCAATGTCCTCGAGCGGAGTAGCCTGCGCTTGCCAAAAGACTCCGGCGTACAGCGGCGAGTAGACGCTCCGTCCGTCGATCAGGACTAGCAGTTTGCTAGACAGTCCGGCTGCAAATCCTCGAATGCCTACGGACCAGTGATCGGAGTCGATTTGCGCCACCTCAACTCCTGGCGCCAGCCGCAAGACTTC
>Ga0070765_100000845_pt1 | contig 18161 bp, 18 predicted proteins | sample HubBroMetageWFT5_FD_71516 | JGI IMG/M metagenome (GOLD analysis project Ga0070765, IMG submission 71516) | Warmed and freeze-thawed soil microbial communities from the Hubbard Brook experimental Forest, New Hampshire - Hubbard Brook CCASE Soil... | ecosystem: Environmental > Terrestrial > Soil... | reverse complement strand
AGCTCGCAGGATGCCGACAAAAAGGTGAAGGAAAAGCACGCTTGTAAAGGCCAGAACTCCTGTAAGGGCAAGGGCGGCTGCAAGTCGAGCGACAACGGTTGCAAGGGCAAGAACTCTTGCAAGGGCAAGGGCGGTTGCGCAACCGACGGCTCCAAGATGCCGGATTAAGAAAGCGCAAGCTTTCTCGTGTCCAGGGCCGGCTAAGAGCTTAACGGCCCTGGGCATCCTCTTCGACTTACCGGAGTGGCGAATGCCTGCGAATCGCTTTAACAATTTTACAGATTATGGAATTGGGATTGGTCTGCGCGCCACGCATTACAGCCACATTCTGACGCGCAAACCTGTGGTGGACTGGTTTGAAATAATTTCTGAGAATTTCATGATCGATGGTGGGCGGCCGTTGAGCATCCTCGATCAGATTCTGGAACAGTACAAAGTCGTGCAGCACGGCGTTTCCATGTACTTCGGCTCCGCTGAACGTCCCAACCGCGAGCATCTTCGCCGGCTAAAAGCTTTGGTGAAACGCACGAATACGCCCTGGCTTTCGGACCACCTTTGCTGGGGAAGTGTGGATGGCCGCTACACGCACGATCTGCTGCCAATGCCGTACACATTTGAGGCGGCGCGTATCACCGCGCAGAAGGTTCGCGAAGTCCGCGATTACCTGGAAGTCCCGGTGGTGGTGGAAAATGTAAGCAGCTACGCCGAATTTCACATTTCCGAGATGACGGAGTGGGAATTTCTGAATGAAGTTGTGGAGCGTGCCGACTGCGGAATTCTTTTGGACGTAAACAATATCTACGTTTCGTCAAAAAATCACAATTTCGATCCTTTTACTTACGTTAACAGCGTTCCCGCTGAGCGTGTGGCCCAAATTCACATCGCCGGGCACTCAAAATACCGCAAGTATATTTTGGACACCCACGATCATCCGGTGATCGACCCGGTGTGGAAGTTGTACTCCCGCGCGATCGAACGCATAGGCCACACCGCGACGCTACTGGAGTGGGATGACCGCATTCCATCGTTTGACGAAGTTCACGACGAAGCTTTGAAGGCCAATCGATTCCTCGCCAGCGCATCCTTGGCGACGGCTGTATGAAGCTGCTCTCTCTACAACGCCGCATGGCTCGCGCGGTAATGACGCCGTTAACGCCATCCGAGCGTATGCGTTCGGTGGCGCCCGATGGACGTTCGATGCGCGCGGTGGCGTCTGAAATCATCAAGCCGAACGATCGCCTGACTTCATTCGAGCGCCTGGAAATCTATAATCGGCAATATTGGTTTCGGATTCTGTCAGGATTTGCCGAGGATTTTCCCGGCCTTCGAAGTGTGCTCGGGGGAAGTAAATTTGATCGCATGGCGAAAGCCTATCTCACCGATTGCCCTTCGCAATCTTTCACTCTGCGCAATTTAGGGGCCTGCCTGGAAGCCTGGCTGAGCAAAAATTCTCATTGGGCAGGCACGCGCCAGCAACTCGCTCTCGATATGGTGCGGCTGGAATGGGCCGATATCCAAGCTTTCGATGGAGCCGCTCAGCCGCCGCTAAAACCTGAAGATCTTACGGGCGCGAATCCGGCGAAGTTGCGTTTGCGCCTTCAACCTTACATTCAGCTTCTCGACTTGCGCTACCCGGTTGATGATCTGTTACTGGAAGTTCGCAAAGTCGAGGAGGACACCGACTTCGCCAGCAATGCGTTCAGCGAGAAGCATCATCGCAAACGAGTTTCTGCGGTCGCCAGATTGAAAACCGAGCCAATCTTTTTGGCGGTACATCGCATGGACGATTCCGTTTATTTTCGCCGGTTGCAAGCGGAAGAGTTTGCCATTCTGCGCGGCCTTCGTGGAGGTAAACCGCTCAATAGCGCGGTGGAATCCGCGTTGAAAAAGAGTTCGATCCCGCCGGAAGAGAGGCCCGCTGACGTGCAGCACTGGTTTCAAACCTGGTCGGCTCTGGGTTGGTTCTGCCGAATCAACGGTGATGGCTCAGAGCGTAGTTCTTCGGCGGAATCATCGCGAGGATGGAAAGTCACAAAAAATGGACAACGCAGCAAATCCAATTCTGCGGCTCTATAACGGCTTTGTACGAGCCGCTTCTAGCCTTCCATCGCCTTTTTTGCTGGTCATTCGGGCGTATTGGGGCTGGCAAATCTCGCAAAATGGGTGGGCCAAACTTCACAACCTGCCGCATGTGACGCAATTTTTTGCGAGTCTTGGGCTACCGGCGCCTGCATTTACGGCGGCTTTCGTGTCTGGTTTTGAATTCACGGCTGGAATTTTGCTGGCCGTGGGATTGTTGTCGAGAATTGCCGCGTTGGGCCTGGTGATTGATATGACCATGGCCTATCTGCTGGGGGACCGAGATTCTTTCCTGGCATTTTTCTCAAACCCCGGCAAATTTTACGGCGCCGATCCATTTATCTTTTTGTTTGTGGGCCTAATCATATTGATTTTCGGGCCGGGCAAACTCTCGCTTGATACGCTCTTGAAACGAATGATGGGAAAAGGGAAATATTCAGACTCCGCAGAGACCAGCTCCTCCGCGGCTTGATGCTCGCCAAATCAGTTCGCGGTTTCCGCGAGCGAGGCAGCCCTGGCACGCATGAAATCAAGAAAGCTTCGAGGTGCGGTTCTATGTGCAGCCACACTCTGCATATCCTTGCTAATCTCTGCAGGTTCCTTTCGAACTGAGCAGATGACGTCCACGATCGTTATCGGAAATTCGCGAATTGATGTGGTAGTGGAAAAAGGAGCGCTGCAGGTATCGAAGGACGATTTGCTGAAGTGGGTCCAGTGGGCCGCGGAATCTGTCAGCATCTATTACGGGCGTTTTCCTCTCCCTCATGTTTTGTTGCGTATCATACCGACGGACGGAAAAGGTGTGCGCAACGGCCGCACGTTTGGAGAAAGAGGCGGATTCATCACCATTCATGCGGGAGCAAATTCCACCTTTGAAGATCTAGCGAATGACTGGATGCTGACCCACGAAATGGTTCATCTGGCTTTTCCTTCTGTGGCTGATGAACATCACTGGATCGAAGAGGGGATTTCGACTTACGTGGAACCGATCGCGCGCGTGCGAGCGAAACATCTCGATGCCGCGGAGATGTGGAGAGAAGTAGTCCGCGACTTGCCTCAGGGTCTTCCGGCCCCGGGAGATCGAGGGCTCGACAACACCCATACCTGGGGACGTACGTATTGGGGAGGCGCGCTCTATTGTCTTCTCGCCGATATCGATATTCACAGGCAAACCCAAAACAAAAAGGGCTTGGACGATGCGCTGCGCGGAATCCTCAATGCCGGAGGCGACATTCGCCAGGACTGGGAACTTACCAAAGCTCTGGATGTCGGAGATCAAGCAGTGGGCGTGAAAGTTTTGCGGCCACTCTACGACAAGATGAAAGATCAGCCTTACGAGGTCGACCTTCCTGCCCTATGGAAACAATTGGGCATTGAAGTGGAAGGCGGGAAAATCCATTTTGCCGGTGACGCGCCACTTTCAAAGACGCGAGAAACAATCACATGGGGAGCGGGTGGTGCCGGCTCCAACCCTATTTCCGCCATCAGTGCAGTTGTCGGAGATACGGCCATGAACTTCCCGCAGCTCTAACCAAGACGCGCCCGAAATATTTAGAATTTCAAATTGCCGGGGGAGCAGAAACTCGGAATAGTATTCACTTCGTTTTCATGACGTACACGCCGTCCCAATTGGCCTGCGGAGCTTCCTCTATAAATTCCTCAGCGCGTTCCAGAAAGGCCTGGGTCGGGCCGTCGTCCGGATACATGGTGAGAATTTGCGCGAACCGATCGGCAGCTTCCTGCCAATCCTGGCTTCGATACGCCGCCATAGCGTGGTCGAATTGTTGCAGTAACGTTTCGTATTTGGGTCTTTCCGACGCTAGGTCGAGCAATTCGTAGATATTTACCGGTTGGTTTTTTCCTTTAACTTTTATTTTGTCGAGTTCGCGGCAGACAAATTCGGACGCGACATCGCGGTAGGTGGCCTCGCTGATAACCAGCTTGGAGTGATACTGCTTAGTGATGCCTTCCAAACGCGATGCAAGATTCACGTTGTCGCCCATCACAGTCCATGCCAGGCGCCGGTCGGAGCCCATGTTCCCCACATTGACGAGGCCAGTGTTCAGTCCGATTCCCACCGCAATCGGCGGACGTCCCTCGTTCCGCCATTTCACATTGAGTTTCTCCAGGGCCCGCACCATCTCCAGCGCGCAACTACAGCTGCGGAAGGCGTGATCTTCTTGGGGATAAGGGGAACCCCAGAAAGCCATGATGGCGTCACCAATGTATTTGTCCAGCGTGCCTTGATACGAAAAAATGATTTCAGTCATCGCGCCGAAGTATTCATTCAACAAGTGCACGAGGTCGTCCGGCGATAGCCCCTCGGAGAGCGTCGTGAAACTGCGGATATCGCTGAACATGATGGTCAGCTCTTTGATCTCGCCACCGGGGCGAATGTATTTTTCCGGATCTTTCTCGATCAAATCGATCACGCCAGGCGACAAGTATTGCGAGAAGCTCTTTCGAATTTGCCGTTTGGCGCGCTCCTCCCGGATCATTCGAAAACTAGTGATGGCTGCATAGTTCGCGGCCAGAGTGCCGGCGGGAATCACAAAACTCAGCCACCTTCCGTGGCTAGCGAAGCTGAAATAGACGAACCACGCGAATGCCACTAGGGTGACGATCACCGTGATGGTGGAATAGAGCGGAGCGATACGGCTGAAGATGAATCCGAAAAGGAGACCGAAGATCAGAATGAAAGCTACATCCACAATTTCTTCGTCAGTACCGCGGTTCAGAAATCCGCGGCCTTTTTCTCCACTATGCAACAGATTGTCGATGATGTTTGCATGCACCTCCACGCCCATATAGCCGGTGTCCTGCCAGGGAGTATTTCGAACGTCGCCGGTGGCCAGCGCCGTTGCGCCGACGAGTACGATCTTGCCGCGGAACGCGTCGGGTGGAGTGGTTCCTTCAATGACATCGGCCATGGAATGGTGCGGGTAGGTATTGTAGGGGCCTGTGTAATTGATAAGAGCAGTGCCGTTGCGTGACGGCCGCAGGAGATGTTCCCCGAACTGGATTCGCTCTAAGCCGTCTTCGGCGATGTACGCCACGATCTGCTGATCGGGAATTTTTTCGTATTCGCGGAGCACTTGCAAAGGCAGCGAAGGAAAGAAATCTTTGTCCTGATAGCGGATCATCAACAGAGCGCGCCGAAGTGTGCCATCGGCGTCGGGATTAATATTCAGAAAGCCGTAAGATGCTGCCGATTCCGCAATCTTCGTGATATTTGCTTCCACACCGGCGGCAACTGTTCCGCCGTTCTGAATCCAGGCGGTGCCCATGTCAAAAGCTTTCCCGTTTTTCGGCTTGACCGGCACAACTTGAGGAAACGTTTGCGCCCATACAATGTTGAAATATTCGTCCGGTGATTTCGTTTCGGCCGACTTGGCCCTCTCGGGATTGAGGAACAGATGGCCCAGAATTACATCGCCGCCTTTCTTGAGCGCAGCGGCAAAGTTGGCATCTTGGTCTGTAGAGAGTTCCAGTTCTTTGACCTGCTTCAGGACATTCGGAGAAATAGAAGGACCGAGATTTTTCTGCAATTGTTGAAGAGCTTGCGGACCCGAATTGCTTTCCGGAGTCGGGAATGTTTCGTCGAGAGCGATTACGCGCGCCCCGGCGGCGTTCAGCCGCGCGACCAAAGCTGCATAGTTGCTTCGCGGAAGAGGGAAGGAGTTGATTTTTTGCAGCGTTCTTTCGTCGATACCGACAATGACTATCCGTGGGTCATGAAGGCGTGCTCCACGCAGACTGAATCTGGTATCCAGCGAGCTCTGTTCAATATTCTGAAGGAAAACAAAGCCTGCGCGATTGTCGCCATTGATCCCGGAAAAAACAAAAAGTGTAAGTCCGGTCAGCGTAACGAGGAGGGCTAGGGCGATATCAATACGAACGAAGGGGAACTTTCTAAGTCGCGCCGCCCAGCGAGACCAGTGCTCTTCCTGCAGTGTCATAAATATCGCGACAGCAGATACAGTTCGCGGCTTTTACCGCTTGCGGATGATTTTCACGGCCTCTGGTCTATTTATTCCTGGCCGGATTGCCGTTCTGAGTTCCGCTGGTGCCGACGCCGATACCGACACTCAGGCCAACGGCGATGGCCGTGCCGATAATAACATTGCGCAGAACGTGATTCTTGCCGACCTGAGTGGGAGCAGGTCCGTTCTCGGGAACATCGGTGGACAATTGGCTGCTTTGCACCGCGGCTGCCGGAGTTTGTGATGTTTGAAAACCGCCGGGAGGAATCACTGACACGATTTCAACCATCTGGTCGGCGCTAACTACAATCGAATTTCCGGCCGAGCTTGTTTGCCCCGAATTGTTTTGCACCTGGGCGTTGCCGGCCGGGGTCACGGATACTTTCCCCTCGTAACAAATGACGGTGGTCTTGTTTGAAGCGTAGGCAACATAGAAGTCGGTGCCGATCACACCGATTACCGCGTTAGGCGTGGTCACCTGGAATTTGCCTGCGGGCTGGGTGATCTTAACTACCTGGCTCCGTACTTTGCCAAAGTTCATCTCGAGCGAGGTCTGTTGGGAAGCGCCGTCATGCTGCACAATACGAAGTTCGCTGTCTGAGCCTAGGCTCAGAATTGAGCCGTCGTCTAATCCAGCCCGCACACGCCCGGAGTGCGTAGTCTTCAACACGTCGTTCCATTGCAAATCGTCTTTCACTTTCGCGGGCTGAGCGTTGCGAGTGGCAGCCGGGATCATGGCGCTGATCTGTCCTGCGTGTTGAGCGCCCCCCTGTGGGCTGGCCAATACTGGCAAAGAACAGAGCAGCAAACAAAGCGGTCCCGCCAAAATACGTTTCAACAGATTCATAGTTTTTCCCTGTTGGCAGCGAATTTCGTATGTCCAATCTTCGCATCGGACTTATGAAAGTCAACGTGGGAACATCCGGGATGTCGCTTATATGCTTACATCCGATACGCAACGGCCATCGCCAGTGTTCTTAAGAGCGGTGTGATTCGGACTCCTGGCCTGTGTTAGAGTCTCGTTCAGATCATGCTGGCATATCTTTGCGGTCCCATCGAATTCGCCGAAGACGGCGGCAAACTCTGGCGGCAGAAACTCAGGCCTTTCCTGAAGGATCAATTAGGCCACCGTGTTTACGACCCAGCAGAAGACGAATTGAAAAACCTTAGCGCGGAAGAAGCCGCCCATTTTCGTGAATGGAAGACGAGTGACATCGAACGTTTCCGCCGAACGGTGCGCAAAATCATCGCCTTCGACCTGGACCTGATCGAAAACAAAGCAGATTACGTGATCTGTTTCTGGCCTTCGGCAAATGCGCAAAGTGGCGGAACTCCAGCCGAGCTAACCGTTGCTTATCGCAAAGGTATTCCGGTTTATCTGGTGACTCCGATTGCGGTAGAAGAAGTAAGCGGCTGGATGCTTGCGTGCTCCGACCATTTGTTCAAGTCCATCGAAGAATTGAAAGGGTTTCTGATGCTCAAGTTTTCACGCGAAAAACAGACCCAACTTTGGAAGTAGATCTAGGCACTTGTTTTTCGCGCTAGTGCCCTAATAAATCCCCTGAAAGTATTGATCGAAGCATCATTTGTCTGGCCATCTTCGGCGTCCGGAGTAGAGAACTTCTCGCCGCTAAATCCTTATCCTGATAGAATCCGCGCCCAATGGGGAAAATGATCATCGCGGTGGGAAGCGCTCGTCTGCTGAAGATGAATGCGGTCTCCGCCGCGCTGCGGTCCTTCGGCTCCTTTTTGGATGCGCGCGCGGAATTTGAGATAAAAGGAATCGATGTTCCGAGCGGTGTGCGCCATACTCCGCTCACACGCGAAGACATTATGACCGGAGCGCGCCAGCGCGCGGAAGCGCTGCTGAACCTGGCGCGGGAAAAAAATGCGCCGTGGGAATATTTTGTAGGCCTTGAAGGAGGCCTTGACGTCGTAGGGGACGGTTCCGCTCGATTGGTCTTTCTCGAGAACTGGGCTTATGTAGCAGATCGCAGCCGGCGGGGATTTTTCGGACAATCTGGAGCGGTGCCGCTGCCGGAGGTTCTAGCCGACTCCGTCTTGGATCAAGGTGTGGAATTATCGGAAGCGATGGACGCCTTCGCCGGCGGCCATGGAATACGCGACGCGCAAGGGGCGTGGGGAATCCTTACGCACAACCTGATCACGCGCCAGGACGCTTTTCAGGCTGCGCTCATCAATGCCTTCGCGCCGTTCTTTAACAGCGAGATCTATTCGCAACATTTCAAGCGCGGTATTGGATAGCGTGATGTGGAGTTTGCGACGGCGATATTCAACCCCCTGGCTGCATGCAGAGCGCTGAGTTTTCGCCAGAGTATGTGCTAGCCTAAAGTCAGGAGAGCTCAGCGTGGACATTGTAAAAGGGAACATGGGTTGGATCGAAGTTGTCGTCGGACCAATGTTCTCCGGCAAGAGCGAAGAGCTGATCAGGCGTTTGAGGCGTGCGGAGATTGCCAAACAGCGGGTTCAGATTTTTAAGCCAGTAATCGATCAACGCTATGCCAAGAACGGAATCGTCAGCCATTCCGGCCTCGAACTGGATTCAGAGCTGGTGAAAGCTGGCGAGGAGATTCTTACAAGGGTCGCGCCGCGAACCGAGGTGGTCGGAATCGACGAAGCCCAATTCCTGGGCGAAAGCGTGGTGGAAAGTTGCGTGAAACTCGCCGATCTAGGGAAGCGCGTGATTGTGGCCGGCCTCGACACGGATTTTATGGGGCGTCCATTCGAGCCCATGCCGCGTCTGCTTGCTGTAGCGGAAGAAATCACCAAGCTGCTGGCCATTTGCATGCGCTGCGGCAATCCTGCCGTGCACACGCAGCGGCTGGTAGCTTCCGAAGAATTGATTGTTGTTGGCGCCGGCGGAATGTACGAAGCGCGTTGCCGCCGCTGCTTCGAACCACTTTTGGCAGCTCAGAAAATTGAAGAAGAAAAAGGCGCCACACCACCGAAAGCTCGAGCGGCGATCAGCTAGGTTTTTCGAGTTTCTTAGCGAGTTGCGAACGAATTTCCTCCACGATTGCCCAGTGCTGTTTACATCCCACCACTTCGAGTGCAGGCGGAGTTTGATATGTTGACTCCAATTTTTGCCGAAGGCGCGTGATGCGTTTATGACTCGCCTGCCATTCCGCATCGTCAAATTCCCCTCGATCGCGCGCTAACGAGAGACGTTCGAGCACAGGTTTCACCAGCTTCCAATCATGGCAGAGCAGCGCCATATCGCTGCCAGCTTGAAAAGTCACTACGGCAGATTCCGCGGGCGCCCAGCTATTGGCTATTGCTCCCATGGCTAAATCGTCGGCCAGAATCACCCCGTCGAATTCAGCGCCGCGCAAAATGCCGCGGAGCACCTTGCGCGACAGACTGGCCGGAAGTTCGGCGTCGATTTCCGGAAGAAAAATGTGAGCGGTCATGATCATCGGAACCTTTGCGGATATAAGCGCCTGAAACGGGACGAGCTCGGCAGATTTCAGCCGCTTCAGGTCGCCTCGGAAAACCGCTGAGTCCAGATGCGGATCAATGGTAGCGTCGCCATGGCCTGGAAAATGTTTCGCGCACGCCAAGACGCCTTCTTCGGCCAGAGCGCCTGCGAAAGCCATTCCTAGCCGCGAAACTCTTTGCGGATCCGAGCCGAAGCTACGGAGACGTGTCACCGGACTGTCCGGATGCACGTGCAAATCAAGCATAGGCGCAAAATCGAGGTTACAGCCCACGCTGCGCAACTCACGCGCAAGCGCCGCCGCTTGCATCTCGACCAGTTCTTCGTTGTCCAATTTTCCTAGGTCCTCTGGCGACACCCATTGGGTGAAAGGTTCTGGCAGCGAAAATTGCGTGCCACCTTCCTGATCGATTCCGATCAAGGCCCACGGTCCTGCGGCAGATCTAATTTCATCTGTGAGTGCCCGCAATTCCGCAGGCCCGCTAAAATTTCTGGGGAAGAGAACCACGCCGCCCAAACCTTGGGCCAGAAGATCACGCAATTCGCCCGATAATTCCCGGCCGTGGAAACCCACAATTAATTTTTCGAGCACCTCGGCAGAGACTAGCGGTTGAGTCATCGGTTCATCTGTTATGATGCGCGAGTTCTTTCGCATTTTATACTACCTCGTTCATCGTCATTGCAGCAGAGCGGCGGCCAAGGAGTTTTGAAACAAGATGCGCATCGAAGCGCGTGCTCCCACGAGAATCGATCTCGCCGGAGGCACGCTGGACATCTGGCCGCTATATTTATTTCATCAGCCCGCGTTCACCTTGAATTGCGCGATAGACTTGTACGCCTCCTGCACACTGGAAACGCATCAAAGCACCAAGTCCATCAAGCTGATCTCGCTCGATACAAATCAGCGCGAAGAATTTCCGTCCTGGAGCTCACTGGCAGAGTCCTCGCGTTATCGTCTTCCGTTGCTGGCGCAATTTGCAAAACATTTTCATTTCTCGCGAGGTTTGACCATTACAACAAACTCGCAAGCACCGGCCGGCGCCGGCATTTCAGGCTCGAGCGCTCTGGCTGTAGCGCTCTCGGCCGCCTTTGATCGCCTCACTAACTGGGGAGCCAGCCGCGTCGACTGGATCCATCTAAGCCGCGACGTTGAATGCGTCGTTCTTGGCGTTACGACCGGCACGCAGGACCATTACCCGGCAGCTTTCGGCGGCGTTAGTGTGATTTCATACGGGCTCGGCGGCGAAAATCGCTCGGAACTTGGCGCGAACATTGACGAACTCGAAAAGCGATTGGTGGTCTGCTACACCGGCAAGCCGCGCCGCTCTGGAATCAACAATTGGAGAATCGTGAAAGCTCACCTCGACGGGGACCGCCGCGTTTGGCGAAACATAGAAGAAATTGCAAAAATCGCGCAAGAAATGCCCGCAAGCATCCGCGCCGGCAATTGGAAAGAAGCTGGCAGATTGCTGCGCGCGGAATGGAACTACCGCCGACGCAATCTGCCCACGATTTCGACGCCGACGATAGATCGCATCATTGCGCAAGCGCGGAAAGCCGGCGCGCTTGGCGGAAAAGTTTGCGGAGCCGGCGGAGGAGGTTGCGTTGCGCTGTTAATCGAGCCTGGCTCGCGGGCTCGCGTGGAAGAAGCCACGACTTTAGCCGGCGGACAAGTGCTGCCTGTAGGAATCGACCGCCGCGGCGTGCGGGTACGGCTAGTACGGTGATATTTCATCCTCCCTATGTGACTGCGGGCGGGAATCCTGCTGCAGCGGATCTCTGCTACCTGCAACCAGCCAAGCTCGCCGCGAATCCATATTCATCTAATCGTCAAAATACAATAAAATAGGCTCGGAACGGGCATCCATGTACATTCGCTGCATTCTCGCAATTGTGGCTGGGATGGCTATCAGTGGTGATACCGCTGATGTCAATCGCTACCGCACGCCTGTGCTCCCGGACACGCCGGACATTGCTACAGCGCCGAGCTCCGTTCGCTCCGTGGACTTGTTTGGCCCAGGAATGTTGGTTTCCGTGGGGCAGCAAGCCTCGAGCAAACAAGCTCCGCTTCAACCGCAATCCCGGTTGGAAATTATCCGCTACGTGTCTGGCGAGTTTGCCAAAACGGTGTCGCCGATTCCCGGAGGCCGGAAGGGGTTCAGAATCCCGGTCGGCGAGAAATTGAACCAGGTTGAATTGAGAAGGGCGCTCCATCATGAGGGCGCCGCAGTGGACGTCGGCGAAACTGTACAAGTCACCAGTGTGGAGTTCCGTACCAGAGAAATTGTTGTCCAAGTGAATGGTGGCGGCAAAAAACATTTCAATGTTCGCGAACACCTTCAGGTCGGGATCGGAGGATCGCAAGCACCGACCGGCCCGTCGGGTCCGCAAGAAAAGCCAGGCGCTACGCTGATCCTGGATTATGGTGGCCCTATCCCGGATTTGAGCGCCGATGACGTGATGACCGCGTTGCAAGCGTTCTTGAGCTTTTCCAAAGAGCAATCGGCTGCGGTGAATTGGGTGGATACGTTGCCCGCTCAATTTAAGGACGCCATCAAGGATCAGAAGGCAGTCGTGGGCATGGATCACGAAATGGTACTGGCGGCGCTCGGACGTCCAGACCACAAAGTTCGCGAGCGCGATCCAGACGGTGCAGAGACGGAGGACTGGATTTACGGGAATCCGCCAGCCAGAACCGTGTTCGTCACCTTCAACGGAGATAAAGTAGTCCGCGTGAAAGAATACGAGTGACCGCGTTGACTTTTTTCCCCGCGCACCCTAGCATCACCAGTCGGTAAGTACCTCGAAGACGCTTCGAGTTTGTGGTCCGCATTTTCATTGCAGGTGCCGGGAGGCCTCATGTCGATCAAGGTTGGGATTAACGGATTCGGCCGGATCGGGCGCAACATTTTTCGCGCCGCGCTGGAAGATCCGTCTATCGAGATTGTAGCCGTCAATGACATTACGGACTCGAAAACGCTGGCCCATTTGCTCAAGTACGATTCGATTCTGGGCAACCTGCCCAACAAAGTTACGCACACGGAGGACTCCATCGCCGTTGACGGAAAAAGCTTCAAAGTTTTCCGCGTAAAAGATCCCGCGGAGCTGGATTGGACTTCCGTCGGAGCCACCATCGTTGTTGAATCGACCGGGCTTTTTACCAAAGGCGCCGATGCGCGCAAACATATTCGTGGATCGGTGAAAAAGGTAATTATTTCCGCGCCCGCCACCGATCCCGACGCCACTTTCGTTCTGGGCGTGAATGACAAATCCTACGACCCTGCGAAGCACCAGGTGATTTCCAACGCCTCCTGTACCACAAACTGTCTGGCTCCGGTTGCAAAAGTAATTCATGAAACTTTTGGCATCAACGTGGGCACCATGACCACCGTGCATTCTTATACGAACGACCAAAAACTCCTCGATTTGCCGCATCCTGATCTCCGCCGGTCGCGAGCTGCTGCGCTTTCCATGATTCCCACCTCCACGGGGGCTGCAAAGGCTCTGCATCTGGTGATTCCGGAACTTAAGGGAAAATTGGATGGTTATTCGTTGCGCGTGCCCACGCCCAACGTCAGTGTCGTGGATTTAACGGTAATGACGGATAAACCCGCAACGGTGGAGTCGGTGAATACGGCGCTGAAGAACGCAGCCAACGGGCCGATGAAAGGCATCCTCGCCTACACTGAGGAAGAACTAGTTTCCATCGATTTTCGCGGCAACCCGCATTCCTCAATTGTTGATTCTGGATACACGCGCGTGGTCGGCGGAAACTGCGTAAAGGTTTTGGCCTGGTACGACAACGAATGGGGCTACTCGAGCCGTTGCCGCGATCTGATCAAAATTCTAGCTTCCAAGCTCTAAGCCGTTCAGGAGAATGCCGCATTCTCTGTCTGCGAAGATGAATAAGCTTTCCATTCGCGATTTTGAACTGCGCGGCAAGCGTGTGTTCATACGTGTGGACTTCAACGTCCCCATGGCAGGCGATAAGGTCGAAGACGACACACGCGTTCGAGAAACGCTTCCCACGCTCCGCTACGCAATCGACCAGGGCGCAAGGTTGGTACTCGCTTCCCACTGGGGCCGTCCAAAAGGAAAAGTAAACCCCCAATTCACGCTTGCACCCGTAGCTGACCGCCTGCGCGAACTTTTGGGTAAGCCGGTCGCGTTCGCCTCCGATTGTGTGGGTGCTGATGCTGAGGCAAAGAGCAGCGCGTTGCGCGACGGGGAAGTTCTGCTTCTTGAGAATGTCCGGTTCCATCCGCAGGAGGAAGCCAACGATCCGGAATTTTCGCGCCAGCTCGCGCAATTGTGCGACGGACTGTTCGTGTGCGACGCTTTCGGCTCCTCCCATCGCGCGCACGCTTCCGTAGTGGGCATAACCAAATTTGTTCGCCAGGCTGCAGCAGGGCTGCTGATGGAAAAGGAGCTCACCTATCTCGGAAAAGCGATATCGAATCCCGATCGTCCATTTGCCGCCATTCTAGGGGGAGCAAAAGTCTCCGACAAAATTGAAGTCGTGCAGAATTTGATGAAGCTTGCAGACACGCTGCTGATCGGCGGGGCCATGGCTTACACTTTCCTGAAATCACAAGGCCTGCCGATAGGGAAGTCGCTCGTCGAAAACGATAAGCTTGATCTTGCTCGCGGACTGCTTGCAGACGCTCGCGGTCGTAATTTCCGTTTCTTGCTACCTGTCGATCATGTGGTCGCGGAGTCTCCCAATTCGACCGAAACACGCATTGTTGATATCGCGCAAACGCCGGAGAACATGATGGGCCTCGACATCGGCCCCCAGACGATCTCCCTGTTCAACGAACAAATCAAAGGTGCACGCACGATTGTATGGAATGGCCCGGTTGGAATTTTCGAGAAGCCAGCGTTTGCCCAGGGGACTTTAGCGATTGCACGCGCCGTAGCGGCGGCTTCCGTGGCAGGCGCAACTTCAATTGTCGGGGGCGGCGATTCGGTAGCGGCGATTGAACAATCTGGCCTAGCCTCGAAAATCTCTCACATTTCAACCGGTGGCGGCGCTTCCCTGGAATTTCTAGCCGGAGAAAAGCTTCCGGGCGTTGAAGCGCTTACAAATAAATCCGTAAACCAAAAGGATTTCTAATTGTCTGGCCGCCCTGTAATTGCCGGGAATTGGAAGATGTACAAGACTCGAGCAGACACTCGGCAATTTTTCGAAACATTTAAACCACTCGTGGCTGCCTCGCAGCATTGCGACATAGTCATTGCGCCTCCTTTCACCGCGCTCTCTACTGCCGTGGATGCCGCCGCCGGAACCGCGATAACCATTGCGGCTCAAAACGCCCACTGGGAACGCGAAGGCGCTTTCACCGGCGAAGTTTCCATGCCCATGCTTGTAGAAACCGGTTGCCGCAGCGTAATCATCGGACATTCCGAGCGTCGCCAGTATTTCGGCGAAACGGACGAGTCCGTGAATCGCAAATTGAAAGCAGCACTTCAGGCGGGACTAACTCCCATCGTGTGTGTAGGTGAACTGGCCGCCGAACGAGATGCCAATCTCACTCACGCTGTATTAGGGCGCCAATTTGAAGGCGGTTTTGCCGCGTTGACCGATGTGGAGTTCTCGCGTATTCTTTTAGCTTACGAACCGGTATGGGCGATCGGCACGGGGCGGACAGCAACGCCGGAAATGGCGGCAAGCGCGCACGGTTTCCTGCGTGAGTTAGCCAGGAAGCGATTTTCGCCGGATTCTGCCTGCGCACTTCGCATCCTCTACGGTGGCAGCGTCAAGCCCGACAATATAAAAGGGTTGATGGCGCAACAGGGAATCGATGGCGCGCTCGTAGGCGGCGCGAGCCTGGACGCAAAGTCGTTCGCCGCAATTGTGAATTTTTAGCGCCGGCTGCCAGTGGAAATTCAGCGGCAGCAATAATGGAGTTCTGAATGTCGTCTTGGACAAAGTGGGGATTATCTCTACTCGTCGCTATCGCCCTGATTTGGGTGGGCTGGCGAATGACGTTTATTCTGGTGACTCTGCACGTGGCGGTTTGCTTCGTCCTGGTAATCGTCATCATGTTGCAAAGTGGTTCGGCTGCTGACTTGGCCGGAGCTTTCGGCGGAGCCGGCAGTCAGACCGCTTTCGGTCCTCGAGGCGCGGCGACTTTTCTTTCGCGCGCCACCACATGGTGCGCCATCGTATTCATGATGACGTCGCTGACGCTATCGGTGAAGCGCGCTCCGTCGGAAGCGGCAGGTGTCCATTCAATTATGGAGGACACGCAGCACCCAGCTTCGAAGCCGGACAAGCCTGCTGTTCCCAGCGGCGGACAGATTCCGTTAACTCCGCCGGCTCAGCCGACGGCGCCGAAGAAGTAACAGAGTGCTTTAGATTTGGAAGTAGCCCCCCATTGCGGCTGTGGCGGAATTGGCAGACGCACCAGCTTGAGGGGCTGGCGGTCGCAAGACCGTGGTGGTTCGAATCCACTCAGCCGCACCAACACTTCCTATCAGCTGGTACACCGCTATCGCAGTTCTTCCATGTACGCCTAACCGTTTTCCTGATGGAACACCCAGAGTGAAATTGATGGCGGGAGTTAGGAAGACAGCCTGCGGTTAATCCCAGAAGTCGTCGCGATCCAAAAGTTCTACGCCGATTTGTCTCCGTCCATCGCCGTCATACCGACAGTAAACGACCCGCGCTTGTGCACGACTGCCTTTATCTCTCCGGCAAAGAACGACTTTGCCGCCAGCTTCTACTGCATGCCGGCAGACCAATCCCGCGCCATGACGGCTGGTGGTTACCGTCCAGGTTTCTTCTTCCCATGTGCGAGCAGGATCTTCGCGGCGTAGCCAGACTGGCACCGAGGAAGTGAGCCGCGGGCTGCGACGGATCCGCTTGCTTAATTCCGACGCGCGAAGGAGAAACTCGAGCAGCTGAGTCTTCATTTCTCCGTCAACATGTTGGGAACCGTCAGAAATTCGCCGCGCTTGCTCCACGCTCGAATTTAAAAATTTCCTGAAGGACTCGATTTCAGAATCAGCCGGCTGACTCTTCAATCTGTCGTTACGCGCTTCCAGTTCTTGAAAGCAAGCAGCCAGAAAATGCTCGGTGCAAAGGCGCTTGGCGTCGAAATCCGCGGCTGCCGGTTCGCCACACGAGCCGGAACTGCAAACGGCGTCCTCAATTGTCTCTGGCACGTTGTGTGATTCTATTTGGTTTTCCACGATAGGCCCCAGCAATCTAACAGGTTCATCTTACTTCTCTTTCGGCGCTTTACCCATTCCCTTGGCAAGTTCTGAAATCGCGCCACCCACAAACTCCAGATGGCTGCGGCTGTAAGTAGCCAATTCACTCGCAAAGTGCTGGGAAGTCTCAGCCGCTTTTTCCTTTAGCGAGCTCAGCGCTTTATCCAAAATAGGCTGAAACGCTTCGCGGAAGTGGCGTTCCGCCTCCGCAGAATATTTCTGGCCAGAAGCGCGAAGATTGTTCAGAGCGGCCTGGGTAGCTTGTTTGCTCTGCGCTTCCAACTCTTCTTTCGCAGCATCGAGCTTTTCCCGAATAGCCGTCCCGAACTGTTTTTCAAAATGCGCATAGGTTTCTTCGATTCGCGCCGCCGATTTTTCCACTGCTCGCTCGACGGCTTTTTCCAGTTCGCCCTTCTGCTTAGCCATGTCAGACGTAACTTTCAGCGCACTATCAATGCTGGGCGCCATTTGCTCTTTCATGCGCGCCACGATTCGAGCCACGCCTTCTTTTCGAGACGCTTCGATCACTCCTTGCACGCGCTCCGTAGCTTTTGCCGCTAGTCCAAGTGAAGTATCTTCGAGCTCACGAGTGCGTTGTTCCACTCTTTCCAACGCTTGTTGAACGTCAGTTTCCAGTTTTTTCTTCCACTGGCTGTAAAGAATCCGCGCGCTTTCCTGGCTCGCTTTGTTTATTTGTTTAATGGACTGTTCGATCCACGGTCCGGCTTGCGATGTGCTTGCTTCGGATAGGACTTGCTTGGCTTCCTCGCGGAGTGTGGCCCGCAATTCAACCAGTATCGATGCCGCTTTCTCGCGAACAGAGGATGCTGCTGCTTCAGCGAGCATGCCTTCCATCTGCTGCTGGAATTCGCTCATTAATTGGCCAACCGGCTTCGCCGAGGATGGCGCTGATACAGGCAATTCGACATGTCGAGCGCTGTTCGCATTTCCGCGCTTGTCTTCCACTACCATCCCCATCGATTCGGGACGTGGCACTGCAAATGGTTTCGACTTCGAGGTATCCATTTCCAGGTTGCGAGGTCCGGTGAAAGGCAGCCAATCTTGCGGAGGAGAATCAATGCCCCAAATATTCCCGGGGGTTTCCAATTCCACAGCCGTCTGAAAAAGCCCGGCAGGATCTTGCGGACGATCCACCCACTTCACACGCCCGCGCGCCGAAATTGGCACATTCGCTTTTGGATTTTTTAGTTCGAGGACCACCAGGGCGTTCGTCAAAACCTGGTGCTTTGAAAGGTATTTAAACCCGTGGCAACTGATGGCCACAGTGGACACTTCTTCACTGTATGGGCCTCGGAAAGAATCAACTCCTTCCACTTTCAGAGGAATGGCCTGTTCTACTCGCGTGCTGCGCCGCGCCGGCCGGAAGGCAGCCGAGCTATTGGACATATTCGTCTCTCAGTACT
>Ga0070765_100000844_pt1 | contig 18166 bp, 14 predicted proteins | sample HubBroMetageWFT5_FD_71516 | JGI IMG/M metagenome (GOLD analysis project Ga0070765, IMG submission 71516) | Warmed and freeze-thawed soil microbial communities from the Hubbard Brook experimental Forest, New Hampshire - Hubbard Brook CCASE Soil... | ecosystem: Environmental > Terrestrial > Soil... | reverse complement strand
TTGCCACCGGTCGACGATCGGCGGTCGGTTCGCGGCACCGCTGTCCCCTTCACGGCCACACCGCCCTGTCTTCTTCACGGCGACACCGCCCCGGGTTGTCCGCCAGTCTCAGCCGCAACTGCTTTGACGCCATCGCACGAACGTGCGATTCGAAATGCATTCGAGCTGGCCAATCTCAGCCTGCAAATCGCAGCGCGCGTCAGGCGCTATGACGGGCGTTACGGGGCGTTAGAGCTGGCGGGCAATACCGCGCCGAGTTGGTGACGCGAAGCTATGTTCAGCTTCGCGAACACATTGCGCAGGTGGTAGGCGACGGTGGTTTGGCTGACGAAAATTCGCGCGCCGATTTCCGCGTTGGAGAGGCCGTCGCGCGCCAGCCGCGCGACCTGCGCCTCTTGGGGAGTGAGTTGATCTCGGGTTTCGACGCTGCGTTTCCGCGCGCGCTCACCCGTGGCCGACAGCTCGCGCTCGCTTCGGTCGGCGAATCCCTCGGTGCCCATGCTCGTGAACATCTCGAGCGCGGTACGCAGCTGCTGCCGGGCCTCGCGGCGGCGGCGCTGGCGTCGCAGCCACTCGCCGTAGACCAGGTGGGCGCGGGCAAGTTGCAGGCGAATGCTTGTCCGACCCAGCCGTTCGATCGCCTCGCGGTACAGGGCGTCGGCGGAGTCGCCGTCGCTCAGCAGCGCCCGCGAACGTGCCTCTATCCCGAGCGCCCAGTTAGTGCCGGCAGCGGTCGTCGTCTCCGTGAGCCGTTGGAGCGCCAGCCCGGCGAGCTCGCGCTTTCCGGACCGGACGGCCGCTTCAATGAGCTCCGCCATGGGCCTCGGGGCGCTATCTCTGTATGAAGGATCGACTGCTTGACGACGAAGTGCGGCCAGCGCGACGCTGTACTGCCCGAGGCCGTTGTAAAGGACCGCCGTTACATGTTCGATGACGAACGTCGCGAACCCCTCTCCTCGCGCGGCGGCGTCGTCGCTCGCGGTCCGGATGAGTTCGCGGGTCTCCGCCTCCCGCCCGCGCACAGCGGCGATCCACAGCGCAAGGTAGGGCTGAGGCGGGGTGCCCGTCGCCTCGCTGGCCGCGCGGATCTCGTCGAGCAGCGACTCGGCAGCAGCCAGCTCTCCCGACGTGGCGTGGATGTAGCTCAGCATGCTCAGGGCAAACGGGATGGACGTCAGTGCTCCGACTTCCCGAGCGTGGTCGACTCCTCGGGTCGTGAGCCGCCTCCAGGTCTCGTCGTCCCAGAGATCCGCCGCGGCCCAAAGCGCGAGCGAGAGCCAACGGCCCTCCTCAGGTGGCAGAACTGTCTCCCGCTCGAACGCGCTCAGAGCACCTTTGAGTAGCGGAGCGCCAGCCGCGTATCCCCTGACGATCTGGACCGCCAGGGCACGCAGAAGGAGATCAGACGGTCCTGGTGTCTGTGGCTGAGAGGGGGCCGCGAGCGCGGCCTCGGCCACCTTCACGAGGTCCGCGGCGCCGGCGAGCGGACCCGCGAACCGCGCTGCGGTCAATGCGTCGAGGTAGGTGGCGCGCGCGAGCTTCGGGTCAAATCGTTCGAGTTCGCCGGCGGCCTTGAGCAGAAGCGCCGGAGCGTCGCTGCCTCGTCTGGACGCGAATACGATCTGGGCGCGCTGGAGGTCTACTCTCGCGCGCTGGGCCCCTTGCTGCGCAGCGGCGTCGGCGATGTCTAGGAGTGCCACGGCGTCATCGAGGGCGCCTGCCTCGAACTTGGTCTGCGCCGCGGCGAGGGCACGCTTCGCGCGGAGCGATGGATCAGATGTTAGCCCGACCGCCCGCTCCTGGAACGCCGCGGCGGCCGCCAGGCCTCCGCGTGCATGGGCGCGCGCCGCAGCGCGTTCGAGCTCCGTGGCGACAGCCTCATTGGCCCCGGCGGTCGCCACGGCGAGGTGCCACGCCCGCCGATCGGGATCGGCCCTCGCATCGGTTGCCTCGGCCAACGCCCGGTGCGCCTGCCGTCGTTCCTGCGCCGTTGCACCTCGATAGAGGGCTGAACGGACGAGCGGATGACGAAACCGCACCCTCCGGTCGAAGTCGATCAGCAGGTCGGACTCCGCGGGCTCGAGCGCCCGGGCGTCGATCCCGAGTCCCTCGGCGGCCCGCCACAGGAGCGCCGGATCGCCAGTTGGCTCCGCCGCGGCCACGAGCAACAGCCGCCGCGTGTCCTCCGGCAGCGCCTCGAGGCGCCTCAAGAAGCTGCTCTCGATCCTTCCGGACAGCGACAGCGCACCCGGCAGCCCAAAGCCCCCCGCCAGCTGCCCTGCGCTGAGACCCCGCGGCAGCTCCAAGAGCGCCAGGGGGTTCCCCCGTGTCTCCGCGATGATCTGTTCGGCGATCCGCCGGTCCAAACGACCAGGCACGACCGAAGACAAGAGGGCACGCGCGTCGGCATCCGCGAGCCCCTCGAGCGCCAGCTCCGGCAGGCCTGCGAGCAGGTCATTCGGCTCCCGCGCGGCGAACAACATCACCACCGGCTCCGCCAGCATCCTCCGGGCCACGAACGCCAACGCCTCCGCAGACGCCCGGTCCAACCACTGCGCATCGTCGATGACGCATAGCAGCGGTCCCTCTTGCGCCACCTCGGAAAGCAGGCTCAATACCGCCAGGCCGACCAGCAGCCGATCGGGCACAGCGCCGGCGCTCAGCCCGATTGTGGTTTGAAGCGCGTCGCGCTGCGGACCTGGAACTCGCTCAAGCCGATCGAGTAGCGGCGCGCACAACTGACTCAGCCCCGCGAACGCGAGCTCCATCTCGGACTCGACGCCGGCCACGCGAACCACCGTCAGCGCCGAAGCCGAGGCCGAGGTAATCGCGTACTCCAGCAGCGCCGTCTTGCCCACGCCGGCATCCCCTCGGAGCATGAGCACCCCGCTGTGACCGGCAAGCGCCCGGTCGAGCAGCCGATCGAGCTGAGCACATTGGTCTTCTCGACCGCGCAACACGGCAGCGGAGCCCAGTGATACAGCCATCGGTGAAGCCATCGTAGACAGGACTATCCGTCTGACGGTGCGAATCGTGCCTCTGGGACGTAGCGTGCTGAACGTCATGAGCGCGCCCCAGTTCGCCGACCACGTCGACCTTCGCCTCCGCGTAAACGGCGTGGTCAGAGCGCTCGATCGCATTGATGCGCGCGTGTCGCTGCTGGATCTGCTGCGCGAGCACCTCGAACTAACCGGCGCAAAGAAGGGCTGCAACCACGGCGAGTGCGGCGCCTGTACGGTGCTGCTCGACGGCCACAGGGTGAACGGATGCATGGTGCTGGCCGCGGCCGCCGATGGCCGCGAGGTGGTAACCGTCGAGGGCCTCGCGAGTGACGGCCAGCTGCACGCGGTGCAGCGCGCGTTCATCGAGCACGACGCGTTTCAGTGCGGGTTCTGCACGCCAGGTCAGGTGATCTCCGCCGTCGCTTGCATCAGCGAGGGCCACGCCACCGAGGAGCGCGAGATCCGTGAGTGGATGAGCGGCAACATCTGTCGCTGCAGCTCCTACCCGCAGATCGTCGAGGCTGTCAAGGCCGCGGCCGCAGCCGAGAACAACCCCCCGCCCCGCTGATGAAACCCTTCGCCTACGCCCGCGTGACCACGTTGGAAGACGCGCTTGCCGCGGCGCGCGAGCCGGGCACTGTAGTGCTCGCGGGCGGAACCGAGTTGCTCAACTGGCTGCGGCTGGGGATCTCCGGCCCCGATCGTCTGGTCGATATCTCGCGCGTCGCCGGGCTGGACCGGATCGAGCGCCTGCCCGGGGGCGGTTTACGGATCGGTGCGCTAGTCCGCCTCAACCACGTCGCCGCCGACGAGGACGTCGAGCGTGATTGGCCGGTGTTGCGCGAGGCGATCCACAGGTCAGCGTCGGCCCAGCTTCGCAACCTCGCCACGATCGGCGCGAATCTGTTGCAGAAGACGCGCTGCCCCTACTTTCGCTCCGAGGACTCGGCGCCGTGCAACCGGCGCGTGCCGGGATCGGGCTGCGGGGCCCGGCAGGGTCACGACGAGCGCCATGCACTGTTCGGGTGGACGGAGGATTGCATCGCGACCCAACCGTCTGATCCCGCCGTCGCGCTCGCTGCGCTCGACGCTCAGGTGGTGACGCGTAGCGCTAGCGGCGGGCGGCGGATAGCGGTCACCGACTTCCACGTGCTGCCGGCTGATGGAGTTGACCGCGACACGGTGCTCGAGCACGGTGAGCTGATCGAGGCGATTGAGCTCGGTGCGCCGGCGCCGCGCTCGGCGTACGTCAAGGTGCGCGAGCGTGAGTCATACGAGTACGCGCTCGCGTCGGCGGCGGCGACGGTGGAGCTGGACGACGGCGGTCGGATCGAAAGCGCGCGCATAGCGCTGGGGTCGGTGGCTCTTCGGCCCTGGCGGCTGACCGAGGCCGAGCATCGGATCGCAGGCCTAGCACCCGACGACCCCGCGGTGACTGCGGCGCTCGCGGCCGCCCTCGAGCAGGCACATCCCGTCCCCGGGAGCGCCTACAAGATCGCGATCGCCCGGGGGGCGGCGCGCCGCGCCCTTATGACGGCAGCGGAGGTTCACCCGTGAGCGCGCTGCTCGCCTCGTCACTGCCACGTCAGGATGGTCCGGCGAAGGTCACGGGCGCGGCACGTTACGCCGCCGACCACTTCGCCGAGGACATGCTCTACGGTGTCGTGGTCGGCGCCCCGGCTCCCGCCGGGCGGCTGCGCGGCGACGCCGCCGCCGCCGCGCTTGAGATCCCCGGCGTCACGCACGTCCTCACGCACGAGCAGATGCCGAAGCTCGGCGCCCCGCCGGTGCCCCCGGCATCCTCGGTACGGGTTCCACTGCAGGACGACGAGATCCGGTACGAGGGCGAGCCGATCGCGATTGTGCTCGCGGAGACACTCGAAGCCGCCGAGTACGCCGCGTCGCTGGTCGAGGCGGACGTCGGGTCGGGACCCTTCACGCCGCACCCGCACGGCGACCGAGCCGGCGCTGAGGTCCCGCGCGAGAGCGGATATCTGTCCGGGGCAACGGACGCCGAGCACGGCGACGTCGCTCAGGCGCTCGCCGCCGCGCCGGTGCACCACGAGGCGACGTACGTCCAGCCTTCACGCCACCACAACCCGATGGAGCCCTCGGCGACGCTGGCCGAGTGGCGAGACGGCACGCTGACGATGGTCGATGCGACCCAATGGGCCTACGGCGTGCGAGCCGTGATGTGCGCGGTGTTCGGCATCGCCCCCGAGCGGGTGCGTGTGCGCTCGCCGCATACCGGCGGGGCCTTCGGCTGCAAAGGCCTCGTCTGGCCACATCAGCTCATCGCCGCCGCCGCGGCGCAGGTGGCTGGTCGTCCGGTGCGGATTGCCCTCACGCGCGCGCAGATGTACAGCATCGTTCCCTACCAGCCGCAGATGGTTCAAACCGTGACGCTGGCCGCCTCGGACGACGGGCGCCTTGTGGCAATCGAACACGAGTCGATCAACCTCACCTCGGTCAGCGACGACTTCGTCGAGTACGCGACGATGGCATCGCAGACGACCTACGCGGCCTCGGCGATCCGGGTGCGCCAGCGCGTGCAGCGAGCCAACGTCAACCTGGGTACCGCGATGCGCGCTCCGCTCGAGGGGTGCGGACTGTGGGCGCTGGGAAGCGCGGTCAACGAGCTCGCGGCCCAGCTCCAGATTGACCCGGTCGAGCTGCGCCTGGCCAACTACGCGGACGTGCACCCGTTCACCGGGCAGCCGTGGTCATCGAAGAAACTGCGGGAGTGCTACGAGCAGGGCGCGCAAGCGTTTGGATGGCGCCAGCGTCCGAGCGAGCCCGAGCGCGACGGCCGGTGGCTGGTGGGCCAGGGGATGGCCGACTGCGCGATGGGCACGATCCGCTTCGCGTCCACCGCGCAGGTCCGGCTGCACGCCGACGGCCGGGCTGTCATCCGGTCGGGCACCCAGGACATTGGCACGGGTATAGCGACGATCCTCACCCAGCTCGTCTGCGGCGTGCTGGGGTTTGAGCCCGGCGTGGTGAGCTGCGAGATCGGCGACACCGAGTTGCCCGAAGCCGGGCCGACGTTCGGGTCGTCCTCGACGATGGGCGTCGGCGCCGCCGTAATGGCCGCCGCCCAGGACGCGCTCGCGAAGCTCCGCGATCGCTCCGCGCAGGAGCTGAGCAACGCGCCGGGTGCCGGGGCGCTGACTGCGGCCATGAGATCGGCGGGCATCGACGAGCTCATCGGCGTCGGCTCGTTCACCCCCCAAGACAGTCCGTACGCGATGAACACGTTCGGCGCGATCTTTCTCGAGATCGGGTTCGACCCTGAGCTCGGGATTGTGCGCCTGCGTCGCGCCGTCGGCCGCTACAGCGTCGGGAGGATCGTCAACCCGCGCACGGCGACGTCGCAGATGCTCGGCGGGATCGTCTGGGGCTGGGGCAAGGCGACAATGGAGGCCAGCCGCCAGGACGAGCGCCTGGGGCGCTGGCTGTCCAAGAACCTCGCGGGAGTCGCGTTGCCCGTCAACGCCGACATCCCGTCCAATATCGACGTCGCGTTTATCGACGAGGTCGACGAGTACGCCAGCCCGATCGGCGGCAAGGGCCTCGGAGAACTCGGCGCAACGGGCGTCGACGCTGCGGTCGCCGACGCGGTCTTCCACGCCACCGGTCGGCGGATCCGCGAGCTCCCGATCACCCCCGACAAGCTCGTGTAGCTCGTAGTTACGGCGTGAGCATTAGTCCGACCCAGACAGTGAATCTGAAGCCCACCAGGACAGGAGACCATGACGACCATCGCCGAAATCACGCCGACCGAGCAGGCGGATCGCTTGGCGATCCGCGAGCTGGTCGACGCCTATGCGCATTGCGCCGATCGCCGCCTCGCCGAAGAGCAGAAGTCGCTATTCACCGAGGACACCCACTTCGTCGTTTACATGAGCGGTCAGGGCTCTGAGCCCAGTCAGGTGCTCGATGGTCGCGAGGCGCTCACGCCGGTGTTCGAGGACCTCAATCGCTACCAGGCCACACAGCACTTCAACGGTCAGAGCACGATCTCGCTTGATGGGGACCGGGCCACCGGCGAGAGCTATTGCATCGCCCACCACCTTTTCACCGAGGACGGCGAGCGCAAGCTGATGCTCGCCCACCTGCGATACGGCGACACCTTTGTCAAGCGCGACGGCGTCTGGCTGTTCGCCGAACGCAACCTGTACGTCGACTGGATCGAGACAAAGAATTCGCAGCCGTAGCGCTGCCGCCTCGACATGATCCGCCGCGATTCAGGCCCACGACGTTCGGAGTCTGTCGATGCGTACCTTCGCGGCACCCGAGCGCTCGCCGCGATCGCGCTATTCGCGCTTGTGGGGGGCGTGCTATCGGACGCGTTCGCGGGGACATTCTGGGCTGATCACGCCCTCCTCGCCGGGCTCGTCGCGAGCGTGATCGTAGTGATGCTCACGGTCGGGCTGGTAAACGAGGCCCTCGAGCGTCGCAGTCTGAAGCGCTGGAGCGTGCTGGCGCAATACGTGATGCTGCAACTCGTCCGCGACGCGCGGATCGTGTGGACCGGGATCGCGGAGCTGGCCGGACTCCTGCCATCTGATCCGTACGCCTCTCAGGGCGACGTCCTCGCCGCAGCGACGTCGATCGACGCGGGCTCGAGCGCGGTCCGCAACAACGAGCGCCTCACCGCCGCGCTGCGCGCGCTTCTCGCCCGCCGGGACAAGCGCAAGCAGCTTCACGACAAGGTTGCGACAGTCTTGGAGCACAACGACTCGGTACTGGGCCGATGGGCAGCGGTGATGCTGAATGCCGATGTGTACGCCGAAGTGATCGACCGACACGTGGAGCTAACGGGCGACCTGGCGTGGGCGAGCAGCCTGCTCGGGCTCGAATTCGCAGAAGACGATGGGCCAACGCGGAATGGACGTAGCCACCCAGCCGCGCTCATCGAGGGCCTACTCGAAGAGGAGCGGCTAGTACAAAGGTTGGCGGCGATCACACAACTCGCCGAGCAGCTCGACCGCGGAACCCTCGAGCTCGCCCTGCGGATCGTCCCCATCGATTGGTGGCGCGAGCAACTCGGAACACGCGCCGACACCCCGTCGGCGCCATCCGCGCGCCAGGAGGCAAGTCGGGGACGCTGATCGTCCCGCTACGCGGTCTGAGCTGCCGCGGGACGCGCCAGTCCGCCGGCGCCGAGCACCCTGATCGTCTGTACGACGGCGAGGAGCGCGAAGACGATCGCGCTCGAGACGCACCACGAGCAGATGGCGTGGATCGTGAAGACCTCGCGGTAGGTCAGGTAGAGGCTGAAGCCGAACCCGATCAGCGAGAGGACGTAGCCAGTGACGAGTGCGTTGTCGCTCTGCCGGCGCACCGTGATCAGGATTAGGAGGTACGTGAGCAGCCCCAGGAGCGCCACTGGGACTCCGGCCAGATAGGCGTAGCTGGAGGTTTGGACGGTCTCACATCCGTGCGAGATCCCGCAGACGGGACGCAGGCCGGCGTAGTGGACGTAGGTGAGATAGCCGGCGATCCCTACCCCGCCGAGGGTGAGCATCGTGCTCATGCCTCTGAGCGACCGGCGGCTCATGGGACGCCAGCCAGGAGCGCGTTGATCTCGGACTCGAAGGGGCCAGCGGTCAGCGAGGCCGGCTGGAACACGCGGAGTGCCCGGCCCGTTCGCCCCACCAGGAAGGTGGGAGTTCCGGTCACGCCTTCCTCGGCCGCCAGCTGGCTCGCCTGGTGCAGCGCGCCGTCGGCGGCGGGTGTCCCACTCGCCCGCAACGCCGCCGATACGTTCAGTGCCGGCACCGCCGCCAGAAGCCGGTGAAGATAGGACGCCGTCACGTAACCGGTGTTCTCCTGTCCTTGGTTGAGGTAGAGCAGGTCGACGAAGTTCCACAACCGATTCTGCTCCGCGGCCGCGGCGGCCACACGTCCGGCCTTGACGGAGTCCGGGCCGATGAACGACAGGTTCTCGAACTGCATCTGCAGCTTGCCCTGTCGCACGTAGTTCGCAACCAGGCTCGGCAGCGCCTGAACCGCATACTCATCGCAATACGGACACTGGAGGTCCGCGAACTCGACCAACCGGACAGGCGCACTTGCCCGGCCGAGCACCGTCCCACGTTGGGGAATTCCGGCAAACAGGCCGCTGGAGAAGGCTGCTCCAGACAGCCTCCCGCCCGGTGAGGCGGTGAGGCGTGAGCTGCGGCCGCTGGAGATCGCGATCGCCACCACCACGACGGCTGCTGCGGCCACGAGCGTCGCGATCAGGCGGCGGCGGCGGAGCCGTTGCCGTGCCCGAAGATTGGACTGCGCCTCGGCGGCCATCCGCAGTTGCCGGGCGGCCTCCTTCTGGGCAACGCGGGAGCTCATCTCGGCTCACTATACTACAGAGCCTAGTACGAAGACGCCTAGTAAGTCGGTCCGCGTTCCAATGGCCGGCTGCCGGGCTGACGCTTCGCCGCAGACCTAGCACCGGCCCGTCACTCTTCGGGACACAAGGCGGGAGTGTCCCCGCGATCACGCACGCGAAAGGAACGGCAACTGATGAGCGCTGCAGAAAGCGACCGCGCGGTTCTTCAACTGCGAGTCGTCGTCGAGGTCGACGATTACGAAACCGCCGTGAGGTTCTATCGCGATGCACTCGGGCTGCCAGAACAAGCGGCCTATCAGGGGCGCGGCGACGCCCGTGTCGTGATTCTCGACGCCGGTCGGGCGACGCTCGAGCTTGCCAACCCGGCGCAGCGTCGGATGATCGATGAAGTGGAGGTCGGACATCTGACCGACGGGCAGATCCGAGTGGCTTTCGAGGTTCGAGACGTCGAGGACCGGACGGCGCGGCTCGTCCGAGCCGGAGCAGAACTGGTGGCGGAACCCACCAGGACTCCCTGGATGTCGCTGAATTCGCGTCTCCATGGACCCGGTGGACTCCAACTAACTCTCTTCCAAGAGCTGACGACGCTCGAGGAGCGCGGGCAGCTGGACGGCTTCGGTGCCAACCCTGACGCGGACCGCGGGAAAGACTGACTTGGCTTGCCCGAGGCCCGCCTGCCGGCCCGTCGCCCCCCTCCGGCGGAGCCGCTCCGCCTGTGGCCGAAATCGTCCCGCGCCGCACCGCTTGGTGCAGTTGACGATCAGCTCGACCGGCGCCTCCTCCGGCGCGTCCCCCCGGTCTTGCCAGATGGGAGCGACGAGCTCTCAGCGCCCGGGCGTGCTCTCGCCGATCTGCTTGGTCCTCGAGGTGACCTGAGTGTCCCGATACGGACGAGTGGCCGGCGGCTCGCCCTGTTGCGTGCGGCATCGCGGTCTAGTCCGAACGGATAAAGCGCGTATCAGTGACGAGCCGCGAGCCTCTAAACCTACGTAAACACCACAACCACTACCTATCGACGGATCACTCCTGGATCCGGACAGAGGGAGTCAAATGCAGTTCATCCACATCCATCGCCGTGCTAGCGCCATCGTGGCGATCGCGCTCGCGGCCACCGCGGTCTCCGCGTCAGCCACCTCGGCGCGGGTGCTTGAGGGGCCCCTTCACCAGACGGGGCAGGCCGCCCTCGGGGTTCCACCGATCCAGACGACGGCGGATCCGTCAGAATTCCGAGCGGCCGAGGCGCAGGCGGCACTAGCCCACTCCTCCAGGCCGCCAACGACCGCTCGTTACAGCAATGCCGGGCTCAACGCCTATCCCAAAGCGGCACCAAGCGCCGCGATCGCGGCACCCGAGTCCGGCGCACCAAGCGGCAGCTTTCACTGGAGCGACGCCGCGATCGGCGCGGCAATCGCGATGGCGATCGTGTTACTAGTTACCGCCGGCACCATCGTGGTGCGCCGACGGACCCAATTCGGCGAGGCGTAGCAGCACCGCTTAAGTCGAGGGCGGGCGACTCTCGCCCGCCCTCGTGCTCGCGGCGAGCCCCGTCGAGGGCCCCCTTCCGCTTTCCATGCGGAGGGGGATTCTGCCCGGGCGGTTAGATGCGGTCGAGGAGTTCGGCTTTCTTGGTCGCGAATTCTCCGTCGGTGATGATCCCTTGAGGTGGGCGATTCGACTTTGAGGATCGTCAGGCCCACTTCACGCCGCCGGGTTTGCCGGTTCAGCGCTTCCGGTGCATCCGGTAGTGCAACACCATGAACGGAAAGCCGAAGACCCAGAACGCGTGCTCCGCGCGCAGTTCGCCGTCCTCCACGTAGACGTCAAGTTGCTCGGCGAAGCCCTGCACGGCGGCCGTCGTCAGCTCCCGCGTGTCAGGGTCGATGTACGTGAGGTAGTGGCCGGGGTGTTTCAGCTCGCTGCGGCTGGTGAGGATCAGTCCGCCGCCTGGCCGCGACCTCGGTACGAGCGTCGCGGTGAAACTCGCCTGCGGAAGCGGGAAGCCGACGCTGACGTAGCCGCGCTCCTCATCGCGATATGTCGTGTAGATACCGATATAGATGGGTTCGTCATTGTCGGTGAACGACCTGATCCAGCCACGCACCGCGACCACGTCCTCGTCCGGAGCGGTGATCGTGTCGATACGGCTGCGGATGCCGCGCTGGGTCTCGCGCTGGTTCATCGGCACGCTCGCCTGGCCCAGCGGTCTTGCGAGCAGGCTGCGGTACAGCAGGTAGCCGGGCCGTACCCACAGTCGCCATTCGGGAACGATGTCGAGCGTGAACCGGGTCGTGTGCTCGTAGAAGTCGCGTACCAGCGAATCCACTTGCGCGGGATCGAGCTCCGGGCCGGCCAGCGAGTCCAGCGAGGCGACGATCCCGACATCGGTCGCATCCGCGGTGTATGTGCCGCCGAGCACGTCAGCGAGCTGCCTGACGTAGCCCGTCCCGACGTACCGACGGCGGGACTCCAACGGCACAACGAACGGCAGGTCCTCGGCTCGTACCCGTTCCGCCAGCATGCTGACCTGCGGGTCACGGAACAGCAGTGCGGACAGCACCCGGAAGGCCACGACGGTCGTCGCCGCCACCACGGCCGGTTCCGCGGCCGGGTCGCGGAACTCGAACGCGCCGCCAACCACGGCCCCGAGCGCCGGACCGAGCGCCACCTTCTGGGGCCGCAGGCCGAGCCCCCCGGCGACCGCGCCGCTCACGGTGCCAACGACCAGCGGTCCGGCCCCGCTCAGCCGTCCCCCGGCCCAGCCCGCTGGGGCGGCCAGCGTGCCGCTGGCAATGATGCGCGACCACAGCTCAGGAATCTGGCCGGGCCGCTGCCGTGTCCGCGACACGGCTTCCACGGCGCCCAAGGAAGCCGCCCCGGCTGCCGCGCCGCGTGCCGCGGTCCGCGCTCCGCGGTGCCCCGTCAGAGCCGCGCCCGCCACCGCTCCGAGCATGCTCGCGGTCAGAACCTGCTGCTTACGACTCGGCCGTGTCCGGGCTCCGGCAGCTCGCTCAGTCGCCACGGTCCTAACCTACCGGCCTCACGGAGATAGCCGTCGCGAAACCAATCGGCGTCTGCAGTAAGGGAAAGAGGTTCGTCCGCCTGTGAGCAGCTGCGCGCAGGGTGTGCCAGATCAGGTGTCATAGCAGCGGACATTCGCCGCGCTAGGGGTGCACGCGGTCGAGGATCTGGCGCAGGGCGGCCTGCAGGATCGCCGACTGGAGGACGGAGTTGAGCTGGCTCGGGTCGGTGAGCTCGTGGAGGAGCCGGTTGATGTCGAGCTCATCGATGGTCCGGCGCAGCAGGGGTGCGGTGGGGAGCAGGTTGTCGACGACCGGGCCCGGAATCGCTCCGATGAGCGTCTTGACGATTCCGGGGAGATTGGCCTGATCGAGCGCTTGCGGAAGCAGCTGGGACACCTTGGGCAGCAGGCCCTGGCGGTCGAGCCGGTCGACCGCGTCGACGAGGCCGGCCTTGAGCGCGGCGGACTCGCGGGGGTCCGGTGAGCGGGTCTGCGCGAGTGCGAGGACGAGCCGCTCGCGGGAGATGCCGAGCCGACACGCGGCGCTGTCGAGCCCGAGCAGCACGATCTGTTCTGCGAGCGGTTCGAGCTGCGCCGGGATCGGGGAGACTGGCCGCGGCGTGCACGGATTGGCCGGGCGGAGAGGGATGTAGTGGCCGCCGCCGGCGGCGACCTGGACGCCGAGGACGGCGCCCACTAGTACCACGGCAATCAGCGGAAGCGCGAGTCGCCTCATGAGCGACTCCGGTCGCGCAGTGCCAGCGCGGGCCCGAGCGCCAGCAGCGCTAGGCCCGCCGCGACGAGGAACGCGGTGCGGAACGCGCGGGTGGCAGCGCGCTTGAGCTGATCGTCGAGGCCACGCTCCAGGGCGGCGACCGCGGTCGCCTGCGTCGCCGGCACCTGCAAGGCCTCGAACGCGGGCCGCAGGTCAGGAACCCGGCCGCGTTCGGCTGACAGCCGGCGCCCCAGCTGTTCGGCGAGGTCGAGCTTTGTGGAGGCGGGGAGCGGCGCGTCGAGGACGAGACGCGCGATCGCCTCCTCGGCCGGGGTCTGGGCGTGGCGCAGGTCGGCGGTGAAGATCGGGGTGAGGATCGCGAGGCCGACGACCACGCCGGCGTGCCGCGCGGCGATCGTCCAGCCGCCATGAATCGCGCGTGGGATCCGGTCGCGGAGCGCGGCCGCGGTCAGCGAGTCGACCGAGAGCCCAAGGCCGAGGCCGATGAGTACCTGCGGCGCGAGCGTCCAGACGAGCTCCGCACCCGGCAGGAGCGCGAGCCCGGTCAGGCCGCCGGCGATCATCACCGATCCAGCGACCGCCTCCGATCGCGTCCCGGCGCGCACACCCCGGAATACGGGACCGGCAGCCAGGGCTGCCACCGGCACCGCGGTGACGGCGACCGCGGCCACGGCGGGCGAGCGACTCCACCCGTCTACGAGCAGCAGCACCAGTAGGAACAGCGCCGCCGTGAGCGCCGCCGACAGCAGCGCCAGCGCCAGGTTGGCCAGCACGTGCGGGCGGTCCGGCGACGTGTCGAGCGTCGGCCGACGCCGCTCCACGACCCGGCCGCGCAGCGCGATCGCGGCAGGGAGCGCGAGCAGCACGATCGGGATCTGCACCACGAAGATCGCCCGCCACGAGAAGGCCGAGGTCAGGAGCCCCCCGATCACCGGACCGAGCGCCGCCCCGGCGACACCGGCCGCGGCCCATCGCCGCACGCCCGCGCGCTCGACCCCGATGGCCGCAACGAGCATCTCGAGGCTTCCCACAATCACCAGCGCGCCGCCCGCCGCCTGCGCCGCTCGCGCCGCGATCAGCACGCCCAGCGACGGTGCGACGGCACACACCGTCGTCGCCGCCGCGAAGCCAACGAGGCCGGTCGCAGTCGCCACAGCCGGATCTCCGCGCACACACAGACGCGCCGCCGGGACCGCCACCAGCGTAAGCACGAGGTTGAACGCGATCAGAACCCACGCGACCCCCCAAACCTGAGCCCCGAAATCCCGCAGGATCTCCGGCAGCGCCAGCGTCACCACGCCCGCGTCGCCGAGCACCACAGCGACAGCGAGCGACAGCACCACGACGGTGGCGGTGCGTGCCGTCTGGGGACTCGCTGGCTGGTCGCTGCGATCAGTACCCATCAGATGAGAACCCTCCCCCATCTTGACATTGGCCTCTGGTCACACCAGTGGACACGGGACGTCCTGCCTTCTCGCGCCGGCAGCAGCCCAGCTCGCCGGGTACGTCCTCGGCTCCAGGTTACGGCCCGCCGCCGCTGGGGGCGAGGACGAAAATCTCAGGCCAGTGGCGAAACGGCTCGCTCGCCTCCTAGAACTCGGAAGCAGAGTCGCTGGCACCCTCCCCGGAGCTTGGCGGCCACGAGCACCGAGTTCCCATCGCCGAGGTAGTCGCTGCGATCGCTCGGGTCCGCGACGGGTCGCGGTGCTCGTCGAGCGGATCACCGCACGGCTCCCTGTCCGTTATGTCGAGCGTGCATCGGACATATGGGTCCGCCCGCCGCGTGGCCATAGCTTCGTTTCACGAGGCGCGATCGGCGCCGTCCCTTTTCCTCACGAACACGGCAAACCAACTGAAGGAGTAACCATGATCCGAAGCAAACGCCTCCCTATATTCACAGCGGCGATCGCGGTGGTCGTGAGTGCCCTCGCAATCACCGCCTGCGGGAGCAGCAGTTCGGGCAAGCAGGCAACCGCAGGCGGCGCTCCCGCCGGCTCGACGGCACCATCCTCAAATAACGCGTCGTCAGGAACCGTCGATCTCGCCAAGAGCAGTTTGGGGCCGATTCTGGTCGACTCGCAAGGGAGGACCCTGTATCTCTGGCAGGCGGACACCGGCACCAAGAGCACCTGCACTGGTGCGTGCGCCTCAGCGTGGCCCCCGCTCGGGACGACCGGCAAGCCAACCGCTGGCAGCGGTGTAAAGAGCTCGCTTCTCGGGACCGCCAACCGGGCGAACGGGACCGAGCAGGTGACCTACGACGGCCACCCGCTCTACCTGTTCGCGGGCGACACGACGTCCGGCCAGACCAACGGTCAGGGATCCAATGGTTTCGGAGCCCCGTGGTACGTCCTCTCCCCGGCAGGAAACCCGCTTACCGGCCCGACGGCATCGACCGGCGGCAGCTCTCCCACCGGGTACTAGAACCGCAGCCCAGAACAGGGGGAGTGCGCCGACCGTTCGCCGCCCGACCGACCGGCGGGATCCGCGCCTCACATCCCGGGAACGAAGTGAGACCAGCGAGCTGCGCGACGGAGCAGCGCTGGTCGGAGGTGGCGCCGGCCAGCGTGGTGTCAGCTCACCCTAGAGTCAACTGCCGGCTACGCAACCTGGCCCACGCTCGCGCTCTCGGGCAGCACCTGTCGGAGCTGGTTGCGCGAGGTGACGCCGAGCTTGCTGAAGACCTTGCGCAGGTGGTAGGCGGCGGTGTGCTGGCTGATGAATAGGCGCGCGCCGATCTCCGCGTTCGAGAGGCCGTCGCGCGCGAGCCGGGCGACCTGAGCCTCTTGAGCGGTGAGCTCATCCCGGGCCTCGACGCCCCCTTTGCGGACACGCTCGCCGGTGGCCAGCAGCTCATGCTCGGCGCGCGCGGCGAACCCCTCGATCCCCATCGCATTGAACATCTCGAAGGCGGTACGCAACGGCGCCCGCGCATCTGCGCGCCTTCGCTCCCGGCGCAGCCACTCGCCATAGAGCAGGTGGGACCGCGCGACCTGCACGCGCACGCGGGTGGGCCGCAGCCGCTCGAGCGCCTCCTGATAAAGGCGCTCGGCCCCGGCGCCGTCGGTGAGCAGCGCCCGCGATCGGGCCTCGACCCCGAGTGCCCAATCGCTGCCGCTGGGCCGGGTGCTGAGCGTGAGTCGCTCGAGCGCCCGTTCCGCGATGCGGCGCTCTCCGGCTCGAGCGGCCGCTTCGACGAGCTCGGCGACCGCGCTGGGCGTGCTCAGCTCCGAATAGGGCGCGACGTCGACGGCCTCGCGCACCGCGGCGAAGGCCTCCTCGTAGCGACCCAGACCGTTGAACAGGACCGCGATGGCCTGCCGGGCGAACCCCAGCGCAAAGCCTTCCCCGCGCGCCTCCGCATCCGTCGTGAACCCCTCGACCAGCGCCAACAGCTCCGGCTCGCGCCCGCGCAGCGCCGCGACCCAGATCTCGACGTAGCGATGGGCGGGGATGCCGGTCGCCGCGGTGATCGCCCGGATCTCGTCGAGCAGCGACTCGGCCGTGGACAGCTCGCCGCACAGCACCTGGAGGTAGCTGAGCGAGGTGAGGAGCAGCGGCATGGTCGTGAGAGCACCGGCATCACGGGCACGCTGGAGCTCTCGCGCGGCGAGCAGCCTCCAGCTCTCCTCGTCCCAGACGTCCCACGCGGCGCGGCAGGCGAACGAAAGCCAGCGCGACTCCTCGGGTGGGAGGACGGCCTCCTCGCGGAATGCCCTCAGCGCGGACTTGAGGATCGGCACGGCCGCAGCGTGACCGTCGATAGAAAGCATCGCCATCCCCTGAAGGAGGAGGTCGGTCGGGCGCGGCGGCTGGCGCGGGGCGGGGCCGGCCAGCGCCGCCCGGCTCACCTCGACGACGTCCGCGCCGCGGGCGAGCCGGTCGGCGAACCTGGCCGCCTCGAGCGCCTCGAGATAGGTGCTGCGCGCCCGGTCCGGGTCGACCGCCTCGAGCTCGCGGGCGGCTGCGAGCAGGAGCGCGGGAGCGTCGCCGCCGCGCTGCGTGGCGAACGCGATCTGCGCGCGCAGAAGATGCACGCGCGCCCGCAGGAGATCATCGACACTGCCAGTCTCCGCGGTGGCGAGCAACGCGAGAGCCTCGTCGAACACCCCGGCCTCGTACTTCGCCTGTCCCGCCGCCAACGCCCGCTGCGCACGCCGGCCACGGTCCGGCGTCAATGCCGCGGCGCGCTCGAGGAACACGGCGGCCGCGGCCAGGCCACCGCGCGCCTGGGCGCGGTCGGCGGCTCGCTCCAGCTCGCCGGCGACCGACTCGTCGGGGGCGACCGTCGCCTCGGCCAAGTGCCAGGCGCGCCGGTCCGGATCGAGCTGCGCGTCGGTCGCGTCCGCCAACATGCGGTGCACCTGTCGCCGCTCACCCGGCGTCGCCGCCCGATAGGACGCCGAGCGCACGAGCGGATGGCGAAACCGCACTCTGCCGTCGATTTCGATAAGCCCGCTGGACCGCGCAGCGTCGAGCGCCGAGCCGGTGATCCCGAGTCGCTCGACCGCACGCCACAACAGGGCCGGATCGCCAGTCGGGTCCGCCGCCGCCACCAGCAGGAGCCGCTGGGCTTCCCCCGGCAAGGCCGCCAGTCGCGCCAAGAAGCTCTCCTGGATCCTGCCTTGAAGGGACAGCGCTCCGGGTAATCCGAAGCCGCCCGCCAGCTGCGCCGCGCTGAGCCCCCGCGGGAGCTCCACCAACGCCAAAGGATTACCCCGCGTCTCGGCCAAGAGCTGGTCCACGATCCGTTCGTCCAACCGCCCCGGGATCACCGACGCCAACAGCGCCCGCGCATCACCATCCCCTAGCTCCCCGACCACGAGCTCCGGCAGAGCTGCGAGCAAGTCGCTCGGCTCGCGCGCGGCGAACAACATCACCACCGGCTCCACCAGCATCCGCCGCGACACAAACGCCAATGCCTGCACAGACGCCCGGTCCAACCACTGGGCATCATCAATCACGCACAAAAGCGGGCGCTCCTGCGCCGCCTCGGACAACAGACCAAGCACCGCCAGACCAACAAAGAAACGGTCCGGCACCGTGCCAGCGCTCAA
>Ga0070765_100000842_pt1 | contig 18206 bp, 13 predicted proteins | sample HubBroMetageWFT5_FD_71516 | JGI IMG/M metagenome (GOLD analysis project Ga0070765, IMG submission 71516) | Warmed and freeze-thawed soil microbial communities from the Hubbard Brook experimental Forest, New Hampshire - Hubbard Brook CCASE Soil... | ecosystem: Environmental > Terrestrial > Soil... | reverse complement strand
GATCCCGCCACTTCACTTCGAAATCCACCTTCCTCTTCCATAAAACGGTTTCCACGTTGTGCTGAAAGAGAGCGGTTGGAGTCGCCAGGTCAGCCGGGAAGTTCAGCGTGCTGGAGAGGAAATCGCAGACCGCCACATCGAATCGCCGCTGCGGGATCCACTCGCCCAGAAGGCTCTGCACGCGAGGGTCGGTGAATTTGCTGACGGCGTATGGAGCGCGCCAAGCGAGGCGGCGCAGGTAGTCCAGATAGCGCTCTAGTTCGGTGGAATCTGGCGCCGCGGTGTAAATGGTGACCGTTCCCGGAAGATGGGAAAGAACCTCCCGCTCGTAGGTTTCGTCCCGCTGTCCTCCGTAGTAAGAGAGGTAGGTCAGTTCATGCGAGGCCGCGAGCTGACGCAGGATGTTGTAAGTTCGCAGCTTGCCGCCGGTGTCGAGCGGGAGAAGCTTGCCGGGCTTGACCCAAAGAATCTTCATGCTGCTACCAGCAGATGCCTTCGTAGGAGCCGTTGTGCTCGATGCGCCGCGATTTTTCCAGGTTCACCAGGTCGATCACGATCTGGCCGGGGCGGATTTTCTGGCTCAAGGTTGCCCGATCGATGCCGCGCGTGCCGATGACCACGACTTCCGCTTCCGCGAGAGCCGTTTCCAGATCCTGGCAGAGCAGTGAGCCGAGGTGCGGAATGACCTCGTCGATGTACTGCCGGTTCGATCCGATCAGATGCCCAAGCGAGACGTTGTCGTCCCAAATTTTCAAATCACGCCCTTCGCCGAGCAGACGCTTGGCAAGCTGCACTTGCGGGCTTTCTCGCAGATCGTCGGTGGCGGCCTTGAAACTTAGACCGAGGAGAGCAATTTTTCTCTTCCCGCTCGCCAGCACCATCTCGACCGCGCGTTCAAGATGCTCGTGGTTGCTGGGCATGATGGCCTGAAACAGCGGGAGGTCGAGATCGAGCTCTTTGGCGCGATAGTTCAACGCCCGAACATCTTTGGGCAGGCAGGAGCCGCCGAAAGCGAATCCCGGCTTGAGGTAACTCGACGAAATGTTGAGCTTGGTGTCGGCGGTGAAGATTTCCACGACCGATTCGGCATCGACCCCAAGCTGCTTGGCGAGCGTCCCGACCTCGTTGGCGAACGATACCTTCACCGCATGCCAGGCGTTGCAAACATATTTCGTCATCTCCGCAGACCGGAACGAGGTTTCGAAGATCCGTCCCGGAGCCCACTTGTAGATCTCACGAAGCAGGCCACTGTGGTAAGGGTCGGAGGCGCCAATGATGGTCATCGCGGGCTCGAGAAAATCCGCGACGGCCGTTCCTTCCCGCATGAACTCAGGATTCACACAGACACCGATGTCGGGCCCGACCTTCTTCCCGCTGGCCTTTTCGAGCGCGGGAACCACGATCGTCTCTGCCGTTCCAGGCAATACCGTGCTCCGCAGAACGACCAGGTGGAACTTCGCCTTGTTCTTGAGCACATTCCCGATCTCGCGGCAGACCGGCTCGATGTGGCCCAGATCCAGCTTGCCGTTGCGCAGGCTAGGAGTTCCCACGCACAGGAAGGAAATGTCGGAGCCCAGGACCGCGGAAGCGGAGTCGGAAGTAGCGTGCAGCCTGCCCGCAGCGTGGGCTTCGGAAATCAGTGTGCCAACGCGCGGTTCAACGATGGGACTGCGGCCCACCTGCATGGCTTCCACCTTCGTGGGGCTCAGGTCCACGCCAATAACGTTGTGTCCCATGTGCGCCAGGCAGGCTGCGGTTACTGTGCCCACATAGCCAAGCCCGAACACGCTGATCGATCGACCCATAAGCAGTGCGTTATCCTTTGTGGTGCGGAGCGCTTTGCACGATCCGATTGTCCTAAGCTAAGCCTTTATTTTTTATAAACATACACTGAAAATGACCGATTGGGCCAATCCGAAAATCGTGCCCTTTATGGCGCGGAAAAGAACCTGCGTTTACCGAGCTGCTTCTACGCATCAGAACGAGAATCTTTAGAGACTATTAGAACTCACGCACCTGCGTTTGGGAAAGGGGACACCTCTACTCTTTAGTAACTAAGTCGAAGCGTTTCAACGGGATGACATCGGTACAATGGGTGGGATGCAAACCAGTCCAGCGGCGGAGCCGATTTTGAAAGAAGAGCCGAGGACGCCTCGGACTGGGCAACGTACGAAAGTTTTCTACTTGCTCGACTCCCTGCAGGTAGGAGGAACAGAAACGCAAGCGGTGGAACTGGCCTTACGCATGCCCGCCTCAGACTACGAAATCACTCTGGGCTGTCTCCGTGCCCAGGGCCCACTGCTTGAGAAGTTGCAGGGGTCGGCGGTGCAGGTTCGCGAGTTTTATCCGCGAGGCGGCCTCGATTCGCTCACCGGACTCTATGAGGTTGTGAAGCTGACGGCATTCCTGCGGCGCGAGCGTTTTGATGTCGTGCACACCCATGACTTGTGGTCGAACCTGATGGGCGTGCCGGCGGCTCGCCTCGCGGGCGTTCCGGCGATTATTTCGAGCCGGCGCGATCTGGCGCACTTTGACTGGTACCAGGGATCGAAGCGGAAATGGCTTCGAAGAATTCAGAACCTGTCGAATGTTGTTCTGGCAAACGCGACCCCGATTCGGGATGCGCTAATCGCCGAGGATGGCTTTGCTCCCGCGAAACTCCGCGTGGTTCACAATGGAGTCGACACCAGCAGGTTTCAACGCGGCAAACGTGATCGGGAGCGTCTGCTTCCCAATGCCGGGAACGGGAAGTTTGTCGTGTTAGTCGGAAATATGCATACGGATGTAAAAGGGCATCCGTGGTTGATTGCCGCCGCGCCCGCCGTCCTTCGCGAGTTTCCTGCGACCCGCTTTGTTTTTGCCGGCGACGGTGAAGCCCGCGTCGCATTCGAAAAGCAGGTGGCCGAGTTGGGCCTGCAGCGCAATTTTGCGTTCCTTGGACGCCGCGACGACGTCCCGGACGTCCTCGCCAGTTGCGACATCGCGGTTCTTCCCTCGCGGGCCGAGGGTCTGCCAAACGCTGTCCTCGAGTACATGGCTGCCGGGTTGCCAACGGTTGCCAGCCGCGTCGGCGGAAACGCGGAATTAATTGAGGACGGGGTAACGGGGTTGCTGGTGCCGCGCGAGGATGCAGCGGCGCTGTCGCGAGCAATGCTGCGTTTGCTGCGCGATCCGGACCTGTCGCTGCGCATCTCGACAAACGGGCGACGCCTGGCGATGGAAAACTATAGTTTTGAACGGCTGGTCCGCGAAGTCAGCGGACTGTACTCCGAGTTACTCGCCGCGCGAAGGGGAAGCAGTAAGCAATGACCGTTTTGTCGCAAATGCGGCGGCGGGCCGCTCGACTCGGCGCGATGAGCCGCGACGAAGTCGTCGATCGAGTACGGCAATACGCGACTGCTCGGCTGGATGCGTATCGCTACAAGCGCGGCTACGACTTTGCCGCCGAATGTGCGGGAACTCCAGGTCTCAACGGCAAGTTCTTCTTCCAGTCTTCTGAGCTGCCAGGCCTGTGCGAACTGCTGCAGCGGAGGTTTCCGGCGGAAGCCGCGGACACGCTATTTCGAGCCGAGCGAATCTGCCAGCACCACTTCGATCTTCTCGGCTACGAGGATCTTGATTACGGTTCGACCATCGATTGGCACCTTGATCTCGTTCATGGCAAGCGAGGCCCGCGGAGGCCTTGGTTCAAAGTCCGATACCTCGACTACCAGGAGGTCGGCGACTCAAAAATCACCTGGGAATTGAACCGACAGCAGCATTTCGTGACTCTGGCAAAGGCCTACCGGCTCATTGGGGAAGAGAAATTCGCTCAGGAGATCTTTGCGCAGTGGAGGCATTGGCAAACCGAGAATCCTTATCCCATCGGGATGAACTGGGCGAGCAGCCTGGAGGTCGCGTTTCGGACCCTGGCCTGGATCTGGACCTATTTCCTGCTTGAGGGAACTTCGGTGATGACCCCGGAAGTCAGGAGAGATTGGCTGCGGGCGCTGGGGCTTAACGGACGTCACATCGAAACATATCTGTCGACGTATTTTTCTCCCAACACACACTTGCTCGGCGAGGGAGTCGCGCTTTTCTTCCTGGGCACGCTGTTTCCAGGTCTTGTCTACTCGAAACGCTGGCGGGAGAAGGGTTGGCAGGTGGTGGTCCACGCAGCTAGTCGACAAGTTCGCGCTGACGGTTTTTACTTCGAGCAGTCCACGTACTATCACGTGTATGCGCTGGATTTGTTCTTGCACGCGCGCATCCTGGCGTTTCGGAACGGCGTGAAGATTCCGCCTGAGTACGATGCAACGCTGGTGAAGATGCTGGAAGCGTTGTGCCTGCTCGGTCGCGCCGGAATTGTCCCGGCTTTTGGGGATGATGACGGCGGCCGTCTGTTTGATGCACAGCGCAATCGAACTGAACACCTGCTCGATCCGCTTAGCACAGGCGCCGTGGTCTTCGAGCGCCCTGATTTCAAGTTCGTTGCGGGAACACCCCGGGAAGAGACCTTGTGGCTTCTCGGCGCCGAGGGGTTGCGGGTCTTCGATGGCATGAACCTGGGCGAACCATCCACCAGTTCCGCCTCGCTTCGAGAGAGCGGTCTCTATTTCTTGGCAGATGCCGACCACGGGCGACAGCTTTTGATTGATGCCGGCCCGCAAGGTCCGGGAACCGCGGGTCACGGCCACGCCGATGCCCTGAGCGTGAGTCTCGTCAGCGGAGGCCGCAGCCTGCTCATCGATCCCGGGACCCTTGAATACATCGGAGCCGACGACAAGGATCGAAAATGTTTTCGAGGCACCGCGGCGCACAACACGATGCAGGTCGACGGACTCGATCAGGCAGAGGGGTCTGGACCCTTTGCATGGGCGAGTCAGCCTGTCGTGACAGCGGAGCGTTGGACTTGCGGCCACGCCTTCGACCTATTTGTCGGAAGCCACAGTGGTTATCAGCGTCTGGCTTCGCCCGTGACTCATCAACGCTGGATATTTCACCGCAAGGCGCAGTTCTGGATGGTGCGGGACGTCGCTTTGGGAGAGGGGACGCACCAGATGGAAATCTCCTGGCGATTGGGCCCAACCCTTGTCACCGCATCGGCGCGCGACCATGTGTTTGGCGACGAGCAGGAAAGCCTTGGCTTGCTCACGCCGGAAGGACACGGCTGGTCGCAGAGCGCGCATCGAGCGAACTGGTCGCCGGCGTATGGCCGGCAGGACCGCGCTACTGTCGTGACATTCGGTACGACGGCGACTCTGCCCGCGGAGTTCGTCACGCTTCTGCTGCCGAATGCGCGCGCCGTTGAAGGCACCGCACGGTTCGAACGCCTGGCCGGGCAGCCCGCCGTGACCGGCTACCGATACGCGCGTTCGGGCGTGGAGCACTGGTTTTTCTTTGCGAATTCGGAAGGGAAGTGGTCTCTGGGCGCATGGTCGAGCGATGCTCGCTTTCTCTACTGGTCTGCGGGACGGAACGGTGAGCGGACCCTGATTCTCTGTGGCGGCACTTACGCCGACGCCAGGGAGGCGCACATCGTCTCAAGCGACCATACATTGGAATACGTTGAGATCATCGAATCACCCGAAAACACGGTAGTCTTTTCGTCAGAACCGGACCGCGTGCAGTTCCAGGGTCCGCTGGAGAGAATCGATCAGGAATCGATTCTGCCGGCAAACGATGCGAAACGGATAGGCGTGTAGCTATGTGCGGAATCTGCGGAATCTTTCACACCGACAGGATGCGGCGGGCCGACCGCACCGTGCTCGCCGAGATGAACCGGCGCATCGTTCATCGCGGCCCTGATGATGATGGTTTTTTCGTAGAAGCCAACGTCGGCCTGGCCATGCGGCGGCTGAGCATCATCGACATCAAGACCGGTCACCAGCCGATTGCCAATGAAGACGAAAGCATCTGGATCGTTTACAACGGCGAGCTCTACAACCATCAGGAACTACGAAAAGATCTGGAAGCGCGCGGACACCGCTATCGCACCAGGAGCGATACCGAAACCATCGTCCACTTGTATGAAGAGCACGGCCGGAATTGTGTGAAGTACCTGCGGGGCATGTTCGCCTTCGCTATTTGGGACCGTCGGACGAGGAAGCTCTTTATCGCGCGCGACCGGCTGGGAATCAAGCCCCTCTACTTCCGCTTCGATGGCGCGACGTTGCTTTTTGCATCGGAGATAAAGGCGATCCTCGCCTATCCGGGCGTGACGCCGGAATTCGATCGACCTATGCTCGCGGAATATCTCGCCTTCGGATACATCCCGGAGCCGCAAACCATGTACGCCGGGATCTCGAAACTTCTGCCCGGTCATACGCTCGAAATAAGCGAAGATGGCCAGCCGGAAATCTCGTCCTATTGGGACCTGAGCGTTGCGGCAGACGACGGCAGCCGCCCGCGGCAATACTACGTCGATCGCTACCGCGCTTTGCTCGAGGAGTGCGTTTCCAGCCACCTGATGAGCGACGTCCCTCTGGGCGTGTTCCTGAGCGGAGGATTGGATTCGAGCGCCGTGGCCGCGCTAACCACGAAGATCCGCAAAGAACCCATCGAAACCTTCGCGGTCGGCTATGGTGAAGAGGCGTTCAGTGAGTTGCCGTTTGCCCGCGCGGTCGCGGAGCACATCGGTTCCAAGCACCACGAGGTGCGCCTCAGCCGCGACGAATTTTTCCAGGCTCTGCCGCGAATGATCTGGCATGAGGACGAGCCCGTAGTCTGGCCGTCGAGCGTTGCGCTTTATTTTGTAGCGCGGCTGGCGCGCGAACGTGTGACCGTGGTTCTGACCGGGGAGGGAAGCGACGAAACGCTGGCCGGATACACACGGTATGCATGGACGCTCACGAATTCCCGGATGGACTCGGTCTACCGATCCGTGTTACCGGGTTTTGCCCGCAACATGATTCGCGGGTTCATTCAATCGGCCCCGCTTTCCGGATCGCTGTATCGCAAGCTGGAGCACACATTTCTGGTGCGTGACGGTGCCTCTTGGCCCTCGTTCTACTTCGACAATTTCTATTCCGCGTTCTCGGCTGCCGATCAAGAAGCGCTGCTTACGCCCGAGACCAAGCAGTCCATCTCGGACGCTTACGCGGGCTCGATGAAGTATTGGAACGACTCCTCGGGAGACTTGCTCCATCGGATGCTCTATACCGATATCAAGACCTACCTCGTTGAGCTGTTGATGAAGCAGGACCAGATGAGCATGGCCGCCTCCATCGAAAGCCGGGTTCCATTCCTTGATCACGTGCTGGTGGAATTCACCGCCGGCATCCCGGCGAAATACGACGTTCAAGGACTCGCGGGAAAGTTCATCCTGAAATCCGCGGTCGAGGACTTGCTGCCTCCCGACATCATCTATCGGCAAAAAATGGGCTTCCCCACGCCGTGGGCGTATTGGCTGGCGGGCCCACAATTGGATCAGTTGGAAAAATTGCTTCTTGAATCGCGAACCAGCGATCGTGGATACTTCCGCCCCGGCCTGGTGAAGAGTCTGTTCGCCGAGCACCGCGCGGGAAAACGGGACCACGGCAACCGGATTTGGCGCCTGCTGAACCTTGAGCTCTGGCAACGAGTTTGCCTCGAAGGCGAGCCAGTGGAAGAGGGCGCTCAGCCGCAAGGCGCCGCAGCCGCACGATGAGGATCTCCGACACCGTCGTATACCGAATTTCACTCGCTCAACCCATCGATGCTTAGAACCATCAAGCTTGGGGTCCTTCGGTCATTGAAGGCGTTCGGCATGTTTGACGTCGTGGCCGACAGTCGCTGGCGCCAGAATCGTCTCTTGATCCTTTGCTATCACGGTACTTCTCTGGAAGACGAACATCTGTGGCGCCCGGCGCTTTATCTCGAGCCTCGCCTCCTCGAGCAACGGCTGGAAACGCTGAAGCAGGGCCACTACGCGGTCTTATCTCTGGCGGAAGCGCTCCAGCGGCTATGGGCGGGATCACTTCCGCGGCGCGCCGTCTGCATTACATTCGACGACGGAACCTACGATTTCTACAAACAAGCCTACCCCCTGCTGAAGCGCTATCAATTTCCGGCGACGGTTTACCAGACGACGTACTACATGGATTTCGAGCGACCGATCTTTACGTTGATCTGCTCCTACATGCTTTGGAAGCGGCGCGGCGTTGTCATCACCGATGGCACCGAACTGGGACTGAATGTTCCACTCGACCTTCGCACCGAAGCCGGCCGCCACAAAGTCGTTCGTGGACTGCTGGACATTGCTGAGCGCGAGGATTGGAGCGGCCAGAAAAAGGATGAAATGGCGGCCCGATTGGCGCGGTTCCTCAAGATCGACTATGAGGCTTTGCGCGAGAAACAGATTCTACGCATTATGAATCGCGCACAGGTCGAAGAGATTGCTGCCAACGGGATTGATGTTCAGCTGCATACGCATCGCCATCGGACTCCGGAAGACGAGCAGCTTTTCCGCCGGGAGATTCAAGACAATCGCCGCGAACTGGAGTCGGTGCGAGTTCGGAATCCAGTACATTTCTGCTACCCCGCGGGCGTGTATCGCGAGCAGTTCTACCGCTGGCTTGCCGCGGAGCAGGTTGTCTCGGCTACCACCTGTGACAAGGGGCTCGCTTCTACGAACAGCGAGCCTATGCTGATTCCGCGCTACATCGACAATCAGTCGCGCACGGCAATCGATTTCGAGAGCTGGTTATCGGGGATGGGAGATTTGCTGGCTTTCCGACGTGCCGCCACCCAGAAATACGTGCCAGTCGAGACCTAAGCGAAAGGGAAGGGAATTATCTTTCCTGAGGCGATGTCGTTGAACGAAGGTGCGGCTCTAGCATGGCCAGCAGCGGCTCGCGTAGGTTGGGGCCCGCTGCGATCAGGCCAGGGAGCAACGAATCTCGTCTATTACCTCGGAAAGGTGCATTCTCAGTCGTCACCACGAATCCGCCGGAACTGAGGACCAGCGCTACGCCGGCGACGACGTCCCATTCATTCTTGGGTGTCAGCGTGAACGTGATGTCGGCCAACCCGGCCGAGACCAGTGCCAATTTATAAGCGACCGAGCCCATTGCGCGGATCCGAAGTCCGCCGGCTTCGAACGGCTTCCATTCCCCCCGCTTGATCTCGCTGCGGCTGGCCAGGGTCAGAGCATCCTGAAGGGTCGCAAGCTGGCTGACGCTGGCGCGTTTGCCGTTATACGTTACGCCGGCATCCACTGCTCCGAGAAAAGTTTCGTTGGTTGCCGGATTGTGAATCCCCCCGGCCACCGGCTGTCCGTTTTCAACGAAGCCGATCGAAGCACAAAATTCCGGGATGCCTTTCACGAACTCGCGCGTTCCATCGAGAGGATCCACGATCCAGACTCTCTTCTTATCGAGCCGGCTCAGATCGTCGACGCTCTCTTCTGACAGCCATCCCTCTTCGTCCCGCAAAAGTGCCTTGCGCAGGACCGTATCGATGGCGCGATCCGCCTCGGTGACCGGATCGTGCCCGGCCTTGAACTCGGCGTCAATCTCCCCGGGCGTGAAACGGGCAAACACTTCGTGGGTCGCACTCAATGCAGCTTCGATTCTTGCCAGAATGTCGGAGTAAGCAGAAGTCATGGGTTTCTATCGCGTGCCCTCGTCACGCCCAAATCATGCGTGCACCGGTGATCAGAAGAATGAAACAGAGAATGCGCCGCAGCCACAACACGGGCACGCGCGTGCTGAGATAGGAACCCACCAGTCCGCCGGGAATGGAACCGATCAACAAGGCCGCCACCAGGTCGGGTTCGACGTTCCCCAGCCGAAAATGCAAGAACCCGGTTACCCCAGTGAGCACCACGGCATGCACAATGTCGGTCCCGACATTCACTTTGGGCGGGTAACTATAAAACAGCAGCAGCATCATCATAATGATGCTGCCCGAACCCACCGACGTCATGCCAACCAGGAAACCAGAACCCAGGCCGATCACGGTCATACCCGCGAAGGTCTTCAGCGTGGGCGAGCGGTTCACCATCCGCTCCTCAATGCGGGTTTGAAACATGAGCAATATCGGGATAAACACCAGCAGAATCCCGATCGCGAGCTTGATGAGATCGTTTACGCCGTTTCCGTAGACGTGCCGCAGGTGAGTCAGGTAGGCGACCCCGGCGGCGGAACCGGGTACACTCCCTACAGCAAGCGCGAGCACAACCTTCCGCCGCACCGTGCCTTTCTTGAGGTGCACAATGCTGGCCGGAATTTTGGTGAAGAAGTTAAATACAGCGTCCGACCCGACGGCCACAATCGCGGGCACCCGAAGGCCAAAAATCAGGATGGGCAGCAGCAACACACCGCCTCCCAATCCAGTCAGGCCGATCAACGTGCCCACGAAAAACCCAACTAAGATTTTGGCCGCGAGTAATTCCATTTCTACTTCCCGCTATCCGCTCGACTCCATTTTTCTTAATTCGAGGCCGCGCTCGCCCCGATGAATCCCTGCTGCTCCAGGTGCAGGATGATTTCCTGGGCGGCTTCTTCGGGAGAAAGGTCCGCAGTATTGATCACCACTTCTGCTTTTATTGGTGCTTCATACGGATCCGAGATTCCCGTGAACTCCTTCACGATCCCAGCGCGAGCCTTGGCGTACAAACCCTTTCGGTCGCGTTGCTCGCAGGTTTCGAGCGGCGTCGCTACGTGGACCAGCACAAAACCTCCAACCGGTTCGATCATCTCGCGCACCTGTTTTCGCACCGCCTCATAGGGCGCAATGGGCGCGCAGATCGCGATTCCGCCGTTCTTGGTGATCTCTGAGGCTACGTAGCCAATGCGGCGGATGTTGATGTCGCGATGCTCCTTGGAAAAGCCAAGCTCCGACGACAGATGCTTGCGCACCAGATCGCCGTCGAGGATGGTGATTGGCCGCCCTCCCATCTCGAGGAACTTGGTCAGCAGCACGTTGGCGATGGTGGATTTTCCGGAACCAGAAAGTCCGGTAAAGAAAATGGTCACGCCCTGTTTGTGCCGGGGTGGATAGCTGCGGCGCAATTCCTGAACGACTTCGGGATAAGTAAACCAGTTCGGAATATCGCGCCCTTCGTTCAGGCGCTGGCGCAGTTCTGTCCCTGAGATGTTCAGCACGCGCGAGCCGTTGGGAACTTCATTGTCGGGAACGTATTTGTCCTGATCCTCGAGGTACACCATCATGTTGAAAGGCACCATCGTGACGCCGATGTCGGACTCGTGCTTCTTGAACAACTGTTGGGCGTCATAAGGTCCGTAGAAAGGCTTCCCGTCCGTATCGTTGCCCGGGCCGGCGTGGTCGCGGCCAACCACGAAGTGGGTGCAGCCGTGATTCTTGCGGATAATTCCGTGCCAGATGGCTTCTCGCGGACCGCCCATCCGCATCGCGAGCGGCAGCAGTGAGAGCTTCACCGTTCCGTGAGGATACTTCGGCAGCAGCAGCTCATAGCAACGAACCCGCGTGAAGTAGTCGACGTCGCCCGGCTTCGTCATTCCCACCGATGGATGAATCAGCAGGTTGGCTTCGACTTGCCGTGCCGCCCGGAACGTGAGCTCCTGATGAGCACGGTGCATGGGATTGCGCGTCTGAAATGCCACCGCGCGACGCCAGCCCAGGCGTGAGAATTCAGCTCGCAATTCCCCAGGCGTCAACCGCAGGGAACGAAAATCGTAGTGGGAAGGAAGCTGGAGTCCTTCGATCATGCCACCTACGTACCACGGATTCGCCTTGTTGAGGACGTAATCGACTCCTGGATGCGCCTTGCTGGTCGTTCCGAACACACTCTTCGCCTCATCGGAACGGTTCGGCTGCCAGACGTCTTCGACGTGCAGCACTGCCGGCATCACGCCTTCGGGATCGCGCAACGCGATCTTGCTGCTGCCCGGCTTCAAGCCCTTAGCGAATTCCTCGCTCACATCGAGCGTGATCGGCATGGGCCAGAGAACTCCGCTACTCAGGCGCATGTTGTGGCAAACGCCTTCGTAGTCGGCGCGGTTCATGAATCCGCGTAACGGGGAGAAGCCGCCGCTGAGGAGCAGTTCGACATCGCACACCTGTCGCGCTGTCAGATCCCACGACGGATATTCCTTGGAGTGAGCTTTCAGTTCCGCTGCTTGACTGGGGGAGACGATGGGATTGATCAACTCTCCGCCGTGCGGGGGGATAAGATTGCTGCTCGAAGTCAAATCCGTGAACCTCCTGGGTTCAGTATCAGAATTGGTTCATTTCCTGCCGGCTTGAAAAGTCCGGCAAAAACATGGCTCTTCCGGGGAAGATTCGGAACGCCGCCGCGACCGGATTTGGGTTCGTGGAAACGCCCCAACCCCGCCTTCACGCCGGGCCGACCGCTGGTTATAACTTGTTTTAATTCAGCTACTTGCAAGTTCATTGAAGGGGCTACGCGAAGTGCCGGCGATAAAGCTCCACCGACCCCGGCTTATATAGTTTTCATCCAAAATACTTCCCGATGACCTATTGTTACATATTGATCTTGCGACGAACGCGGCTGATTCGAAAAGGTTACGATGGTTTTCGCCGATCGCAGCCCGGTGCCTCGGGGCGTCGTTTAGACTCAGGGTTGGGCGCGCGCTTCTGGCAAGATCAGTCGGCGGACTTTCACAAAGGATAATCTACGCGCGGATTTTTCCGCCCTGGATAGGATGGCCAAGACCTTATTGAAACGCGCACTGATGGCCAGCGGAGTGTTCCGCTGGTCTGCGCGTTTGCGCAGCAGAGCAGCCGCCATTTTGATGTATCACTCGGTGCTGGAAGACCCGGCGTCGGTTGCCAACTCGCTGGGCGGGATGATTCATCGCCGCGATGTCTTTGCCGGGCAGATGGAGCTCCTGGCCCGCCAATTTCATCCCGTCAGCCTCGACCAGGTGGCGCGCTTTGTCCGCGGCGAGGGCGACCTGCCCGAACGCGCCGTGGTCGTCACCTTCGATGACGGATACACCGACAATTGCGAGGTGGCTCTGCCCATCCTCGATCGGACGGGCGTGCTCGCGACGTTCTACGTGACGGTGGATTGTGTAGAGAACCGGCGTCTACCGTGGCCTAGTCGATTGCGCTATGCGTTCTATACGACATCCGTGCCGACCTGGACCGACGAGAACGGCAAGTCCTGGAGCCTGGACGGCGCGGAAAATCGCAATGCGGCCTACCTCTCCGCCTGCGATCGGGTCGCGCAGACTTCTGGCGCTATTCTGGAAAAGATTGTGAGCGATATAGAAGCCAAGCTGGAGGCACGGCTCCCGGAAAATTCCGGCAACCTCATCATGACCTGGGAGCAAATACGCACACTCTTGCAGCACGGCCATATCGTGGGCTCACACACGATGACCCATCCAAACATGGCCTACCTGGGACGAGAAGACGTTTCCCGCGAGCTGGTGGATTCGAAACGATGCATGGAAACCAGGATGAAGACGAAGATCCAACACTTCTCCTATCCGTGCCCGGCTCTGTCTCCCAATTGGAATGAGCAGACGCTGCAGGAAACGCAGCAAGCTGGCTATGCCACCGCCGTGACTACGAGCCGAGGGCTCGCGCACCGTAACGACAATCCGTTAGTGTTGAAACGGGTGCTTCCCACAAAAAGCGTGGATGGTCTGCGCTGGAATCTTGAAACCGCGTTCGCTGGAAAAGTGGTCTAACGCCTGGCGCGGCGTCAGTGGAATGGAGCGATCCTGAATTGGCAAGAATACTGATTCTGGACGGCCATAACTCGGCGGCGTTGGCTTTCACGCGTTCTGCGGGCCGCGCTGGACATTGGGTCGCCGTAGGCGCCAATCGCGGCCTGTTCGCCCCCGCCAAGCTTTCGCGGTACTGCCAACTCAGTTTCGAGTATCCCGTTTCAACCGACCATGCCTCGGAGTTCGTAGATTCCGTTCTCGCCTTTGCCAGCGCCCAGGCAATCGATCTGGTTATTCCGATTGCCGATTGGACCCTGCAGCCGCTGTCCGAGCAGCGTTCCCGCTTCGATGGAGTCTGCCGCCTCGGACTGCCTCCGCATGACGCGGTCCTCGCAGCAGCGGATAAGTACCGAACTGTCGAACTGGCGCAAACACTGGGTATCGCGACACCGAGGACGTGGCTCCTGCGAGCACCTGCAGATTTGAACACGCTGCCGACCACGAATTTTCCCTTGGTCATCAAGGACCGTTTCTCGGTGCGTTGGATCGGCGACAAGGCTGTGCTGGGCACCGTCGGCTACGCTTTCTCGCTCGAGGAACTGGAGCGCATTGTCAAGCAGCGCCTCGAAATTGTTGGCGATGTGCTCGTGCAGGAATTTGTTTTCGGGCCCGGGATTGGGTTTTCGTTCCTGGTCACCGCCGATGACACGTTTCTGCCGTTCGCCTGGGAGCGCATTCGCGAAGTCGATCCCAGGGGCTCCGCCAGCAGTTGCCGCAAGTCGATTCCGCTGGATGAGAACCTCGCTGCACTGAGCCGCCAACTTGTCCGCGACATCGGCTTTCAGGGAATTGCCATGGTCGAATACAAGCGCGTGCCACAAGGCCCGCCCATGCTCATGGAAATCAACGGGAGACCCTGGGGTTCCATTGCTCTGCCCATCGCGAGCGGCATCGACTACCCACGCTACGTCATCGACTGGTGGCTCAATGGAAGTTTGCCGCCCCACAATGTTTCCTACCACCAGAACATCGTCTGCCGTAGGCTCGTGGGCGAGTTGACACACCTGAGCAACGTGCGAAAAGGGAGGCCGGCTGAATGGCCGGCGGAATATCCCGCATTTTGGAGCACACTCGCGAAGGTAGCGGTGCCCTGGTATCCGGGCATGTACTATGACGATTTATGGCTTTCTGACCCGCGTCCCGCCGTGGAGCACATCCGGCACTGGTTTCGCGTCCGTCGCAAACCTTAAACTGCGGTTTTCGGATTCGTTACGGCGTGACCTGGCTGATGGACTCCGATAAATCGTGACCAGCGGCCGGCGTTGCTCCACTTACCAGTTCATAGCCCAATTTCTGCATCAAACTTCCCCACGCCGATTCGATGCAAGCCACCGATTCTGGCGAAAGCGTGGTCTTCCACCCGCCCGCAGTTGCGGTTCGGACGAAAGGCTTGTCCTGACGCGTGCTCTTGGTGAGCACCCAATCCTTGGCTTCCGACTTCTCGAGACTGCGCATGCGCTCCGGAGAGCTCAGATCTACTGCTCTCTGCAACATCTCCGGACTGCTGTCGATTTTGCGAAACGAACAGGCTTCAAGGAACTGGGCGACGCGCTTCAGTTCCTGAACCGGGTTGGTTTTCATGCTTTCGTAACGTAGAAGAAGGAACGTCGGCTGGTTCTGTCGCAGCGCGAGCCAACTGAACACGTTGTCCGCCCAGGAACCCCATTTCCGATCAAACTCGGCAGCGATGAAGCGCGGGATGAACGCCTCCATCGGATAGTCGTCGGGAATATTTCCCGCCTTTACGTTGTGGTGGTAGAAGGAAACGGCAACATCTCTGGGATCGCGGACGATGTAGATGACCCTGGGATATTGCGGCTGAAACGATTCGTGACTCTTCAGGATGCGCGGGCGCGGCAACCTGCGCATGCGATGGTCGGAGTTGAAGTAAATTTCAGGAATTCTTGATTCGACGTTGGCAAAAGTGACCGGCTCGTCCTGGTAAATCAGATTGCCGATCAGGAAGCGCGTCCAGGTATTGCCCGATCGGGGATAGGAAGTCAGGAACACGTCGTCAGGGAACACAGTCAGGTTGCGGCCAGCGAGTTGCTTCCCGGCCAGCACGCGTCCAGCCTGGCTCAAGGCCCGCATTCCCCGTCGCATCGTGTCCGTCCAATTTTGTTTCATGCCGTGAGCCTCTGAAGCGAACGCCCACTCCTAACTATTTTTCGTGGCTGATGTCGAATTCGAACTCAGGGCCACCAGCCTGGCGGTCAGATTCTGAATGCAAACTTGTATCAGCGCGTAGCACTGCCGCGTCGCCCCTACATCGCCGGAATACGGATCGGAAATTTCGCGATTACGCGCCGCGCCGTTCGCGTAAGCACTCAGCATAAAAATCTTGTCGCGCGCTTCCGGATACAACGCTAGCAACTCCGCCTTGTTTTGAAAATCCATCGCGAAAATTACATCCGATTGCGAAACCAATTCCTCGGTGAGTTCTTGAGACTGGTGATTCTTGAGCGAAAACCCGATCTCGGTGGACGCTTCGAGAGCCCAAGGGTGAGCCTGGCTCCCGGGTATGGCATGCAGTCCGGCAGAGGTGGCTCGGATGCGGGCAAGGCCGACTTTTTCGGTTGCCTGGCGAAACATCAATTCCGCCATTGGACTGCGCATGATGTTGCCATAGCATACGAACAGGAACGACTGTGCTGTGGGGGGAATGTCGTTCGAATTCTGAGAGCGGATCCCCAGGCTGTCGAGCAATCGCAGCCGCGCATAGATCGGGCCAGCGCCCGGACCGAGCCGCAAAACGATCTGGCGTTCCCGGATGAGCGAGTCGGGCACGACTTTCCGCAGAACCTGTTTGAGCGGCTTGGACTGTTCCTGGGTCATGAAAACCAGTTCATGAAAAGCAGAATCGACGCAACGCGTCCGGCTATGGCTCCTCCTGATAGGTCTCGATAAGCGAGACGGCAACCTCGTCCATTTCAGATTGCGTAAGTTCGCCCACTTGCCAGACACGCTTGGTCCAGAGTGCCCAAAGCAGGCCGAGGGCGTATGGCACGAACGCGATGCTGATCTGCATCCCCACCTCGAGATACGTGCGCGCGAAAAACCAGCGCCGCATCAGCAGCAGCATTAGAACCAGTGGCGAAACCATCAGCAACGGGAGCGAATAAGCTTCGCGAACGAAGGTCATGACCCGTACTCCCAACAGGCGGCACAGATGACGCGGCATAAAGAACAGCGAGGTACACAACAAGGGAATCGCCGTGCCGAGCGCGTCGCCTACGATTCCCATCGGCCGAATCAAGGCGATACTCAGAATCAGGTTCGCAATGCTTTCCATCAGCGTAACCCATGCCAGCGCCTGATGCTTGGCCATTCCGTACAAGATGCGCACTGATGCTGCCTGGGCTAGAGCAAATGTCATCGGTACGACCAGAACCAATAACACCGGGTAGCTTGCCGCGATATATCTGGTTCCAACCCAGGCCGCGATGACCGATTTGCCCAGAATGATGAGCGTCGCCGCAATCGGAAGAATGATGAATGCACACGCGCGATTGCCCGCTACGAGAATCGTGCGCAGCCGGTCGGTTTTGCCGGTGGCGTGCGACTGTCCCGACATCGGCACAAAAATCTGCGCCAGGCTGCTGACCACCTCCGCGGCATAGTCGAGCAAACGATCTCCGATCGAAAAATACGTGATCGCTGTGACCGAAAGAAACGTTCCGATCACGATCTCGTCCGTCTTGAAGCGCAGCTTGTAGGCGATCATCAGGATGAAGCTGACCGCGCTGTAGTTGGCAATTTCGCGCAATGACCCCAGGTCGACGTATCTCCAGCCAAAACGTATCGGCAGCACCTGCACGACGATGGCCGCGCGCACCAGCGAACTCAGGATGGGCAACGCCACCGTGATGAAAGCAACAGTCAGCAATCCCCGGCCGTGCGTCAATGCGAGAACGATCAGGGCCGCCCGCAGCAAAGTCGACACCACGTTTGTGAGATTGACAAAATAGAAACGTTGCAGCCCTTCGAGAATGCCTCCGAACACTCCGGTGGGGAAGCCAAGCGCCACCGCCGCTCCGACCATGAGAAACAGCCAGCGGGCGGTGACCAGAAACTCCGGCGGGATACGAAACAGCCGGTCGATGAACAGACTGCAAAGCAGCGTGACCGCCATGGCCACTGCGCCGATCCCGCTATAGGTCGCAAGGCTTGTATTGATGAGCTTGGCCAGCCCCTCCTGATCGCCAGTCGCGGTGTAGGTCGAAACGTAGCGAATCACCGACGAGCGGATGCCCAGGTCGAACAGACCGTAATATCCGGTTACGGAGAAGATCAGAACCCAGATCCCGAAGGCGGTGTCGCCCAGTCGGTGCAGGATGAAGGGCGACAGAAAAATGCCCACGACGATGTTGACTCCGAGACTGAACCAGCTGGAGCCAACGTTTTTGAAGATTTCAAGCTTGCGCATGGCCAGAAGATTCAGCGCACCGCCTGAGGTACGTTGACGGTCACCAGTTCATAGCCGAGGGTGGTCATCAAATCTCCCCAGGCATTCTCGATCTGGCGCACGCAGGATTCGGGCAGGGACGTCCGCCATCCCCCCGA